>Ga0172378_10006436_pt1 | contig 10973 bp, 13 predicted proteins | sample GrowelOW332metaG_FD_119755 | JGI IMG/M metagenome (GOLD analysis project Ga0172378, IMG submission 119755) | Groundwater microbial communities from an aquifer near a municipal landfill in Southern Ontario, Canada - Pumphouse #3_1 metaG | ecosystem: Environmental > Aquatic > Deep subsurface >... | reverse complement strand
GCCATGAAAATTACTTTTGATTCAGCATCGGTAAACGAGAAGGATTTTGAAACATTAAAAACTCACGGATTTAGCAGTGAAGATATATGGGATATTGCTGCTGTAACATCATTTTATAATATGTCGAACCGTATGATGAGCTTTTTAGCTGTTCGTCCGGATGATGAGTTCTATAGCATGGGACGCAGCTAATTTCATGAATAAGGAATATAAAAAAGATATTCTAACTATAAAAATAAAGGAAGTATATTTTTAGCAAAATGAGTCTCACGTTAAAAATATACTTCCTTAAATTTACTTTTGGTAGATATTAATATGTAATATATTAGAGTATAAAAAAGTGAAATTTCAATTCCACGATGGTCCGATTTACAGAAAAACAAATGAAAATACTAATCAAGCCTTTGCTATGAGAAGTAAGAATTCAAGTAAGAATTCAAATTCTACTCAACTTTTATTTAATCATCAAACTTTAATAGCTCTAATTTCAAAAACTTTAAAATTTTTTCAATATCACGGAGTGGGTAAGACCTCCTACCGTTCATAAAACTATTAAAACTCTGTTTCGTTAGTCCCAATTGTCGGCAAAGTTTCGCCTGATTAAGATGTTGAGCGTATATTTCCCTTTTTATTGCTTCCCTTATCATCGTATTTATATTTAAAATTAGTAGCGGGTGCAGGTTCCACCTCTGCCCAAAGTTGTTTTATTACCCGCTTAGTTATTATTATACTCTATATCTTCTCCCCGATCTATCTATGCAGCCGTTCAAAGTAGCCCTGATTACTCTCCCGTTTACTACTTCCTTATAGTTACAGTTTATTAACGGATAAGCTCCCGACAACTCTTTGACAGATTTAAAACTCTTATTCATCTCTACTCTTTTCCATTTTGCTTTTCCAAATATACTACCTACATTTTGCAAATAGGACATTAAAATGATCTCTCTTTGCTGTTCCATTTTTATAGATTTATGATTGTTTTCCTTACTATCTCTTTATCTTTAATAACATACCAGGTAACTTTTGCCTGGCAACCAAAAAATTCACGAAGACCTCCTAAAAATCGGGGTGAATTTACATTCCTTTCTATATAAATATCAAGCCCAACATCTGATTTCCCCCGATATTCCTTTGCGTTCTTATTCAGATAGTCTGAGGTTCTCCCTCTTTTGTCTGATTTCAATTCCACGATGGTCCGATTTACAGCCTTTTACAGTCTCCATATTTATTCATAAACCTCATTTCAATTCCACGATGGTCCGATTTACAGTTCCGAAGGATACTGACACAGTATGATTACACACAGTAATTTCAATTCCACGATGGTCCGATTTACAGGATATTCCTGCTACAATGATTCACGCAATTATATATTTCAATTCCACGATGGTCTGATTTACAGATATAGTAACAAGACTTGATGATAGTGTTACTGCCGAATTTCAATTCCACGATGGTCCGATTTACAGGTCGTGTTGATAAGCACGAATTAACAAAGGTTGACGTATTTCAATTCCACGATGGTCCGATTTACAGGTTTTTAAGGCTGTATTAAATGGAATAACACATTAATTTCAATTCCACGATGGTCCGATTTACAGTTTTAGGCGCTGCCTTGAGATGCGGAGCAACAGCAAATTTCAATTCCACGATGGTCCGATTTACAGTATGTCGGTGTCTGCTGTTAGGCGCGTGTAAGCTGATTTCAATTCCACGATGGTCCGATTTACAGACAGGGGTAACAATTACAGGAAATGAATTAAAGTTATTTCAATTCCACGATGGTCCGATTTACAGACAATTTCTGTTGAGGCAAGAGATAATGCCGATGAAAATTTCAATTCCACGATGGTCCGATTTACAGTATCTGGGGACACTCCGAGGCGTTTCTTTATTTCATTTCAATTCCACGATGGTCCGATTTACAGTTTGATCTTATGCCTGAAGAAACTGTAAAGTTGCATTTCAATTCCACGATGGTCCGATTTACAGCCCCCTCCATCCAATTGTACCTTGTTTATCTTCTGTATTTCAATTCCACGATGGTCCGATTTACAGATAAGCTCATATATTTTTGCTATGTGGGTAAATGCATTTCAATTCCACGATGGTCCGATTTACAGTGGATCATAGATTTAATGAATGGATTGAACACTTATATTTCAATTCCACGATGGTCCGATTTACAGCGGGTAAACTGTTTCTCTTTCATGTTGCTAAGGTAATTTCAATTCCACGATGGTCCGATTTACAGTCAGCGATGGTGCTGGTGGAATGATTAAGTCATCTGATTTCAATTCCACGATGGTCCGATTTACAGTCAAGTGAAATTTACACGTTCACAAGCGAAGAAGTAATATTTCAATTCCACGATGGTCCGATTTACAGTTTTCTTGATGGTCTATATATCAATACGTTACAAGAATTTCAATTCCACGATGGTCCGATTTACAGCTCCTCTGTAGTCCCCTGTATTACTTTCTATGTTATATTTCAATTCCACGATGGTCCGATTTACAGCAATTTCTTTTTGGTACTTTTGCCAGTCTTCCGGATTTCAATTCCACGATGGTCCGATTTACAGCACCGCGATAAATTGGAGGCAAAGCGGCTCAGTTGGATTTCAATTCCACGATGGTCCGATTTACAGTCATAATAATTTTATTTTAATAATTTAAACATGTATTTCAATTCCACGATGGTCCGATTTACAGTATACAACAAGATTAGGTAATCTATATTGTAAGAAATTTCAATTCCACGATGGTCCGATTTACAGTGCCTTGAAATTATTTGAACTGTTTATACTACCATATTTCAATTCCACGATGGTCCGATTTACAGCACCCGTTTAAATACGGTAAATATGAATTATATTGATTTCAATTCCACGATGGTCCGATTTACAGACACAGGCGCCGGCGCATCTTATGCTGCAAACTTATTTCAATTCCACGATGGTCCGATTTACAGCTTTCCCACATACAGTCTTCAGCATCGTGACTGTATTTCAATTCCACGATGGTCCGATTTACAGTTAAGGCAGCCGACGTGATAATGGTCGAAAATAGATTTCAATTCCACGATGGTCCGATTTACAGATTCAATCAAATTGGGCTAAAGGAATAAAACGAAATTTCAATTCCACGATGGTCCGATTTACAGTCTATCGAGGTGGTAAACAGAGTGTTAGTAATTGGATTTCAATTCCACGATGGTCCGATTTACAGTCGAATCCTTCTCCTGCTACTAAATTAGACAATAATTTCAATTCCACGATGGTCCGATTTACAGTAAATCACTCACTTCTGTTAATTGATTATTATTACATATTTCAATTCCACGATGGTCCGATTTACAGCTTATAGCATCACCAGTTGACATACCCTTTTTTGATTTCAATTCCACGATGGTCCGATTTACAGTTCCGTTTAATTTATACACCTAAATCCCTTTCGTTTATTTCAATTCCACGATGGTCCGATTTACAGTTTCGTCCCCCAAGTTAATCGGGGGCGCATTTCCGTATTTCAATTCCACGATGGTCCGATTTACAGTAACGTCCCCTTTGTTGTTATAAATTAATTTCCATATTTCAATTCCACGATGGTCCGATTTACAGCGCCTTATTATACATATATATATTTATATTGTTTATTTCAATTCCACGATGGTCCGATTTACAGACAGCGTTGAAATTAATGCATTTTTCGATACAAGTAATTTCAATTCCACGATGGTCCGATTTACAGTTTTAAGCGACAAAAAAGGTGCATTAAGATTCCTATTTCAATTCCACGATGGTCCGATTTACAGAAGTTGGAGAGTTGACTGATAATATCGAGGAGTAATTTCAATTCCACGATGGTCCGATTTACAGCATAATGCTTTAATTTGGTGGTAAACTAATTTAATAAATTTCAATTCCACGATGGTCCGATTTACAGTACAGGTGCTACTGCTATTAATGTTGTTGCTGGTGCATTTCAATTCCACGATGGTCCGATTTACAGTTTTAATTGTTGTTTAAAAATTTGTGCCGTGCTTATTTCAATTCCACGATGGTCCGATTTACAGTTCTTTGCCGCCTTTAAATTCGTTTAATAATTCGATTTCAATTCCACGATGGTCCGATTTACAGTGCACCTGAAATTTGTTTTGATAGTGTTATTATTTTATTTCAATTCCACGATGGTCCGATTTACAGCGGTGGAACTGCAGGAATCGAGGCTACTATAATGCTATTTCAATTCCACGATGGTCCGATTTACAGACTATCAAAAAATTTGATGAATTAGCAGAAATTGCATTTCAATTCCACGATGGTCCGATTTACAGTTAGATGTAAACGAATTATTCGACATTATACCTTTATTTCAATTCCACGATGGTCCGATTTACAGTAATGCTTTTTTATGATCTGTTAATTTTTCTTTTTCATTTCAATTCCACGATGGTCCGATTTACAGATTACCTACTGGAGAAATGTATCAGGCTAATAATAATTTCAATTCCACGATGGTCCGATTTACAGCTGATAGCGATAAGTTAGGAGGAGTTGATGCTTCATTTCAATTCCACGATGGTCCGATTTACAGCTGATAGCGATAAGTTAGGAGGAGTTGATGCTTCATTTCAATTCCACGATGGTCCGATTTACAGCTAACATCATATAACTAAATTCATTATCTTTTTCATTTCAATTCCACGATGGTCCGATTTACAGGGTTTAAAAATTTGTTCTGTTCGGCTTCGCTTAACTTATTTCAATTCCACGATGGTCCGATTTACAGGCAATAAGGTGATTTTAAGGCTAGTCCCCGCTATATTTCAATTCCACGATGGTCCGATTTACAGCAGAATTTGACGTTAATGGCTTAACAATTTATAAATTTCAATTCCACGATGGTCCGATTTACAGTCAGACCAGGCACCTGTAACATTATCAACTATCTCCATTTCAATTCCACGATGGTCCGATTTACAGTTAATACTATTAATAAAAGCTTTTTCATTATTAAATTTCAATTCCACGATGGTCCGATTTACAGCGCTTGGTCTTTTGCAATTAACGTATCTTCGGCTGATTTCAATTCCACGATGGTCCGATTTACAGCTGTTGCTCAAAGAGATGTTTATGATGGATTAGATAGATTTCAATTCCACGATGGTCCGATTTACAGATTACAGGTGATTTAATTAATAAAGGATACACACTAATTTCAATTCCACGATGGTCCGATTTACAGATATAGTAGCAATCTTTACCCTCTGCCATTCCAAATTTCAATTCCACGATGGTCCGATTTACAGACCTTACGTATTTTTGAGGATAAACACTATAATATATTTCAATTCCACGATGGTCCGATTTACAGTCAAAGGGTGAAGCGTATAGTGTACTTAGAAAACTGATTTCAATTCCACGATGGTCCGATTTACAGTACCAGCGTAAATATTTGCGGTTCCTTTGTCGGGTGATTTCAATTCCACGATGGTCCGATTTACAGTAAATAAGGAATACAGACCTGTATCTTCATATTCATTTCAATTCCACGATGGTCCGATTTACAGAAAGGTCAAAGATTTATTATTACAATATCTTTGAATGAATTTCAATTCCACGATGGTCCGATTTACAGCAGTTGGAAGACTTAAGCGTCAATTATAGTAATATATTTCAATTCCACGATGGTCCGATTTACAGTTTCTAAGGATCAGTTATTCATATGTAGGTATCTATTTCAATTCCACGATGGTCCGATTTACAGTTAATCCGTGCATGGTGCATGTCAGGTTCGACTCCATTTCAATTCCACGATGGTCCGATTTACAGCTGAGGAAGACGATGGGTTCAGTGGCTTATCTCCATTTCAATTCCACGATGGTCCGATTTACAGAAATATTCTTTTTTAGACCCACGTAATTTGAGCGTATTTCAATTCCACGATGGTCCGATTTACAGTGTTAACTTGTCACCCATATATGTCTTAATCTCGTATTTCAATTCCACGATGGTCCGATTTACAGCGAAAAAGAAACACTGCAAAGAAATTTAAAGAATATATTTCAATTCCACGATGGTCCGATTTACAGTCTGATACGTTTAAAGAAATAAAGTAATTAATCAATATTTCAATTCCACGATGGTCCGATTTACAGGGTTTACAATATGCGTGTATTCATTACCCCCCACTATATTTCAATTCCACGATGGTCCGATTTACAGGGATTAGAACCAATAAGAACAGATTATATTTTATGATTTCAATTCCACGATGGTCCGATTTACAGACACTATCAGGAAAAATATCTGACCTCTTAGACTTATTTCAATTCCACGATGGTCCGATTTACAGATAGCAGCAATAAGTCTTTTATCAGATATATATGAATTTCAATTCCACGATGGTCCGATTTACAGTTATTAAAGGATTACTTAAGGAAGGGTACATACTAATTTCAATTCCACGATGGTCCGATTTACAGTGAAAAGCATACATCAGGCAATGAGAATGGTAATCATATTTCAATTCCACGATGGTCCGATTTACAGACTTATTTGGCGTTTTTTGGGTGCTCACTGCTATTATTTCAATTCCACGATGGTCCGATTTACAGAATATGAAAAACACAGAAAGGATAGGCGTTTATAGTTTATTTCAATTCCACGATGGTCCGATTTACAGCAAAAGAAACTATCTTAAGAAACAACAAAGGTGAATTTCAATTCCACGATGGTCCGATTTACAAACCTACCTAAACTACTATACTATATATATATAAATATATTTCAATTCCACGATGGTCCGATTTACAGTTAGCAGAAATAGATTTTCTCTTTTTCTTAAAAACAATTTCAATTCCACGATGGTCCGATTTACAGGCTTAAGGATTTCTTTCTTAAGCTTCAGTTCCGGAAATTTCAATTCCACGATGGTCCGATTTACAGAATAAAGCAAAATGACAATCGAACAGATAAACGAAAATTTCAATTCCACGATGGTCCGATTTACAGATCACCGTTATCGTTTAGCATAGCAGTTCCATTTATATTTCAATTCCACGATGGTCCGATTTACAGTTTATTGCATAACTCATCGTACAAGGCTTAAATGAAATTTCAATTCCACGATGGTCCGATTTACAGCATATAGATTTTATTGATAGTAGGATTGTTGGTGGTATTTCAATTCCACGATGGTCCGATTTACAGATAATGCAGGAGTTTGTAAACGACGAAAGAGCTAAATTTCAATTCCACGATGGTCCGATTTACAGAAAATGCTGTTTTTAATGTTACTTTCATATCTTTATTTCAATTCCACGATGGTCCGATTTACAGATTCTAAGATGTTCGAAGCCGAAAAGGAACACGCTAATTTCAATTCCACGATGGTCCGATTTACAGCCTTACAAATGGCGAAAAAAGAATAACAATTAGATAATTTCAATTCCACGATGGTCCGATTTACAGAGAATATTCTATTTGTTCCGTGTCAGGAATCGAACCATTTCAATTCCACGATGGTCCGATTTACAGTCTATAGGGTGTACTGATGTGGAATGGAGCACATATTTCAATTCCACGATGGTCCGATTTACAGAATGGCTGATTTTGGACTATTATATCGACTTAGATAATTTCAATTCCACGATGGTCCGATTTACAGCCTTGGTGGCTATTGGAACGGCAATTAATTCTTCGTATTTCAATTCCACGATGGTCCGATTTACAGTCTATAGAATTTATGACGGAGAAATAGTAAATAAACATATTTCAATTCCACGATGGTCCGATTTACAGATGATGAGGTTTTAGGTATTATAGAGTTGTTTCAATTTCAATTCCACGATGGTCCGATTTACAGTAAAAAATTTGAGGTAAAAAACGAACGTATCTATTATTTCAATTCCACGATGGTCCGATTTACAGCAGTAGTAAATGAAATATAGTTTGTAGTTAACTGATTTCAATTCCACGATGGTCCGATTTACAGATATTTGATGAGATGGTTGATGAATATTTAAAATTAAATTTCAATTCCACGATGGTCCGATTTACAGACAGCAGGAGCAAGAACGTACAGATTGGTAAGAAATTTCAATTCCACGATGGTCCGATTTACAGTTTCTACCATCTTACCAACCATCAATATAATAGCGATTTCAATTCCACGATGGTCCGATTTACAGCTGATGTTGATTTTGAATATCAAAATTTTTTTCTTGAATTTCAATTCCACGATGGTCCGATTTACAGCCATTTAACTTATTCTCATTTTCAATAAGTTCCTTTATTTCAATTCCACGATGGTCCGATTTACAGTCCTTGCCGGCTCCGCAGCCAAATCGTAAGCGACATTTCAATTCCACGATGGTCCGATTTACAGACAGAAGAAAGCTTATCCCCCCATACACTTGATCGGGATTTCAATTCCACGATGGTCCGATTTACAGTCATCAGGACGTATAAAGAACACCTCAGCACACTTATTTCAATTCCACGATGGTCCGATTTACAGTGTGTTCCATACTTTAACGTCTTGATTGACATCTGGCATTTCAATTCCACGATGGTCCGATTTACAGTTGGGAATATTAGTTCTGTTTCATTCGCTATGGTTTTATTTCAATTCCACGATGGTCCGATTTACAGCTAAATTGCTAAAATCTTATGCAGCTAATGAAAAACTATTTCAATTCCACGATGGTCCGATTTACAGTAAATTGCTAAAATCTTATGCAGCTAATGAAAAACTATTTCAATTCCACGATGGTCCGATTTACAGTTTAATTTTCTTTTCTTTTGTTTCTCCAACCATTCCTTATTTCAATTCCACGATGGTCCGATTTACAGATAAGGGACATGGCTTTATCAAATGTTTGTCTAAAAAATTTCAATTCCACGATGGTCCGATTTACAGTTTGTAATTAATCGTACAAATGGCTTGTAATAATTCTATTTCAATTCCACGATGGTCCGATTTACAGTAAAAAGTCTTTTTTGTCATAATTATTCATTTGATATTTCAATTCCACGATGGTCCGATTTACAGCGGATCGGTAATTATTGCATCAACCTTTATTCCTTCATTTCAATTCCACGATGGTCCGATTTACAGCAGGTGTATCAAGGTCAATAACCTTAGAGTTAATGGGATATTTCAATTCCACGATGGTCCGATTTACAGGCAAGTGACGCAATGGCAATATCGGATTCACTTTTATTTCAATTCCACGATGGTCCGATTTACAGCTACACCATTAACAGATATCCGCGCACTTTGTGAATTTCAATTCCACGATGGTCCGATTTACAGAGCGTCAGCTTATGGTATTAGCATTGACGAAGTATATTTCAATTCCACGATGGTCCGATTTACAGATGGAAAGTATAGCAGGAATAACAGAAGGTTCTGAATTTCAATTCCACGATGGTCCGATTTACAGTCTATAATGATTTTGGAATACAGGCTGTGTCTTAATTTCAATTCCACGATGGTCCGATTTACAGGGAGAATATTCAGCTTCAACCTCAGGTTCAATTAATGCATTTCAATTCCACGATGGTCCGATTTACAGCCTGTACAAGACAGCGCATAAGTAGCATAATTTTCATTTCAATTCCACGATGGTCCGATTTACAGTATCCTAAAATGTTATTATCCGGCACGGTAAGAGGATTTCAATTCCACGATGGTCCGATTTACAGGGAGCCGTTTCAACTCCATGTTACCTACTAAATAAATTTCAATTCCACGATGGTCCGATTTACAGAAAGACCAAGCGGTTTTGAATAATACAATTATTCATTTCAATTCCACGATGGTCCGATTTACAGTCAAAGCTCCCTTCACATTTCAAGAAGCCTCTCTAATTTCAATTCCACGATGGTCCGATTTACAGAAATCCTCATTAGCATAATATAGCAAAACATACCTATTTCAATTCCACGATGGTCCGATTTACAGAGTAACTTTTCACGGTTATTTTCACAATATTTTTTAATTTCAATTCCACGATGGTCCGATTTACAGTATCATATAATTCAAATTGCATCTGCTTGTAATAATTATTTCAATTCCACGATGGTCCGATTTACAGTCGCCTGCGTTGTAAGATACCTCTGTCCCTGCATATTTCAATTCCACGATGGTCCGATTTACAGTTACAGAAAGAGACAATTGTAGAAAATCAGAATGATTTCAATTCCACGATGGTCCGATTTACAGTAAATAAAAACTAACAAAAATGAATCAAAAACTAATATTTCAATTCCACGATGGTCCGATTTACAGTTCGCCAACTTTAGGCGATCAGTTATACCCTTTATTATTTCAATTCCACGATGGTCCGATTTACAGTTAATTTGATGATGTTAAGCCCGTTCCTTGATTTATTTCAATTCCACGATGGTCCGATTTACAGGTTACGGTCGTGTATGCGTCTAAACCAAAACTACCAATTTCAATTCCACGATGGTCCGATTTACAGAAAACTTGAATTATAATAAATCAATAGATGATATATTTCAATTCCACGATGGTCCGATTTACAGTGTTAGCCTGTCCGAATGTAAGCGAAGGAGGTTAATTTCAATTCCACGATGGTCCGATTTACAGTTAATCAATGAAAGACCCAGCAGCGCTATTATATATATTTCAATTCCACGATGGTCCGATTTACAGTTACACCATCATTTAAGAAGTTGCCTACTTTATAAATTTCAATTCCACGATGGTCCGATTTACAGCTCTTGCCGTGCCAGATGCTACAGAAACCATTTTATTTCAATTCCACGATGGTCCGATTTACAGACTACCGAATTAACAAACCTATAAACATGGTAATCATTTCAATTCCACGATGGTCCGATTTACAGCCAAGTTGATGTGCTACCTGTGTACATATTCATACACATTTCAATTCCACGATGGTCCGATTTACAGTTACACCATCATTTAAGAAGT
>Ga0172378_10006434_pt1 | contig 10974 bp, 4 predicted proteins | sample GrowelOW332metaG_FD_119755 | JGI IMG/M metagenome (GOLD analysis project Ga0172378, IMG submission 119755) | Groundwater microbial communities from an aquifer near a municipal landfill in Southern Ontario, Canada - Pumphouse #3_1 metaG | ecosystem: Environmental > Aquatic > Deep subsurface >... | reverse complement strand
GTTGAGCTTGGTCTCTACCCACGACGGGATGCCATGCATCGTTGCTCCGAGAAATTCCCAGTTTACCAAATCTTTAGAGCGACGGCAAAAGAAGTGTCCATGACCTTCATGAACATTACCATAGCTGGCATCAGTCTGATACATATAATAATAGCCATCGTCAGCAAGTACCACAGTAGGGTCATGGACATTGGCTAAATTCCACTTCGCACGATTGTTCCAGTCGGAAAGACCTACATAGTAATCTTCATAAGTCGGCACGGTGTATTCGCTATCAGGATCATTATTGCCCGTTCCACCATTGTTATTGTCAGGATTACTGCTTGAGCAAGCAGCAAACGAAAAGACACTCAGGAGTATCAGAGCTAAGAATGCATTTTTTTTCATTTAGAGTAATAGTAATATAAAATAATACCTAAGAGAAAAGCAGGGAAGTCGCAAAAACAGTGACTCCCCTGTTCATATTATATTCATGAATCTCTTCAATGATGATATAACTTCTTAGCTGCGACCGTGCCAAACACTAGATGACAGTGGTCTACAGTAAAAGTAAAGTTAAGGTCGCTCGGTTTAATATTGCCCAGTCCAAGGTAGTATTGAGTGTAAGTGTTAGCATCAGTACCTTTCATCACAGCCTGCACATCAGCAGTACCGTTATTGCAGTTGGTCACGTAGACCGTCACCTTAGCACCGTTCATCGTAGCGAGCCAAGCAGCCCAGTCCCCCTGTGTACCGTTATGAATGCAAGCATCATAAAATTGCCCAGACCAACCGTAGTTGTCGGCGCGTACATCACCATAAACGCCACCATTACCACGAAGTTCAATTACGAAATTATCCCAGTTGTTCTTCAGATCGCTGTAGTTGGTAAAATTGACGGCACGAGTCTCACCAGCCGGCACGTTGATGAGATTGGTGAAAGCAGAAGCAAAGGCTGTCGTGTTATCCTCTGCACCCAGAATAGTCGGACTGGCAGTGACAGTTTCGGACTTAGACTCAGAAACACTTACGTTCACCTTCGCAGTCTTGCCATTGGGGGTCGTAATAGTCACAGTATGGCTACCAGCCAAAGCTGGCACTGCCGAAAATGACAGTTTAGAATTATTGATTACACTTGTTGTACCATTAGCATAGGTAGCCGTCACCTCTAAACCAGTCGGGTCAAAGGCCAAGGTGCGGCTGCTCAGGCTACTGGTAGCCGTGGTACTGAAGAAGTAATAGTTGGTGTGAGTAGGATTCTGCGTCACCTTGATAGAGCTGATCTTCGCCACGACATTGAACTTAGCACTGGCCACAATAGGCTTTGTAGCAACCTCACCTTTGAAGGTCTTATTGTAAATAACCACCAAATTTTTTTCACCCAAATCGTTCATGTCAGGAATGGCTGAGAAGTAGAGCTCGGAAGCCGGAACGGTCTTTTTCACACCTTCCTCATAAGTCACAACTGCCGATACGTTGGCCATAGCATTGTCGAGCGAAGTACCCTCGTCTACTTCACTTGGCACATTCTGCAATACCATGGAAACTGGTGCCTTATCCTTAGCTGATGTGAGTCCACCGATAGGAACAACGTTGGTCTGCAGGAAATTGATGTAGGATCCCTCCACACAAAGGAAGCAACGGATGTTAGTATTAGAAGCGTCAGCATTGAGATTACGCAGTTTATATGGCTGTGTGTAGGTCTTCGTCACTGTACCATTGGTCATTTTTACAACAAATGAATCTTTTCTCGAGCGATCCACGGTCAGCGTCACCTTACCACCCAGCTTCTGCACATTAGGATCAGCATTGTTAGCATCAGGTGAGAGTAGTTGGGTGCTTTTGGTATACTTGAAGTAGAGGTATGTTCCCCACTGTGAGTTGTAAGTGGCTGTGTCTCCTGTAGCATCAAAGCGGATGGTTCCATACTCGGTATATCCATTACCGCCACGGTCTGCATCATTGGTAATGATGAGAGCAAAGTTTTTATAGTAAGTATTGTCATTCGGGTTGAGGTTGAGGTTGAACACAGCGTTCCACTTCTGACCGTCGGGCACTACATAATATTTAGAGAAACTCTGCCACCAGCCAGAAGAAAAGTCTGTGGCGCCAATGGTATATACATCCTCCTGCATACCTTTTAATGGTTCTTCATGCGACTTTTTCGCGTTTTCAATTGAATCAATTTTCTGAGTAATCCAGTCGGGAGCGTTTACTTTATACATGTCACCACCTTCACAACTTGTCAGAACCAGCAACCCGAGAGCAGCAGTACCGAAGACAGATACTAATTTATTTAGATGTTTCATGTTCTTTATATAATTTTAGGCTTCGCCGTGGAGCCCGATAAGGCTCCATGAAAGTCATGTTTGTTTTTCTATTTACTCAAATCAACCACAGGATGGACAGTCCAACCATTCTGCTTGAAATAGACAGAATTGTCTGTACTCTCGTTGGCCGAATTGCCCTTAAGATTAGGATTTTTGTTAGTCAAGGTCTGGACGATCGGAAGAAACTCATGTCCCTGTACATAAGTATCGTAAGAACACTTCAATTCCGGATCATTAGCGATGTCGGAGTATTTGACAGGATCCTTGGCATGATGAAGAGAACGCCGGAATGTTCCGTGCTCCTTCAACTGTTGCAGACGGTCGGCACTATAGAAGAAGCCCCAGCGAATCAGGTCTAAGCCACGACCGAATTCGCAGCCAAACTCCTTAGGACGTTCCACGTTGGCAATCTGCTCGAACAACTTGTCTGCTGTAGGAAAATCTGCGAGTTTCAGATCAGCAAGACCGACACGTTCACGCACCTGATTGATCCAATCAATAGCCTGCTGAGTAGGACCATTGACCTCGTTTTCACATTCAGCAGCACGAAGCAATACGTCAGAGTACCTCATCAGTCGCAGATTGATACCATCATGCAGACCAGTGACCACCTTGTCATAAAGGCCAGTACGAAAATTGGTAAACTTGGCAATAGGCAAGCCACCATTGGTGTTATTAGTCACTATAGTATCAGTGGGAGTCATTGTCTCTCCATAAGCCACATTACCATTTTCAAAACCATCCCAGTCAGGTTCATAGGTACCAATAGTCCAATAAAGACGGGGATCAAGCATGCCGCTTGTAGTACGCTCTTTCTTGAAAAGTTGATAGAGCCATGGTGAAGCAGAAATATCAGCCCAGCCACCAAATCTACCAGGTGCATAGTTGCTCTCGATAGCAGAACCCTGTGTCGCATTCGGACTAGTGTTGACAGGTGTCCACTCATCATCGGTACCCTGTGAACCATAGTCGAGGAACTGCACCTCGAATAGACTCTCGGCATTATTTTCATATTCAGGACCTTGCCGGAAATTGTCACCATAGTTGGCCATAAGCTTGTATGTTCCATACTTTTTGTTGATGATATCCTTGAGTACGGTGAGTGCCTCGCTGTACTTATGGCGCTGCATCAGTGTACGAGCATAGTATCCGGCAGCAGCCCCGCAAGTTGCGCGGCCACCAGCCCATTCGCCACCTTCATCACGAGACGGAAGAAGACTCATAGCCTCCTTGAAATCCTTCTCTACCTGATCAAGCACCTGATCATAAGTACTGTTAGCGCCATAGAGACCATCGAGTGTAGAATAACTTTTATACGCTGTGATGAGTGGTGGGTCCTGATAATATCCGGCAAGGTTGTAGTAAGCCAAACCGCGAAGGAAGAGCACTTGACCCTTGATGCGACGCATCTGTTCAGAGAGCTGAGAGTCGTCATCTCCACAACGTGAGATGGCGAAATTACAAACGTTGATCGTATAGTACCACTCACGCCAAGGCCACCAAGTGATGTCGCTTGTAACAGGGGCATCAAGATCGTCAAAAGGTAGATACCATACTTGCGAGGAATTCCAGGCTTCATCGCCGCGGCACACATCAATGGTATAGCCCACACGAGCATAAGAACCTTCCATACGAATGTGATTGTAAGCAGCCACAACGCTTTCCTCCAAGTCATTGGCATCAAAGCCAAAGGTACTTGATGTCTGCTGGTTGGGGTTCACCAATTCCAGTTTGTCGTTGCACGAAGTAAGCGTGCCGAGGCCCAGGAACAGGGCAATGGAAATTTTATATAGTTTCATATTAATGATTCATATTAAATTCTCGTAGAGTCTTATTCGTATTTGCGAGCTATTAGAATGTGAAGTGAATACCACACATAAAACTGCGTGCACTTGGGAATGAGCAGAAGTTATAGCCCGGAGTAAACGTAGCACCTGCATAGTCCACGTTGTAGCCGTGGTAGCCTGTGAAGGTATATAGATTTTGTGCTGAGATATAAGCACGTACACCAGTAACGATGCCGGCAAACCATTTATCAGGGAAATTATAGCCAAGTTCAACGTTGGCTATCTTCCAATAGGCAGCATTTTGGATCATGCGAGAGCTGAAAAGATCATTCCAAGCCAGTGTGGCGTTGTTTGTCGCATAAGTACGTGGAACATTGGATATATAGGTTGAACCATCCTCCGAGTATCTATTAGCATCAACCATGGCCACATCCCTGTTACCCCAACCATAACAAGAATTCAGACTGTTGTAGATATTATCTGCTACGTGGTAGTTTAATGCACCATAAGTAACGATGCTTAAATCGAAGTTTTTATACTCCAGATGTGCGTTCAGCCCGAAATTAACTTTTGCCATGCCACTGCCTAAGACCACCTGATCGTGCTCATCAATGACCCCATCAGGTTTACCGTCTGGTCCGCTAACATCCTTATAGAGACAGTCACCAATTTTGGCGCCCTGCTGAGTAGCATGATTGTTCAAGTCAGCCTGTGTACGAGCGATGCCTTCATAAACCCAGCCATAGAACTTACCAACCTCATGGCCTACATAGGTGGCATAAGCGCCTGAGATGTAAGAATCAGTACCGAAGCCCAAAGAAGTCACTTTATTCTTCAAGGTGCTCAAATTGGCACTGATCTCATACTTCATTGCATGGTCATGGTTGCGATAGAGAGCTGAGAACTCAAAGCCACTGTTATCCATCGAAGCGGCATTCATGGTCACCGTCGTGTTGGAAACACCAGCTTGTTCAGGAACAGGAACCCCGTAAAGCAAGTCTTCAGAACGATTCTTATACCACTCGGCAGTAAATTCTAAGCGGTTGTTGAACATGGCCAGGTCAAGACCGATGTCGGTAGTCTTCTTCTTTTCCCATGAGATATTATTGTCGACAAAGGTCGAAATAGCAGAACCTGTCACAGACGAGTTATTGAAGCTATAAGTCATGTTGTTACGAGTCATCGTAGCCTGGTACTGGTACTCACCAATGTTTTCGTTACCAAGCACACCATAACTGGCACGAATCTTGAACATATTGACAATGTCGTGGCTGATTGGGAAGAACTTCTCCTTGTCGAAACGCCAACCAACAGATATAGAAGGGAAAGTACCCCAGCGAATGTCTTTTGATAGGCGAGAGCTGCCGTCACGACGGACAATAGCGGAGAAGAGATACTTCTCGTCATAGTTATAGTTCAGACGGCCAAAGTAAGAAGCCAGAGCATGCTTATATTCGTAAGATTCAGCGTGTGTAGTAGCAGCGTTCTGAATCTGCAGAAAATAAGGTTCCGGAAAATCAATACCCCAGCCTGTCAGCGTGTTGGTATTTTCCTCCTCGTAGGTCTGACCAGCCACTAAGTTGATGTGATGTTTGCCAATGGTACCGTCATAGGTCAGCGTGTTCTCGATTAGTGCGTCTGAATAGGTGCGATAACCTTCCGTCAGTCGCTCATTGCTTTTGTCAAGGTATACACGGTTGCTCTGGACCCATGCCGGTATCCAAGTGTAGTCCTTGGCATTGGTTTTACTGTATGACAGGTTGATATTGTAGTGTAAACTTTGGTTCTTCATCTTCAGACTCAACATCTTAAATAAGTCTACGTCAGCTGAGCCACTGCCCACAAAACGATCTACTAAGGCATTGCGTACCAGCAGATTATTAATTAGCAGAGGATTTGAAGCCGAAATATCACCATGTATATTATCATAATACACACCGTAACCGTAAGCATCGTAATGATAGCCGTTAGCTAAACCTACACGGTCATCAAGTACCCATGTAGACGGGTCATAAGCCTTAATAGTCGGCGGCATTAGCAGCGTACCACGAAGCACATTGGTAACATCACCGTAAAGACCCTGAACATACTCGGAAGCATTCGACAGTCCCATATTGTCCTGGTCGGAATGAGAATAGACGAAGCTAGTACGGAACTTGATAAATTTCGTTTCCATCGTGTTATTTACACGAGCTGTATAACGCTTGTAGTTAGGGCCGGCACCTTCCAGCGTACCCTTCTGGTCAAAATAGTCAAGGGCTATATTATAAGTATTATGTGCACCGCCACCACTGAAATTCACATTGTGATCCTGACGAATTCCTGTCTTAAACACCTCACTAAACCAGTCGGTGTTAGTATTATCCATAAAATGATAACGACCCGTAGAGGCGTCAAGACGGTATCCTCCCGGCAAAGGAGTATTAGAGTTGGCACAAGCTTGGCCAATGTACTGACTGTACTGGTCAGCGTCCATCACGTCGTATACATTCTCGGGAACGTAGTCGACACCCATATAACCGGAGTAATCCACCTTCAATGGTTGGTCCTTCTGCCCATTCTTTGTAGTAATGATAATCACACCATTGGCAGCACGTGAACCATAGATAGCACCAGCGGATGCATCTTTCAACACCTGTATAGAAGCAATGTCGTTAGGCGAGAAATCTCGAATAGTCGTTCCCATAGGCACACCATCGACTACATATAGAGGTGCAGTGCTTCCAAATGAACCCACACCACGAATCCTTACTGTTGGGTCTGCACCAGGCTGACCATCGGTAGTAATCTGTACACCTGGAACCTTACCTTCCAACAGGGTAGAAATATTAGAATTGGATGTTTTCTTCATCTCTTCAGCATTTACTACAGACACAGAACCGGTCAGGTCAGCTTTCTTCTGCGTACCATACCCGACGACGACGACCTGATCAAGCGAGTTGCTGTCTTGAGAGAGCTGAATCGGGTCAATGATTGCACGACCACGTACGGCAATCTCACGGTCTTTGTAGCCCACGTAACTCACCACGAGGATGGCATTAGCAGAAACGTCCACTTGAAAGTTGCCATTAAGGTCGGTTGTAGTGCCACTATTGACACCCTTCACCCTGATGGTTGCTCCAATAAGCGGCCCTCCCTGTTCGTCAACAACCTGGCCTTTGACGCGGATGGTCTCTGCCTGTGGCACTACTGAGGCCATTATGGGAGTAGGATAGACTATAAAAACGCCCATAGAACTCAGAAGAATTAGCATCACTGAAAATAGTTGTTTCCTCATTTTAATTGTATTTAGGTTTAATATTAAATATATACTGTTTAGGTTTCAGTAATCAATCATTTGCGTATTGGTTAACTGCATTCAGCATATTGCGGCTTTTCTCTTACATGATTTAAGGGTAGAAAATTGGGGGCAGAAGCACTCCAATATCAATGTCAGTTAATACTTTGTTTATCTTCATAGTACTTTAATGTTTAAGATAGGTTATTTATGTTTTTTGGTAAATTATCGTAGCAAATGTAGTTAATAATGAAAATAAGAAGGTGGACAAAATATTGTTTTAGGTGGACAAACAATATTTTGAATGTGAGTCAAACACTTATTATACAAATCCCTTTTATTAAGCGACAAAAAGGACCTTTTTTGGAAAATGGGATCTACCCTTTATAATAATAAGAAGGAGAAATACCATATTTTTTAGTAAAACAACGAGTAAAATATTTAGGATCATTAAAACCTACTCGATAAGCTATCTCAGCGACATTGCGATTAGCCCTATTTTCCTCTAGTAACTTTTTAGCAATATCCAAGCGATAATCTCTGATAAACTGTATCGTAGACACTCCAGTTTCCAATTTTAACCTTACACTTAAAGTACTCTTGCTAACATGCATTTGATCACAAAGTTCCGTAATGCCAAAGGAAGAATCAGCATAATTGGATTCCAGAAGTTCCATAATTCTTTCCATAAAAGACTTCTTCGTTTTCACAGTTTCTTCCTTGTCAACCATAACGCTTTTACGGTTACTACTATCATATAGCTCCTGATTGTTGAGAATCGTTTGGATACGCTGCTGCAAAATCCCAGGATCTCCACTTTTTTCCAAGACAACCTCAATAGGACGATAAAGTTGCTCAGCTTCAGACTTTCTCATTTCTTGTAAATGACGCTTATAAAGATAATAAAGCAATACGGCAAAGGAAACCAGCAACAAAGTAATAAACCACCAACTTTTCCAGAAATAAGGAGTAACATGGATACCAATAGAAATTACAGGATTATAAGTTTCCCTGTTTACAGAAGAGATGTATTTTACCTCAAAATCATAATGGCCGGAGGGCAAAGTAGAATAACGAACACTATGCTGCCCAGGAGGCAAAAACATCCATTTATCTTCAAATCCCTTCATTCTATAACTGTAAGTGCCTTGTGTTTCGCTTCCATAACTAAGAGAAGAAAATTCTATCGTAAAGGATCGGTCACTTTCACGCAGATTAATCTGTTTGGCAATAGATATATCTTTATCTAAATAACGGGTATGAGCACGTGCTTCCTGGCTGCCTACAAGAAGACGGGTAAAATGAAGTTCACCATTATATATATAAGGTGTATGCTCGCCTATCAGCTCTATTAATCCCTTATCCGTGCCAAAGAATAAATGCCCGGTATTGGAACGAATAGCCGAGTTGTAATAGAATTGAGAGCTAAGTAGCCCATCTACTTCCATATAGTTTGTAAACACACCCGTTTTAGGATTTAACTGAGAAAGTCCATGGTCCGTAGTAATCCATAATAAGCCCTTTCTATCCTCAACAATGCCCTTTACAGCATTGTTGGCTAATCCCTGTTTCATCGTAAAAGACTTGATAATAGTCTTCTCTCCTTTGAAAATCATACGATACAGACCATACCCATTGCTGCCCATCCAAATCGTACCATCTTTTGTTTGGCAAAAAGATGTAATCTCATCAATAATTCCACTTCCTGGTGCATCTAACTTATATTTAAATTGTCTCATCTTGAAGAAGCCCTTCCCTGAAGGTCTCGATTTCAAATAAACTTCTACCATACCATTTCCACAGCCCATAAGAAGAAGTCCGTTACGAGTCACTAAGCTACCTATACATCCAGTAATATTTCTACATCCAGGAAAAGGATTTTCAACCTGATGATTTTTGAAATCATAAAAATATAATCCGGCATTAGTTCCTATCCACATTCCACCATTAAAACGATCAAAAGCCATAGCACCGACAAACATAAACAAAGATGTATATTTTTTACTAACAGCAAGAGGAACTATTAAACCCGGTTTTTTAAAATTCATAACGCAGACACCCTTCCCCCATGTACCTATCCACAGTCTACCCTCAAGGTCTGGAGTAAGAGTAGACACACTGTTATGAGTAAGCCCTGAATTAGCTGTTGTATAATGAATAAAGGAATCAGTTCCTGCAACACGTCGGCTTAGCCCTCCCTCTACAGTTCCTACCCATAATGTACCGTCAGGTTCTGCATACATAGCATTTACAGCATTAGGAGATAATGAAGATAAATCTTTAGAATGAACGTAATTAACCAGTTCTAGATATCGTGGAACCAGTTTTACGATGCCACCGGTCTCTGTACCTACCCAAATCTGCTTATGGTACGACAAGATACAATTCACGAAATTACTGCTTAAAGGATTAATTTTACTCAAAATATTCCAGTGTTCCATTTTTCTGCTTCTCTCATCTAGAATATCAACTCCACCAAGTGTACCAATCAAAAGTCGATTATTTGGGGAAACAGCTAAGGATGAAATGAAATTGTGTGAGAGTCCTATGGCACTTCCATTATAAAAATATGAAATCACTTTTTTACCTAAACAATACAAGCCTGCATTTGTTGCCACCCAGATATGATTTTGATAACGAATCAAATCCGTAATAAAAGAACCGGGATGATTTATGGGCATGTTCCAGAAAGGTTCCATAATCAGTTCCCCTCTTTTCGCGACCATTCTGCCAACACTGCCATCACATCCAATCATTACATTTCCATCTGAATACAGATCTTTAATCGCTACATCAGGGGCAGTAGTATTAAATTTAAGAACTTTAATATCGCATATACTTCCATCTCTATCAAAGCGTACTCTACAAAAATGCTCTCTGGTTAAGAACCAAATCAAACCTTTAGAATCTTTGTATACCCGAATGCAATTTTCACCCATCAGCAATTTTAGTTTTCTGGAAAGAACATTGGTCGTACATTTCAAATTGGCAGGTTCTAAAGTTTCAAGATCGAGTACTTCAACACCTTCCTCAAAAGCTATCCAAAGTCTATGGAAATTATCTTCGTAAACATTTCTACAAGTATTGCTTTCCAAACTAATGCCCTGATTACCTACTCCAAAATACTGATAAGCATAACCGTCATAACGGACCAATCCGCCACCATGTGTAGATATCCAGATAAAACCATTGCTATCTGGATAAATATCATCTACAAAGTTATTTGGGAGACCACCAGACATATTCAAAATTGAACAATTATACCGTTCTACCAAAGCACTTTGAGAAAAAACTTTAGCTAAAACTAAAACAAGTAAAGAGATGGTACAGAAGATGCCTTTCATGAATATTATTTATGAGTAAATACTGCAAATATAATAAATAATCTCAAAAAAAGGAAATTGGCAAGTAAAAACGAATATCATTTCTATTCATTAGCTTGCCCTATCTACATTTATTGACAAAGGGGGAAATAAAACATTTATGTTTATTTCCCCCTATCCCGAAAACATCAAGATTTCTTTTATTTTAACATTAAAAGAAATTTGTCATCTATCATCTTTTTTCTATCTCCATCCATTTAGAACTCAATGATCAGAGT
>Ga0172378_10006433_pt1 | contig 10974 bp, 6 predicted proteins | sample GrowelOW332metaG_FD_119755 | JGI IMG/M metagenome (GOLD analysis project Ga0172378, IMG submission 119755) | Groundwater microbial communities from an aquifer near a municipal landfill in Southern Ontario, Canada - Pumphouse #3_1 metaG | ecosystem: Environmental > Aquatic > Deep subsurface >... | reverse complement strand
TTTGAGAATAATAATAAAAAGGAAAAAATAATGCTGAAGCCAGGCTATAAGTTAACCTATAATCGAACCCAACAATCGTGTCTATTAAGTGCTACGGATGGTAGTGTTGAAACTTCTTGGGTGGATAACGAACTTATTTTGTATCATACTCCATTTAGAGAGGCTGTTAGAATGCTTGAAAAACGATACAATACCCAGTTTATTATCAAAACGTCTACGTATGATAAAAATAAATATAGCGGTACTTTTACCAATCAAGAAATAGATAAAGTCATGGAATATTTTGAACTCTCATCCAATCTTCATTGGGATTTCCTTCATCAAAAAGGGGAAAAAGTAAAAATAGTAATTTATTAATTTAAAATAAGAATAAAATGAGACATCCACCCTAAATTAGAACCTAGAAAAATAAAATTATTTTATAAATGAATGATTTTTGTTCCTATGAGAAAATGAAATGTTTTTATAATAACCATGAAATCTATTAGAAACATAACTTCTTTAGTTTTGCAGTGAAATAAGTATTAATTGATTAAAACAGTGAAATCTATGACGTGAATTAAAAATCATTTTTAGCTAAAACAGCTATATCAAGTTTCTATTAATAATAAATACGGAAAACATGAAAAAAAACTTATTAAAAATTACTGAATGGTTTATGAAGTTGTTTGTTTTGTCACTTGTTCTGTCCTTTGGGACAGCAAATGCGACGCCTGTTCAAGAGCAAGCAACCAAAATCACTTTAAACATGAATAATGCCAAAATTGAAACGGTATTAAAGGCTATAGAAAGTCAATCGATATTTACTTTTTTTGTAAATAATAATGAGGTGAATGTTCAAAGACGCATTAATATAGTGGTGAAAAATGAAAACATTAACGCAGTCTTAGACAAATTATTTGCACAAACGAACACCGCCTATTCGTTAGTTGATCGTAAAATTGTACTTTCATCGAGTCAACAAAAGGACAAAATCATAAAAGGAATTGTTGTAGATGAAAAAGGCGAAGCGATCATAGGTGCTAATATTATCGTAAAAGGCACAAGCACAGGAACTGTATCTGATATAGATGGTCATTTTACATTAAATGTTCCGGTTGATGCTATTCTAACCTTTACTTATATTGGTTATAATCCAATTGAAATAAGCGTGAATGGAAAAAATAGCTTCAATATCGTCTTAAAAGAAGACACGAAGCAATTAGATGAAGTCGTTGTGGTCGGTTATGGTACACAAAAGAAAGCCAATTTAACAGGTGCTGTCGATATGATTTCAGGCGAAGTCTTTGAAAATCGTTCGGTTTCTAATATCAGTCAAGCTTTACAGGGTACTGTTCCTAATTTGAATATTCAATTGACAGATGGTAAGCCCTCAAGTACAGCAAGTTACAATCTGCGTGGAACAACGTCTATAGGACAAGGGGGTTCTGCGTTGGTTTTGATTGATGGGGTGGAAGGAGATCCTGCAATGCTTAATCCCAATGATATTGCCAGTATCTCTGTACTTAAAGATGCTGCATCATCTGCTATTTATGGTTCTCGTGGAACTTTTGGTGTTATCTTAATTACAACTAAAAGTCCTGAAGAAGGAAAAACGAAAGTAACGTATACCGGTAATTTTTCTATGCAATCCCCTACGACGACACCAGATTATGTAACAGACGGGTATGAGTGGGCTTCACATTTTTATGAAGCATACAATTCTTCTAAAAATTATTCGGCTGATCCACGTAGTATTAATAAATCTATGCCTTTCTCTACCGAATGGCTGGATGAATTCAAACAACGACGGGAACAAGGTATTCCGGATGGCGTAGAAATACGCGAAGATGGAACCTATGATTATTTCACGAGTACGGATATTTATGATGCTTTGTATAAAAAGCAACTTTTCTCACAAAGTCATGATGTCTCTGTTTCTGGTAGTTCTCAAAAATTGAATTATTTAGTAACGGGTCGTTTTTATGATTACAATGGGCTATTCAAATATAATACCGATGATTATAATTCGTACAATATGCGTGCTAAAGGTTCGCTACAAGTCTTTGATTGGTTGACAGTCGATAATAATATGGAATATTATCATATGAAATACCATAATCCAATCAATGTCGGTGAAGGGGGAGGTATCTGGCGTAATATTGCCGATGAAGGTCACCCTACGGCACCACTTGTAAATCCTGACGGTAATTATAGTATGTCAAGTGCTTATTCGGTAGGTGATTTCATGTATGGTAAAAATGGCTTGGATACGAAAGATACCCAGATCAAAAATACAACGGGCTTTACCGCTAAATTTTTAAATGATAAGCTGCGTGTAAAAGGTGATTTTACATTCAGAAACAATAATAAAAACCAACAGACTCGCCGTGTACCTGTTCCTTATTCTAAAAAAGATGGTGAAACGTTATGGTTAAGTACGAAATATAATGATCTTCAAGAAACGATTATGACAACCGATTATTTGGCTACTAACATCTATGCTGAATATGAAAATACATTTAATGAAGATTACTATATTAAAGGTATGGCTGGTTATAACTACGAACAATCAGAATTTAAACAAACTTCTGTTCGTCGAAATGGTCTAATTATGCCGGATAGCGAAAATATTAATTTAGCGTTAGGTGAATCCATTACTAGTACAGGAAATTATACCAAATGGAATGTTGCCGGTTCGTTCTTCCGTATGAATTTTGCTTATAAAGATCGTTATTTGTTAGAAGTAAATGGTCGTTATGATGGTTCGTCTAAATTCCCTACGGATGAACAATGGGCTTTCTTCCCTTCTGGTTCAGTAGGTTGGAGAGTGTCTGAAGAACCTTTCTGGAAAGTAAACAAAAATTTATTTTCTGATATGAAATTACGTGCTTCCTATGGTTCCTTAGGTAATGGAAATATATCACCGTATAGTTTTATGGAACTGCTTTCTATTCATACCTCGAATAGAGTAATAAATGGTGTAAGAAATAAATATACGAATGCGCCTGGCGTATTGCCTCAAGGATTAACTTGGGAAACGGCTACGACGAGCAATATTGGTCTTGATTTTGGTATGCTAAATGGTCAATTACGTTTTACTGGAGATGCTTATGTACGTAAAACAACGGATATGTACACGGTAGGAAAAACACTGCCTGAAGTTTTTGGGGCTAGTTCACCTAAAGGAAATTATGCGGATATGACGACCAAAGGTTTTGAAATCAGTTTGTCTTATCGTAATAAATTAATGCTAGCTGATAAGCCATTTAATTATGAAATCAGAGCGTCCTTGGCTGATTATACGTCTACGATTGATAAATATAATAATGATACCAAAAATTTGGATGATTATTATGAAGGACAAACCGTAGGTGAAATATGGGGCTACGAGACAGAAGGCCTTTTCGAAGATCAAGCCGATATCGATAGTCATGCTTTACAAAATGTGATGAAATCGGGGGGTGGCCAAATGATTTGGTACCCAGGTGATGTTAAATATAAAGATTTAAATGGTGATGGGTATATCAATTATGGAACCAATACGGCTGATGATCCTGGTGATCGTAAAGTAATTGGTAATACGACCCCTCGTTATTCGTATAGTTTTTCTTTGTCTGGGGATTGGAATAATTTCTTCTTTTCGGCTTCTTTTCAAGGGGTAGGTAAGCAAGATTGGTATCCTAGTTCGGAATGTGATTTCTGGGGACAATACAATAGGCCCTATAATATGATGCCTAAATGGCATTTAGGAAATTATTGGACACCTGATAACAAAGATGCCTATTTGCCTCGTTATTCAGGCTACAACGGCTCTATTATAAATCGTGGGGGTGTAGATGTAACGCAAACTAGATATTTACAAAACGTAGCGTATTTACGTATGAAAAACGTACAAATCGGATATAATTTACCTACTGCTTTTACACAAAAAATCTGCATGCAAAATGCCCGTATTTATTTATCTGGTGAAAATCTATTCTGTTGGTCTCCATTGTATAACCATACGAAAGATTTTGATGTAGCTAGTATCTATGGTTCTGATAGAGATTTAACGAGCGGAACAAGTGGTGATAGCAAAAACTATCCACTTATGAAGAGTATTAGTCTTGGATTATCAATAACCTTCTAAAAAAAATAAGATGAAAAAGTATATATATATAATATTCACTGTAGTAGCTATGTTATCGTCATGCTCTATGGACGAAGTGCCCCAAGCACAAATCTCAAAGGATGTAACGTTTAGTTCAGAGAATGGGCTAAAGATGTATTCCTACTCCTTTTACAATATGTTACCTTCTATAACGAATGCTTATCGTAAAGATGCTATGTGTGATTATGGAGCAGTAGGAACTATTGATAATTTCTTGCAAAAGGATTCGTATAGTGCCGCTATTACCTCGGGTTGGAGTTGGTCAGAGTTACGAAATATTAATTATTTCATTGCCAATTGTAATCAACCTGAAGTCGATGAAAAAACCAATAATAATTATATTGGAATTGCTCGCTTCTTCCGTGCTTTGTTTTATTATGATATGGTCGTTCGATACGGAGATGTCCCTTGGATTGACAAACCTTTGCAAGTGGAGGATGAAGAGCTGTATGCACCTCGTGATTCTCGTGAAACAGTTATGAGTAATGTGTTAGCTGATTTAAATTTTGCTTGCGAAAATATTCTTGCTACCGAAGGTGATGGTTCTATCATTACAAAAGGGGTGGCTTACGGATTAAAATCTCGTATCTGTCTATTTGAAGGTACTTTTCGCAAATATCATACCGAATTAGGCTTAACCAGTTCTGTTGATACATGGTTAAATGAAGCGACTAATGCAGCTCAATATGTAATGGATAGTGGTGCTTATAGTATCAATACAAAAGAAGGACCTGCGGCTTCTTTGCGTGCCTTATTTATTAGCGATAAACCCGTACAAAATGAAGTCATGTTAGCTTCATGTGCCAGTCAAGAACTGGGTATATTAGGTGATGCTAACTGGTGGTGGACTTCAAGTACGTATGGACTACGTTTCAGTATGACCCGTACCTTTATGAATACGTTTTTGAACCTTGATGGTACGCCTTACACGAATGATGCAGCGTATGCTACCATGGGCTTCTATGATGAATGCCAAAACCGTGATATGCGTATGGCACAAACGATTCGAACTCCTGGTTATAAAAGAGATGGGATTATGACTCCTCCTGATTTTCAAGGAAATACTTATACGGGTTACCAACCTATAAAATATTGTTTGGATGCTACTTCTTTTGATGATGGTCGTTTGAATACCAACGCAATACCGCTCATGCGTTATGCTGAAATCTTATTAAATTATGCTGAGGCGAAGACTGAATTAGGTACGCTTACGAATGATGATTGGACAAAGACGGTTGGTACGTTACGTGCTCGTGCAGGGATTACAAATGGTCTTACGGCTAAACCTACTACAATAGACACGTACTTACAACAGACTTATTTTCCTGCTATCTCTGATCCTACTTTATTAGAAGTTCGACGTGAACGTTCTATCGAATTGGCTTTAGAAGGATTTCGTTATACGGACTTACTCCGTTGGAAAAAAGGGGAGTTAATGACTCAAAAATGGCGTGGTATCTATGTGAATGCATTAAATACACCAATGGATCTTGATCATGATGGTACATTAGATGTCGTTTTTTATCAAGGTACAAAACCTGATAATATTCCTTCTACTTGTGCGGCGGTAGATGTAAGTGTAAGTGAAACTAATCAACAAGGACTCAGTGAAGGGGATCATGGTTATTTAACTTGGTCTGACAATTTACCTCGCTATTGGTATCCTGATAATAGACAATATTATTATCCTATTCCTTCGCTAGTAATTGTAAAGAATCCCCAGTTAGAACAAAATCCAGGTTGGAAATAGTCAAAATTAAATTATAAAAAAATGAAGAAAATAAATGTTTTAGTTCTGTCCTTAATTTTATCGATGGGATGTTTCTGTTCTTGTAGTCAACAAAATACGGCCCAAGTACCTACGAATACTCAACTTTCCACAAAACTAACGGTAGCCACTTTTAATTTAAGAATGGATACCCCAAATGATGGTTTGGATGCTTGGCCGAATCGAAAGGAGATGGTGAAGAATCTGATTGCCTATCATGATTTTGATATTTTTGGTGTACAAGAAGCCTTTTTACACATGATTACAGGGGTATTGGAATTGCCTAATTATGATTATTTAGGCGTAGGACGTGATGATGGGAAAGAAGAAGGTGAATATGCGGCCATAATTTATAAAAAAGATAAGTTTAAAGTATTGAATCACGGTAATTTCTGGCTGTCTGAAACGCCTGAAAAGGTTTCCTTTGGTTGGGATGCTGTCTGTAGGCGAGTTTGTACTTGGGGAGAATTTGAAGATTTAGCTTCTGGTGATACGTTCTATTTCTTTAATGTACATTTTGATCATAAAGGTGTAGTCGCTCGTCGCGAATCTGCTAAATTGATGATCAGTAAGATACAAGAAATAGCTGGCGATAAAAAGGTGATTTGTACAGGTGATTTCAATGGTGTACCTACTTGCGAACCCATACAAATCATGTTAGGCAGTAATCTTTTACTTGACTCGAAAGCGGTTTCAGAAAAGACCCCTTATGGTACAGAAGGCACTTTCACTGGTTTTGATGTTCAATCAGAAGCAAAAAAACGTATTGATTTTATTTTTGTAACAAAAGACATCAAAGTCAAAAGTTATGCGACATTGAATGAAGTGATAGCAGGTCATTTCCCTTCCGATCATTTTCCTGTGATGGTGCAGGTTGAATTCTAATGTTTTTGATTCGTCTTTGAAAATAAAAGAATCTTTTTAAGCAACGCTAGTTATTTCTAGCGTTGCTTTTTTATTTGTAATGGTATTAAAAGCTGGTAGCGAAGACTTCTTCTTTAGATTTCATAAAAGATTAGTAAAAAAAAGAAAAATATAACGAAAGGGTAAGTTTGCAATGTTCGTGAACCTCTTTATATGAGAGAAGTGACAGAGCTCTAATCACCAATAAATATAGGTTCAAGTTGCTTTTAGTAAAAAAATAATTATCTTTGTTGAGTTTAGGAGTTACAAAAGAAAAATCTTATATATAGTAACTGAATGAATTTTAAAAAATAGTATAAATATAAAATAAAGCAAGTATCGTGACCTAATGAACGTTTTTTTGCTTGCTTTTTAAATATAAAATAAAATTAATGAAATCATTAAAAATTGGAAATTTATTAGTAAAAGTTCCAGTAATTCAAGGAGGAATGGGAGTGGGGATATCACTATCGGGACTTTCTTCAGCCGTAGCGAATGAAGGAGGAATAGGGGTTATTTCTTCAGCTGGTTTAGGCTTATTATACATGCAATCATGTAAAGATTATATTAAATCTAGTATAGAAGGTTTAAAACAAGAACTACATAAAGCTAGAGAAAAATCACCCAAGGGAGTTATCGGAGTCAATATCATGGTGGCTTTGACTAATTTTTCAGATATGGCTAAGACTGCTATCAAGGAAAAAGCAGATATTATCTTTTCAGGAGCAGGACTACCTCTTAATTTGCCTTCATTTCTTGAAAAAGATAGTACGACGAAGCTAGCCCCTATCGTTTCTTCTGCTCGAGCATTGAAAGTAATTGTAGAAAAATGGAAAAGAAACTTCAATTACATCCCTGATTTAGTAGTCGTAGAAGGCCCCAAAGCAGGTGGTCATTTAGGCTATAAACTAAATCAAATTGAAGATACTGAACATTTTAGTTTAGAACATATCTTGGTCGATGTTTTAAAGCAAGTGAGATGTTATGAAGCTGAGTTTAATGTAAAGATACCTGTTATTGTGGGAGGAGGTATTTATACTGGCGAAGATATGGCGAAGATCATGGAATTAGGTGCAGATGGCGTTCAACTTGGTACGCGGTTTGTTACAACTGAAGAATGTGATGCTTCTGATGCGTTTAAAGACGAGTATCTGAGAGCTAAGAAAGAGGATATTGTTATCATAAAGAGTCCGGTCGGAATGCCGGGTCGTGCAATTAATAATAAATTTCTAGAGGAAGTTGGTTTAGGTCTCCATACCCCTAAAGTTTGCCCTTTTAATTGCATTAAGACTTGTCAGATGGAGAAAAGTCCGTATTGTATTATCATGTCTCTTTATAATGCGTATAAAGGTAAGATGACACAAGGTTATGCTTTTAGTGGTACAAATGCTTGGAGAGCGACAAAGATAGAAACGGTGAAAGGTGTCTTTGATTCATTGAAGAAGGGATATGAATCGTATACGAACCGAGAGAAATAAGAAAACCTATGTAAGGTCTTTTTTTAGCTTAATAAAGGATTAAAAAAAGACCCTTACGTAGGTTTATTTATTTTTCTTTATCTGATGCTTAGGCTTATTTGCGATAATTACTCCAGTTAAGATGAGTACTGTTGCTAGTATAGTAGAATAATCAATTGTTCCTAGTCCTACAGCTACACTGATTCCTGCACCAACTAAAGGTAAAAAATAATTATAGGTAGAAATGGCGGTCGGACTTATTGTTTTTTGTGCGGTCATCATTAATATAAATGTTACATAGGTACATAAAATAGCAATAACAAAAATCCGTATCCAAATTTCTAGTGGTAACGAAAAGAGATGATCCGCTTGAATATCTTTGTACGAGAAGATGAAATAACAAGTAAAAGCATAGGTGAAAAGCCATTTACTTATGGTTACTGGTTTATACTTCTTTATTAACTTTAAGAAAACGGTCAAATAAATAGCGTAGGATAACTGAGCAGAAAGGCATAAAATATCGCCCCAAATACTATTGGGATGATTTCCTTCTTGTTGGTTCATGAAAATTAAAAGTCCTGCACCAAAAGCCCCTATAATTATTCCTCCTATTCTATTAAACGTAATTTTTTCTTTCAGATACAGTGCAGAAAGAAGAAGGGTCATAATCGGTGCCATAGCAGTCATTAGGCTTGAATGAACGGGGTTGGTTTTACTTAGTCCAATGATGAAAAGACCCTGATTAAGCATCGTTCCAAAAACAGCTGCAAAAAACAATAAAAATAAATCTTTTTTGGCTACTTTTTCTCGTATGAAAATAGAAGTAATCCAGAAACAGATAGCTGCTCCTAGCAGTCTTAATGTATTTAGTGTAAGTGGATGAATATAATCTAGGACAACCTTTCCTACGGGAGAAATAAGTGCAAAAAAGAAAATGGCAATAGCCATGCCTATATGTGCTTTTATAGAAGAAGTCTTTTCTTTCATGAAGTTTTTTTTATAGTAGAGAGCAAAGGTATCACTATTTTAATACGTAGCGCTTCTTTTTTTGAGAGATTTGTGTTGTGAAGGAATAGATAATCGTTATATTTGTGCGCACCAAGAGAGAGAGAGAAGAAGGCTTTTGAAAAAAATACATATGCATTCAGAAATAAAAGTAGCGGTAATAGGTCTAGGTTATGTAGGGTTACCTTTAGCAAGACTTTTTTCAACAAGATATAAAACGATAGGATTTGATTTGAATGAGGAGCGTGTAGCTGCTTTGATGCAAGGACATGATGCTACTTTAGAAGTCAGTGACGAACATCTCCAAACTGCTATTGAACAGGGTTTTGTATGTACGTCAGACCAAGAACGTTTACGCGACTGTAATTTTTTTGTCATAGCTGTTCCAACTCCTGTAGATCAAAATCATAATCCTGATTTAACGTCTTTGATTGGAGCTAGTACTACGGTAGGCCAGGTTCTTTGTAAAGAGGATATTGTTGTCTATGAATCAACGGTTTACCCTGGGGTAACTGAAGAGGTTTGTATTCCAGTAATCGAAAAAGTCTCAGGACTTACGTTTAATACTGACTTTTATGCTGGCTATTCTCCCGAGCGTATCAATCCTGGTGATAAGAAACATACCGTCGAAAACATAAAGAAGGTGACTTCAGGATCAACACCCGAGATAGGCTTGAAAGTTAATGCTGTTTATGCCTCAATCATAAAGGCTGGAACGCATCTTGTCCCTACAATTAAAGTAGCTGAAGCCTCGAAAGTCATTGAAAACTCACAACGAGATATCAATATCGCTTTTGTGAACGAACTCTCAAAGATCTTTAATCGAATGGGTATCGATACCCAAGCTGTACTAGAAGCGGCAGGTACCAAATGGAATTTTTTATCTTTTCGCCCTGGATTAGTGGGTGGACATTGTATAGGCGTTGATCCTTACTATTTAGCTCAGTGTGCACAGCATTATGGGTATAATCCAGAAATTATATTAGCTGGACGGCGTATGAACGATAGTATGGGGGAGTACGTAGCCAATGAAACCATTAAATTGATGTTGAAGCAAGGTATTCAAGTTTTACATTCAACGGTCTTGATTTTAGGCTTCACGTTCAAAGAAAATTGTACGGATGTACGCAATACGAAAGTAATAGATATTTATCATACTTTTAAACAATACCATATGGATATCACGGTTTATGATCCTTGGGTAAATCCGGTTGTGACAGAAGAAGAATATGGCGTAAAAGTGTTGAATGAATTGCCGACATCAAACTATGATGCTATTATATTAGCTGTTGCACATGATCAATTTAAAACCCTAGATTTGGTACCCTTAAAGAAAAAAAACGCTGTGGTATATGATGTAAAATGGATCTTATCCAATGAAGAAACGCAGGGCAAACTATAAAAAAAATGTTTTTTTGTCAAGAGATTAAACTCTCATAACTTTTAATAGATTCTATACTTCAAAAAAAGGAAGAATAGTTTATCTTTGCTTCGTGAAGTATGCAAAAAATGGAATCCTCTTTTTTCTTATGTTGGTGTTTATCTATACATCAACGATCCTTGCTATGTGCCATGGTGAGCACCATCGAGAGTCTGTGCAGAAACTACTTTTAGAAGAATAGTGCTCCTCTTAAGCTCACACTTTTCCTTTACATCAATTCCAGAGTTTGTATTTGGATTACATATTTAAATCAAAAGATAAAGTTCTT
>Ga0172378_10006432_pt1 | contig 10976 bp, 10 predicted proteins | sample GrowelOW332metaG_FD_119755 | JGI IMG/M metagenome (GOLD analysis project Ga0172378, IMG submission 119755) | Groundwater microbial communities from an aquifer near a municipal landfill in Southern Ontario, Canada - Pumphouse #3_1 metaG | ecosystem: Environmental > Aquatic > Deep subsurface >... | reverse complement strand
TATCAAGATGATTGTTTGTACACCGCCATTGAACTTGCTGGTTACAATTGGACTGAAGTTGATAAATTCAGAAAAGCTATTGGTAAAAAAATTCCAGAAGAAATGGCCATTCAAAAAGAAAAATTTATTAATGGTTGCATCACTAATGGTTATTCTAAAGAAAAAGCTGAAGAAATTTTTAGTTACATCCAACCTTTTACTTCTTATGGTTTTAATAAAGCCCATGCTGCCTCCTATGGCATGCTTTCTTACCGTACTGCTTATATGAAAGCTAATTTCCCGGTTGAATACATGTGTGCTCTCTTAACCGCCGAATCCAATGATTCTGATAAAATCACCGATGGTGTTACTGAGTGTCGACATATGGGAATAATTATCGGTGCTCCAGACATTAATAAATCTGGTAGTGGATTTGAAATGGAAGAAAACTTAAAGTCGATTGAAAAATTAGCTATTCGTTTTGGTTTAAGTGGAATTAAAAATGTTGGTGAAGCCGCTATCGAAAATATTGTCAATGAACGAAATGCTAATGGACCTTTTCTTAGTTTTAGTGATTTTTGTCTCCGTGTTGATTTCCAAAAAATTAATAAAAGAGTTTTGGAAAGTTTAATTAAAGTTGGTACCATGGATCAATTTGGTGAAAGAAATGCCATCTTAGCTTCACTTGAAAAAATTAGAAACGATTGTGATAAATTAAACGCTAAAAAAAGTAATGGACAATTCAGTCTTTTTGATACTCCAACCGAAGATAACACTAAAATAATCGCTCCACCTGACGTTTTCGTTGAAGTTGAACCAATGACTGAAAACGAAAAATTAAATTTGGAAAAAGAATTACTCGGTATTTTCATTACCGAAAATCCTATCAGTAAAATACTTGATCGTTTCCAAAATCTAGGTCTTCCTAAAATTTCTGAAATACTTCAAAAAGATTCGGACATTCCAATCAAAATAGTTGCTTCTCTTCAAAAATTTAAAATGATTCGTACTAAAAAAAATAATGCCAAAATGGCTTTTTTAACTCTTGAAGATGAAACTGGAAAAATTGAAGCTGTTGTCTTCCCGAAAATTTTTGATGCCATTGAGAATATTTTATCCGAAAATAAGGCATATTATATTGAAGGTAAAACTAATTTAAGAGAAAGTAATTTGTCTATTTTAATTGACGCTATTAGTCTTGATCCACCACAAAATTCTTCAAAATATGATTTCGTTATTACTGTTCCTAAAACTGCCAGTCAAAGTCAATTAATGAACCTAAACAGTTTATTAAAAAATAATCCAAATGGTCATCGCGGTCTTATAATCCTTCCAAATGGTAAAAATATTCCTCTTAACTACGGTGTCAATTACAATAAAGATTTACAGAAACAAATTGATATAATTCTTAGCTAGACTCATCCAAATTTGTCTGTTATAATTCAAAGCATTAATTCAATATAAATATGTCATTAAAAATTACTTACAAAGAACAAGATTTTTTAGTTGGCGATTCAGTTCGTGTCAATTATAAAATCAAAGAAAAAGACAAAGAAAGATTACAAGCTTTTGATGGTGTAATTTTAGCCGTTAAAGGAATTGGTGAAAATAAAAATTTCATCGTCCAAAAAATTGCTTCAGATGCAGTCAAAGTTGAAAGAACTTTTCCACTAAATTCTCCTTGGATCGACAGTATTAAAAAATTAAGATCAGCTAAAACAAAAATTCGACGAGCCAAACTTTATTACCTTCGCAAAGACAAGGTTCGTAAAACGGTTTAATAATTTGGGTCTTTAGCTCAGTCGGTAGAGCAGTTGCCTTTTAAGCAATTGGTCGCGGGTTCGAATCCCGCAGGACCCACACATGCATATCTATGGTCTAATTTTAGGTATTTGTTTCGTCATTGGTATAACGTATTTTCAAAAAAATAATAAAATTATTCCTAAAAATAGGGAAAATATATTTATAATTTCTCTTTTAATTTTTAGTATTATTGGTGCCAGATTTTATTCTGTTATTCAAAACTGGTCTTATTTTTCTAAAAATCCAATTCAAATTTTAAATCTTCCTAGGGGTGGTCTTGGAATTTATGGTGGCTTATTTTTTGGAATTTTATTTATTTTTTTCTATTCTAAAAAATATAAAAATAAATTTTTAAAAATTACCAACACTCTTATCCCAATAATTCCACTCTGTCAAAGTCTTGGTCGTTGGGGAAATTTCTTCAACCATGAAATTTACGGTATCAATAACCAACCAATTTGGCTTTATGAATCTATCTTATTATTAATATTGTTTTTATTTTTTCAAAAAATAAAAACCCACCAAACCGCCATTTACCTAATTTACTATGGAACTATCAGATTTTTCTTCGAATTCATCCGACTCGACATTATTTCCGTTTATTTTTTAACATTTGCCCAAATTTTAAGCCTTTCTTTTATCCTAATTGGCTTTATAATACTCAAGTATGAAAATTCTTGTAATAAACCCAGGTTCAACCAGCACCAAAATAGCCGTCTTTGAAGATACAAAATCAATTTTTGAATTAAAACTTGATCACGCTAAAGATCCAGAGTTCCAAGAAAAATTTTCTAAACCAGGTAGTGTTTTTGATCAACTCGATTTTCGTTTTCAAGCTCTCAAAGATGCCATTAAAGAAAATAATATTATCCAACTTGACGCTGTTGTCGGCCGCGGTGGCACTGGCCCTGGCATTCCATCTGGAACTTATATTGTCAACGATAAAATGATTAATGATTTAAAAAATCATGCTCAAAGCAACCATGCTTCCAATTTAGGTGCACCTTTAGCCAAAAACATCGCTAAAGAATTTGGAATTGAAAACAAAGCTTTTATTGTCGATCCTGTCACTACCGATGAAATGGATGAAAAACATAAAATCACTGGTATTCCAGAAATCGTTCGTTATTCTTCTTGGCACGCCTTAAATCAAAAAGCTATTGCTCGACAATATGCCAAAGATATCGGTAAAAAATACGAAGATTTAAATTTAATAGTCGCTCATTTAGGTGGAGGATCATCTTTTGGTGCTCATAAAAAAGGTCGAGCTATCAACGTTGTCAGTCCAGTTTCTGGTGAAGGTCCTTTCACTCCAGAAAGATCTGGCGCTCTTCCAGCTCAAAATTTAATTGAATTATGTTTTTCAGGTAAATTCAATAAAGAACAATGTCTCCACTATGTTTGTGGTGGTGGTGGGTTATTTGCTCTTCTTGGTACTAAAGACATGATGACTGTTGAAAATGAATATCCAACTTACGATAAAAGAAAAAAAGACATTGTCGACGAAATGATTGCTGGAATTTCCAGATCAATCTGTTCTTTAATTCCTGATTTTGAAGGTGAAAAAATTAATCAAGTTTTAATTACTGGTGGTATCGCTCGTTGGAAACTCGTAACTGAAAAAATTAGAGAAGATTTAACTGCCACTGGCATTGGTGTTTCCGTCTATCCAGGTGAACAAGAATTGGAAGCTCTTCGTGATGGCGCTATTCGAGTTCTATCTGGTGAAGAACAAGCCAAAGAATACTAATCTACCAATTTATTGGTTCTTTATTATTAAAAATCAAATACGCATTTGTTTGAGAAAATGGTTTTGATCCAAAAAATCCATTATATGCTGAAAGAGGAGATGGATGCACTGATTTAATCACTAAATGTTTTGAGTCATCAATTATGCTGCCTTTTTTCTGAGCATAATTTCCCCATAAAATAAAAACTAAATTTTCTTTTTGTTCTGACAAAATTTTTATCACTGCATCAGTAAATTTCTCCCAACCTTTATTTTGATGAGACCCTGCCATATCAGCCTTAACTGTCAAAGTTGCATTTAACATCAACACCCCTTGCTTTGCCCAATTTTCCAAATTTCCATTTTTATTTATACTTTTTTGCCCCAAATCACTCTCAATTTCTTTATAAATATTTACCAAAGATGGGGGAGTTTTAATTTCATCATTAACCGAAAATGCCAATCCATTGGCCTGATTTTCTCCATGATATGGATCTTGGCCCAAAATTACCACTTTTACTTTATCAAACGAGGTTAATTCAAAAGCATTAAAAATAAATTTAGCTGGTGGATAAACAGTTGATTTTTTATATTCCAATTTAACAAATTCAGTCAATTTCAAAAAATACTCTTCATTAAACTCTTTTTGTAAAACTTTTTTCCAACTTTCTTCAATTTTCACTTCCATTTCCCAATTTTACACTAAACAAACCAATGTCCTGTGTTAAAAGAATAAATATTTTTAATATTTAATCCTTTCTCTTTTGTATTCTCAACTATTTTGTTTACTATTCTTCGATCAAAAACACTACTTCCAATCATAACTATTTTTTTATTTTGTTCTAATGATTTTTCAACTATATCAGATAAATTATCATCAAGACCAAAACAACTTCTCATCTTTTTAAAACCAACTTTAAATTGAATTAAACAATCAGAATTGGCTTTTTCAGCAAAACTTTTTAATCTATTTTCTGAACTTTTAGTTATAAACGGACATCTTGCAATAATCGTATCACCAAAAAGTGGTTTCAAAAAATTCCAAACTTTACTATCTTCATTCATTTCAATCCGACTTGAATAAAAAACAAATTCATCTGATTTAGAGATTATTTTTTTTAAATTCAACAACCTAGAAACATTACAATCAAAATTATTCTTTTGTCCATATTCACACAACACTCCATCTAAATCTAGAATACTAACAATTTTTTCTTCAATCAAAAAAGGTTCTCTTTGTGTTATTTCTGACAAAAAATCAATATTACTCGATCTAGAAAATATTTCCTTTTCATTAACATAATTTGGTTGTAACAATAAATTTAACCTTTCCAATATATTTATTTAGTCGCAAATAACCAGATTATCATTCTTTTTTTATTATTTTAATAATCTATCAACAAAACTCTTTCTTTAGAGAAAATTACTATAAAAAAGTTGGTGACTCCTGTGGGGGTCGAACCCACGATTACTTGGATGAAAACCAAGTGTCCTAACCACTAGACGAAGGAGCCATTTTGTAACAAAAGTATTTTACCAACATAAAGCTAAACTTTCCACATTTAACTTGATAAACTATCATAATGATTTATATTTTCCATGGTGACAATCAACTTGAAAGTCGAAAATCCTTTAGCAATTTTCTAGACCAAGATAAATCCTCTGACATTCTTCGCTTAGATTCAAAAAATATTGAAATTGATAAAGTTAATCTTTTTCTTCAAGAATCTTCTCTTTTCAATAATAAAAAAATTCTCAGTATTAGTAATTTATTCTCTACCAATAAATCAATTCTTGATAATGTCAACAAATTAATTAATCAAGACATAAATATCGACATTATTATTTGGCAAGATAAAACCTTAACACCAACTCAACTCAAAACATTTAAAAATGCTCAAGTAAAAAACTTTCCTCTCGATAATAAATTATTTACATGTCTTAATTCTATTAAACCCAAAAACATTACCAAAGTTATTCCGCTTTACCATCAAATAATTAATCTTGGACTTTATGATCTTTTTCTTTATTTTCTAAAAAACAATTTTCGAAAACAGTTAACTTCCTATCCTAAATTCGATCAACAAATTACTAAAAGATTTTATTTACAATTAATCGATTTGGATTTTAAAAATAAAACAGGGGAATTAACTATACCTAAAGAATTAGCTTTAGAACGTATTTTAACTAATTTAACTAAATAATAAAATGTTAAAATAAATAATGAATTTAAATGATTTATCCTACACTAAACAAATAATTAAACCTTGGGGAGAAGAAATAATTTATACCCCAGAAAATTTAAATTATACTTTAAAACAAATAAAAATTAATGATGGCTGCCGTCTTTCTCTCCAATCTCACACTGAAAAAGTTGAAACTTTTGTTTTAATTGAAGGAGAAGGCGATTTAGTTATCGGACCAGATATAGATCACCTAGAAACCATTCATATGGAAATTAAAAAAGGTTACAACATTCCTGTTGGCACCGTCCACCGTATGTGTGGTGTTAAAAACGCTATTATCTTAGAAGGTTCAACTCCAGAAACTGGCACCACTATTCGTTACCAAGATGATTATCGCCGTCCTGATGAAACCGAAGAAATTAGAAAACAAGATAATCGAGGTTGGCAAAAATAAAAATTGATTTCTTTTGTACCACTTTGTTACTGTTTGTATTGATTCTTTATACTATATTTTTATCCTTAAGATAGGCAAAATAAAAAAATAGCTTTAATTAGCAGTCAAATATTAACTCTGCTAATTATCATAACTACTCTTTCTTTTTTTCCTAATAACTTGTATTATTTTATGTATGGTAAATCAAGATATTTTATGGTTTAAAGAAATCAAGTTTGAAGATGTAAATTTAGTTGGTGGCAAAGGTGCAAACTTAGGAGAAATGTACAATCTAGGAATTTCTGTTCCAAATGGTTTTGTTGTTCCAGTTAGTGTTTATTTTCAATTTATTAAAGAAAATAATTTGCGACCTAAAATTTCCAATATTTTAAAAACTACTAATGTTGATGAACCAGATCAACTCTTATCTGCTTCTAAAGAAATAAAATCCCTAATCAAGAAAAGTCAAATTAACCCTCAAACCGCCATTAAAATTATGAAAGCTTATAAAAAACTTTCTGAATTCGGAGGTTTAAAAGATGTTCCTGTTGCTGTCCGTACTTCAGCCACCGCTGAAGACACTGCCGATGCTTCTTTTGCTGGTCAAGGTGATACTTTTCTAAATGTTGTTGGGGAAACCAACGTTCTTAATCGTGTTCGTGATTGTTGGGCCAGTCTTTTTACTCCTAGATCACTTTTCTATCAAGTTAAAAAACATTACGATAATTTTAAAATTGGTGTTGCTGTTCCTGTCCAAAAATTAGTTCAATCAGAAATTTCCGGAATAATGTTTACAGTTAATCCTGTCACCAATGAAAAAGATCAAATCATAGTTGAAACTATTTGGGGTCTAGGTGAATATATTGTTCAAGGCATAGTTTCTCCAGACCAATATATTATTAATAAAAAAGATTGGTCTATTATTTCTGAAAATCATGTTGAGCAAAAAACTCAACTTTTAAGATCTGAGCATGAAACCAAAGAAATTGCTGTTTCTAAATCAAAACAAAATAAAATCAAAATTAATAAAGATTTTGCCATCAAAATTGCTAAAATTGGACAAAAATTACAAAATCATTATGGCAAACCACAAGATATCGAATTCGCTATTGATAAAAAAGGCAAACTTTTTATCGTTCAAACCCGTCCTATTACCACTGTCATTTCTAATCAAAAAATTCTCGACAATCAAGCCGTTAATATAACTCAAAAACCAGATCTTGTTGGTGAACAAGCTTGTCCTGGCACCGCCTCAGGCACCGTCATTATTATTAATAGTCCAAAAGAAATTAATCGTGTTAAAAAAGGTCAGATTTTAGTCACCAGTATGACTACACCTGACTTCGTCCCTGCCATGAAATTAGTTAATGGCATCATCACCGACAAAGGTGGTCAAACTTCCCATGCCGCCATTGTTAGTCGAGAATTAGGAGTTCCTTGTGTTGTCGGTACTAAAATTGCCACTAAAATTCTTAAAGAGGGGGATATTGTCACTCTTAATGGAACCACTGGCCAAATTTGGAAAGGAAATTTAATTGATAAAAATGCTCCCATAATTAAAAAACAACCATCTACTGCCAAAACTGCTACTAAAATTTATGTTAATCTTGGTGAACCAGATTTAGCCGAAACTATTTCCAAAAGAAATGTTGATGGCATCGGTCTTTTACGAGCTGAATTTATGTTAGCCAATATTGGTGTTCATCCAAAACGAATTATTGCTGAAGGAAAAGAAAAAGAATATATAAATAAATTAGCCAAAGAAATCCTTAAATTTTGCAAAAGTTTTAATCCTCGTCCTGTAATTTATCGAGCCACTGATTTTAAAACCAACGAATATCGTTCCTTAAAATGGGGTAAATTGTACGAACCAGAAGAACCAAATCCATTAATGGGTTTTCGTGGTGCCGCTCGGTACATCAGTTCTCCTGATGTTTTTTACATGGAGCTTGAAGCTATTAAACAAGTTCGAGAAAAATATGGTTACAAAAATCTGTGGCTGATGATTCCTTTTGTCCGAACTCCACATGAACTGTCTGAAGTCAAAAAAATAGTTACCAGTGCTGGTCTTTTACGTTCACCATCGTTTAAATTTTTAATGATGGCTGAAATTCCCAGTAACGTCATTCTTTTAGATAAATTTATCGATGTTGGTATTGACGGTATTTCCATCGGCAGCAACGATTTAACCATGCTCACTCTCGGTCTTGATCGCGACAATAGTGAAGTTGCTAAATCATTTAATGAAATGGATCCTGCCGTTCTTTGGTCTTTAAAAAGACTAGTTACTAAAGCAAAAAAACGTGGGATTACCTGTTCTATTTGTGGACAAGCTCCAAGTAATTATCCTGAATTAGTCGAAAAATTGGTTCGTTGGGGTGCTACCAGTATTTCTGTTAGTCCTGATGCTATCGATGCTACTCGCGACGTTGTTGCTTGGGCTGAAAAAAGAAAAGTTAGTAAAAAATAACCGTCATTTCACCTTTTGGTTCTTTTTCGACAGTCGATAAAATTTCTTCAAATTTTTTAGTCATTTCTCGTATAATCGCAATTTGAACAGCATCTCCGTAAACTGTTTTAATTTGTTCTTCTAGTTTTTTAATTCTAAAAGGGGATTCATAAATAATTTTAGCCCCATCAAATTCTTTATATTTTTTTAATATTTTTAGTCTTTCTCCATCTTTTTTAGGTAAAAATCCTAAAAACATAAATCTACCAGATGGCAGTCCAGACAACACCAATCCATTAATAGCAGCACAAGCTCCTGGCAAAGATGTGTATGAAATTCCTAAAATACGGCATTTTTTAATTAATCTCCATCCAGGATCAGAAATAATTGGCGTTCCTGCATCAGTCACCAAACCAACTTCATTTCCGTTTTGTAATAATTTAATAATTTCCGGAATTTTTTGTTCTTCCACTTCATCATAAAAAGAAATTAATTTTGGTTTATTCTTTATTTTCAAGTTTGCCAACATTAATCCAGTATTTCGAGTATCTTCACAAAGCAAAACACTAACTTTTTCTAAAGTTTCCAAAGCTCGCAAAGTTATATCTCCTAAATTTCCAATTGGTGTCGCAATTATATACAGCATTGCCTATTATACCGCTAATTAAATTGTCTAATTACTGCCACCACTTTGCCTCGTATTTCCACATCAGTCACATAAATAGGAAGCATGGTTGCATTGGCTGGTTGCAAACGAATTCGACTAGCTTCACGATAATATCTTTTTAAAGTTGCAAAACCATTTTTTAAAACTGCCACCACGATATCACCATTGTTGGCATTTTTTTGTTCTTTAACCACCACATAATCACCACTCAAAATTCCATCATCAATCATCGAATCACCTTTGGCCTGTAAAACAAAAGATTGATCTCCAGCTTTAACTAAATTTGAATTTACAGCGATAGTTGCATTTGGATCAGTATATGGTTCAATTGGTTCACCACAAGCAATAAAACCCAACACTGGTAATTCAATAAACGACGATATTGCTTTCCCTAGTTCCTCTTTAATTTTGTCTAAAACTTCAATTCCCCGAACTGCTCCTTTATATCTTCTAATTAATCCTTTTTTTTCTAAAACCGCCAAATGTTCGTGAACCGTTGCTAAAGAAGAAAGACCAAAATGTTGTGCAATTTCTGTTAATGTTGGAGCATAACCATATTTCAAAATAGTCTGTTCAATATAATCTAAAATTTCTTTTTGTCGTTTATATAAAATTGTTGCCATGACCCAATGATACGCGAACAATACCCGAAGTCAATAAAGCAAATTAAATGTTATATTAGTAATATCTTTATGTTCTTATTTTTTTTAATTGCCTTTTCATTATTATCAGTCAATTTTACCCATGCTACCGATGAATTCAAAACTCAACAAAAAATAATCTATCAAATTGATAACCAAGGTAATGCCATCGTCACTCAAGAAGTTCAATTAATTAATAACTTTTCTGAAATTTACCCAACCACTTATCAATTAATTTTATCTGGACCAGCTTTAGAAAATATTACCGGCACTGATAGTAAGGGCAATATTGTTCAAAAAACCGAACATCAAGACGATTTAAACACTATCGATATTAAATTTAATGAAAATAACTTAGGTAAAGACAAAATTACTAAATTTAATTTGAGTTACACTATTCCCAATTTAGCTACCCAAAAGGGGAATATTTGGGAAGTTCCTGTTCCTGAAAATAAAAATATAAGCGACACTGACACTAATGAAATAACCATTTTAGTTCCCAGTTCTTTTGGTAATCTTTCCTTTTCTTCATCCAGTCCCAAAAATTCTATCCCTCTAAATCAACAAACTCAAATTTTCTTTAATAATGCCAATCAAAAAATATTTTTAATCTTTGGTAATTATCAACTTTTCGATTTTAATTTTAAATATTTTTTAGAAAACACCAGTAACCAATCTCAAATTTTAGAAATTGCTATTCCTCCTGAAACCGATAATCAAAAAATAATTTACAAAGAAATTTCTCCCCAACCTATCAATATTAGAATCGATGGTGATGGCAATTGGCTAGCCCAATACAAATTAACTGCTAATCAGGAACTAGAAATTGATGTTTCTGGCCAGGCTAAAATTATTCCGAATATCATTAATTCTTCAATTAATGAAAAAGATTATTTGGTTGAACAAAACTTTTGGCCTATCAATGACGATTCCATTAAACAAATTATCAGTTCTTTAAAAACCATTAAAGATATTTATAATTACACGGTTAACACTCTTAGTTATGATTACGATTCAATTAATGCTTCTCAAAGAAAAGGCGCTTTAAACACTCTTCTTTCACCGAATAAATCAATTTGTACAGATTTT
>Ga0172378_10006430_pt1 | contig 10976 bp, 13 predicted proteins | sample GrowelOW332metaG_FD_119755 | JGI IMG/M metagenome (GOLD analysis project Ga0172378, IMG submission 119755) | Groundwater microbial communities from an aquifer near a municipal landfill in Southern Ontario, Canada - Pumphouse #3_1 metaG | ecosystem: Environmental > Aquatic > Deep subsurface >... | reverse complement strand
GGTATTAGTGATGTGTTTTATAAACTGTCTATTTTTATTTGACTAGTTCAAAATGATTCCTTTTATTGTCTCGTTATAGTTAATGTTACTTTCTTAGTTTTAGATAAGTATTGTACTCTTGAATCAGATCCCTCGATAGAGACTTCTACTTCGTGAGTACCCTCTGCTAATCCTGTTAAATCAACATAAGCTACGATATCATCCGAACTAATTTTATCAATTACAGATGCTACACCTTTTAGATTTACAGTTACAGTTGCACTAGATTCACTAGTAGCACTAACTGAATAGCCACTAGCTAAATTTCGTGTCACTACTCTAACACCTATTATGTCTCTTTCAGAAACAGTACCTAAAGCAATAGTTACCGTAACACTGTTAACAGACATGTATGTAATTCCTACTGGTTTAGTTAAATCCAATTTATATTCTTTATTAGCCTTTAAATCGGTAACATCTACATCTAGCGAAATATAGTTTAAACTATCTAAAGTTTCTTGGTCGCCATATACGGTAACTTTTGAAACACTAGCTTCCAAACTACTAATTGACTTACCAAATGCTACATTGCCAGTTGGTACAATTTTAATTGGAACTTCCTTGCTAGGAGAAGTAATAGTTACAGTAACATCTACCTTACTTGGAACTATTTCTACATCAACAACATTTCCATGTGAATCATATGCTTTTAATGGAACATCTTTTACAGTAAACGTTCCAACCTCTTGTGAAACTAAGCTTTCCACATCAAATAATGCTTTTACAGTAGCAACTTTTTTAAGTTGCCCTTCCGTTCCTTTTATAATTACTTTATCACTCTCAATAGAAGTGTTACTAATAACTAATTTTGGATCAAGTTTGTCTTTATTTAATACATCGACTGCCAAACTCTTAGTTTGTGAAACTTTATCATAAATAGTTACATTTACTGTTGTTGGATTAACCATATACTCAAGATCAGTTAATGCTTGATTGTATTTAATTGATACCTTGTGTTGTCCTGGTTTAAGCCCAGTTAAATCAACTGTTACATCATAAGAAGACATTTGTTTTGCAATAAATAAATCTGTTTTGCTTCCTATTAAAGTTATATCCACAGTCTCTGGTAAGCCTTCAACAACGTAAGCTTCTTCATTGTAAATAGCCGTTACTGGTAAAGACCTTAGAACTTCGGCACTATTTTTCGAAAAAGTTACTATTTTCTGGTCTATTGCTATAAATGCAAATACTGCCAAAAATAGTGAAATAAATAATAGTGTGTTTCTTTTTGATAACCAATTTTCGAAAAATTTGCCTGAATTATCAAATTTTCCTGTTACTTTTAATACAAGTTTTGTTAATGGAAGAACAATATTATGATCTATAAATTTCCAAATAGTTATGAAAAAGTTTTTAATTGCTTTCAATATTTTTTTCATCTTCAGCATCCTCCTCATCATCAACTACTATTTCTTTCTTTGGTCTTAATTCTTCTAAAATCATTAATTTGAACTCATCCAAAGTTAAATTATAATATAGTTCTCCTCCCATAGCAATAGATATTCTTCCTGTTTCCTCTGAAACAACAAGTGCTAAACAATCCATTTCTTCTGATATACCTAATGCTGCACGGTGGCGTGTTCCTAAACGTTTGCTAATTTTTAAACTATCGCTCGTTGGAAATACTGCACCTGCACTAGTTATTTTATCCCCTTGAATAATAACACCACCATCATGAAGTGGATTATTAGGGAAGAATATTGCTATCAATAAATCACTTGTTATATCAGCATATAATTTTTTTGATCTCTCTATATAATCTTGTAAACTGTTATCTCTTTCAATAACAATTAAAGCACCTATACGAGTTTTCTTTAAATACTCAACTGCATTAACAATTTCATAAACAACTTTTTCCCTTTCATCAACTGTAAGAACTTTATGTCTTCCTAAAAGTTGACTACGACCAAGTTGTTCCAAAACATTTCTAATTTCCGGTTGAAATATTATTATAAGTGCGAGTGGCCCCCATTCAATAACATAATCCATTAAAAAACTAATTGTTACTAAATCCAAAAGATCACTTATTATTTTTAATAATACCACTATCAGTATACCTTTGAATAGCAATACCATTTTAACATTTTTTCTTAAATTTTTAAGTATATAATAAAGTACTAACCAAACCAATAAAACATCGGCAAACTTTTTTATCAATTCAATAATTGTATCTACAGTCATAAATCTCCTCCTTTATCCAATTTTCTACATAATAGATTATACCATAAAATTTTGTATTTTTGTAGAGTTATTTTACACAATTAAAAAACTCAAATTAATTGAGTTTTAAAATTTCCAAATATCTTCCTCGTCTGATTGCGTATTATCTTGAGCAATAGTATCTAAATTTGGAAGTTCCATGTTTACTGCTGGTATTCCTTGTTCCACAGTGATTGGAGGCTCATCCATATTAGCAGTCAGTTCATCAATAGGAACAACTTTTTCATCAGTAATAACTACAGGTTTTTCATCAATAGTAGATGCTTGATTCGCATTATCTTTCAAGTTTATACCATCTGCTAAAGGCATTGACATAATTGTTGGTTCTTCAATAACGTTAACAGGTTGAACTATTGGAATACTATTTTCAACTTCCTCAGGAATTACTGGTAATTCGTCTAGGACCATATTTTCCATAGTTGGAATTTCTGCTACTTGATCATGATAAATTTGTGGTATTGGTTCAGCCTCTAAAGCTGGTTGAATCTTCATATTACCGTCTTCAATAGCAGCAGTTTGTAAATCCACAGGAATCACTTCTTGTATATTAGGCTCACTATTAATTTCCGTTGGTATATTTTTAGTAGCAGTGTTTTCTATAGGCTCAACTGCTACTGGTTCCACATTTTGTTGTTCTAAAATTATGGGATTTTCTTTAACTTCAGTTGGTATATTTTCAACAGCAGTCTTCTCCATAGGTTCAACTGCTATCGGTTCTACATTTTGTTGTTCTAAAATTACAGGGGCTTGAATTGCAATCGGTATTGGTAATTCTGATGAATTTTGTTCTTCTACCGGTTGGTTTTGTATATTTTCTTCATTTATAGGTTCTTTTTCTTTTTTAGTAGGTTTTTCTTTTTTAGTATGTTTTTCTTTCTTTAGTTCAGTTGCTTCTTCATCTTCATTGTTTGTTGAAGATGATTTTTTTCCAAAATCGGTTTTTTCAGCAAAATAGCCAATAATAGTCATTAATATAACAACTCCACCCGCTATAAACCACACTAAATTATCAATAATAAAATCCATTGACACCCTCCTTATTCTAATAATATATTATCACTAATAATATATTTTTACAATATTTTTTTATTCACTTAAATAGTTTGCACCCTTAAAAGGCTCTGTACGTAATAAATCACGATAATCTTGTTGTCTTAGGACTTCATAAAGCATAATAGCTACACAATTAGATAAATTCAGGGCTCTAATGTTAGCATTGATAGGAATTCTCATGCAATGTTCCAAATCTTGCTTTAAAATCTCTTTTGGTATCCCAGTGCTTTCTTTTCCAAAAATCAAATAAATTTCTTCATTTATATCACTATAATCAAAAGAAGTATGGGGCTTTTTCCCATATCTTGTTAAATAATAGAAAGTTCCACTATTTTTAGAAATAAAATCTTCCCAATTTTCATATACTCTGTAATCACAATTTTCAATATAATTTACACCTGCGCGTCTTAAATGATTTTCATCTAAGCTAAATCCTAACGGCTTAATTAAATGTAATTTTGTGCCTGTACCTGCACATGTGCGCATAATATTACCTGTATTTTGAGGAATTTCTGGTTCATATAAAACAATATTAATCATTTTTCTAGAACTTCATTTCTTTCCAAAAATTTAATTGCATCATTTTTAGTTATAGTAGCCTCTTTTATATATAATATATCGACTATTTCACCATTCTTAAAACGAATTAAATTTGGAACAGAGATATTTGTAACTTTCTTAAGTGACTTACTCATATAATTATTAACTAATATTTCTAATCCATTATTATTTGCTTCTTTGTCAATATCAAAATATATGATATTAGAGTTTAGTGAATACTCAACTATCATTTTTTTAAATTGTCTTTCAAATGTTTTAACATCACTATCTGATGAAGATGATATATAGACAACTATATCAGGATTATCTAGTAAAAAACTTGAAAAAGTCTCCGTTTCTATCTCTGGTAAAACCTCAGAAATAACTGAATTTGTTTTATAATACTCTTCTATTGTTTTGTACCAAGAAGTCAAATAAAAGCATAAACCAACAACAGCCGCAATAACTACTAACAAAATTAAATAGTTTTTTTTAGAAATTTCTCTTTTTTTCATATTATCACCATATCTTCTATAATAGATTTTAACACATTTTTCCTAATTTTTCTACCTTATTATCAAAAAAAAGATAGTTTTAAAAACTATCATATACATTTTGAACTTCCTCAATTTTAACTATTGGCAAAATTACGTTATCAGATTTTGCGATATCATCATACTTTACCCTAAATTCGTCAAGTTCTTTTATAATGCTATCTGGATATATACGTTTGCTATTTTTAATAGCATTATACACATCTAATATGTCAACTTCCTTTTTATTTTGAAATAGTGCATTTGAAAAGGCTTGTGTAAGAACAGATAAAGAAACATCTGGATACATTGCTGCTAATCCATAAACTCTTTTAAATTCAGAAGTGGCTTCTACAATTGCTCTCACCATTTTTTCAGTTATATATTCATTATATTTAAACTTAACCCCAGTTTGTTTTTCAATTTTAGGAAGTGACCCAACTAATATTTTTACAGTAGTATCTATATCTGGTTCAACTACCTCAATTTTATCAAAACGTCTTAAAAAGGCTCTATCTTTAACTATATAAATATTGTACTCTTGTGTAGTTGTGGCCCCAATAGCTTTAACATCACCACGATCTAATGCTGGCTTTAAGATATTTGCTAAATCCATTGGACCTGCACTGCTAGCACCAATTAAAGTATGAACTTCATCAATAAATAATATAGTCTTTGGCATTTTTTTAAGTTCTGAAACTAGTAAATTTACAACAGCTTCTTCTTTGCCATTTACTGTCATCTTACCCAACAATGATGTTGAATTAACTTTAATTATACGATAACCTTTTAAAGCATCTGGCACCTGATTTCTTTGAATTAAATATGCTAGACCTTCAACTATTGCAGTTTTACCTATACCAGCATGTCCAACTAGTAATGCAGATTTTTCAGGTGTTAATAAAACTATAATCATTTTTTTTATTTCACTGTCTCTTGCAATAGCAGGATTAGTTATATACTTTTTAGCAGTTAAATCCTCACTATACATTGCAACAATACTAACCTCTTTGCCATCAGTTCGAGTTATTGGAGTACCGTATTCAGGTAAAACCTGGGCCGGAATTTCTTTCTTTAATGGAACATCAATAATTCCACTTGATAAGTCTTCATTAGAAGTAGCAACTTCAGCATCAAAAGAAATTATTTCATGTTTATCTTCCATAATATACCTCCCTATTCTTTAATAAATTTATATTTTTTAAGTAAAGTAGCAAATTCACTAGAACTTTTAGACCCTCTTATTTTTGTTAATACTCTATCCTCGACTTTTTCATCACCACTATCAATTAAAACAGTTGTTGGCGTTGCAGAAAAAGATAAACGGGAATTTAAATAGGCATATTCTTCATCAGACAATTTACTAACATCAATATAATTTATTGTAACACCATATTCTGAAACCACTTCGTTTACTGCTACCTTAAATATTGTACAATGACTACAAGAATTAGATCCTATAAATAGAGCAAACTTATCGCCACTATCAATTAGTTCTTCAAGTTCACTAAAATTTATCTCTTTATATGTTTTGGGTTTGGAGTTAAAAATAAAAAACAAGCTCAAACCTACTCCTACAAATATAATAAATAAACCTACTACAATTAAAAAAGTCTTAGACTTTAACATTTTTTTCATACTATCACCATATAAATTATATAATAATTAGTAATAAAAAAAAAGAGATTTTACATACTTTTCTCTTTTTTGTAAATTATTAACTGATTTGGCATTAAATATAATGCACCATTTTGCATAATCATATCTTCTGCCTTAACTTTTAGTTTTGCTGAAACAGCATTAAGAGTGTCATTATCTACAGTAACATATAGACCATAGCCTATTTTAGGAATCAGCAACTCTTGACCAGGATAAATATAATCATTTTCTTCCAAAGCATTAACTAATAACAAATCATGAAAATTAGCATTGTTTTTTCTGGCAATATCATATATACTGTCACCTTTTCCAACAATGTAAGTAGCAAATGGCAAATTACCATTATTTGGAACAACTATTTGCATACCAGGAACCAAGTTATTTATAGGACCATTTATTTTTTCAAGTATATCTACTGATACTGAAAACTTGTCTGCTATTTTGTTTAAAGTGTCGCCATACTCAACAACATATATTTTATACATACATTCACCTCATTTTATTATATGCCTTAATTTTTTTCTTGATATTATTATAGGTTATTTATTTACACCCTTTTATCATAAAAACATACGCTATATTAGAAAATAGAAGGGGTGGATTATATATGTGTAATAATGATGAAAATAGAAATAATTGCATGGCAGAAATTCTAGAAGTTATTTTATTACTTCAAAAAAATGCTGATTGTAGTGATAGTTGTTTAGATACATGTGATAGAGGGTTTTTAGGATGTGGTACTTCAACTTATATTTGTAACACTAGACCAGTTACATTTTATCTTTGTGGATGCTGTAGTGAACCATTAAGAATGCCAATATCAAAAAATTTTGATGAAGAAACTACATCACCAGTATTTCGTGTAGAAAAACTTGATGGGAACTGCGCTACATGCCGAGTACTTGCTGTAAATAGTGATCAAACTGAAAATTTACTACAACCATTTGTAGCAACAAATTCTTTCTTCACACTAAATCTAAACTGCTTATGCTGCATCAAATGTTTGCAAGATGTATTCGTTGAGTGCATATAAAAAAGGACAAAGTCCTTTTTATTTTATATAATTTTCTCTACTAAGTAAAAATCGCCATATTTTTTTGCATCATCTAACTCCTCGTTAGTTCGTATTGTCCAGATATAAATTGGATGTCCTTTTTTTCTATATTTAGCTATTCTACTTGTTGGAAACATACTTAACTCGCATGCTACAAAATCAGGTTTTACGAATTTCAAAAAGTTAACATTTCTTAAAATAAATCTTTCTATCCATAAAGTTTCTTTTTTATGCTTTTGTGTATCATATAGTAAAAGACCAATCTTATAATCAGTATGCTTTTTTAAATATGACACAGCTTTATAGTCAAATGACTTTAACACAAAATCGCCTTTATAATTCTTTAGTTTTTTAATTAATGCATTTTCCAATAAATATCTTTTATGATCAAATTTAAGCTCAATATCAAGAAAAACTTTGCCATCTACAAGTTTTAATACTTCATCTAATGTTGGAATCTTCTCTTTTGAATCACCCAAATGCAATTTATTTATTTCTGCATAGTCACAATTTATTAGATATTTATCTACACCAGTCATTCTTTTTAAATTATCGTCATGAAAGACAATTATTGTCCCATCCTTTAATAAATGTACATCAAATTCAAACGGTATATTTCTTTCAACGCATTTTTTAAAAGCTTCTAAACTGTTTTCAGGTATAAGTTTATTATGTAACCCTCTATGAGCAATTATATTAGAAGATAATCTATTTATCACCTTGTACACCTTCTAAATATATTCTAGATTTAAAAGCGCCTCTTTTTTTGACTTTATCTTGTCTTATTTCTTCAAGATCATTGCGACTTTTACCTTTAGAATCTAATATTCCTATTATTACTTCTTCTATATCAGCTAATTCTTCTATTGAGCCAGATTCCAAATATTCGTTTACTTCTTCCAAAATTTTTTTGTTTAATTCTTTTAAATATTCTTCATTATCTAGTATTCTTACTACCGGAATATCTCCATTGTTTTTAATAATATCTGGAATATTATCTCTTACTAACTTTTTATAACTTGCCATAATTCACCTCTTTATAATATATTATCTATTCCAAAAAACATTTCACCAAGTTGTTCTTTTAGTGGATAATCAACATTATTAAAATCTTCTATAAACTTAGTGCGATCATATTTTATAATTTTTTTACTTATTTCTATTTTATTATCTATATTTACAATGGTATAAAAAGTATTATCATCTTTAACGCAGCCGCTCGAACCTAAACATATAAATTCTGTTTTATTGGATTTCAAGGATGAATTTTCATGATTGTGACCATAAAATACATAATCATATTTCTCACCAAAAATATCTTTTAAATATTTTATATTTATATTTTCTGTTTGTGGTTTTAAAAACACGCCATCTTTATTGGCATAGTGACACAAATAAAATTTCTTTTTATTAAATTTAAGAAGCATATCTTCGTCGACCTTAGGATCATTTGTAATTTCTTCAATTATATCCTTTACTTGTTCCTTAACCCATAAATGATGGGGTAAAATTTCTTTTTCCATTCCTTCTAATTTAAAATTTTCTATACCTTCAAGAGCATATTGCTCATGGTTGCCATAATTAAAATAAATATTGCTATCTAGCAATAGTTTTAAACATTCAAAAGGTTTTGGACCAAGCCCAATAGCATCTCCCATAAACACAGTATAGTCTACCTCTTCATTTTTTATATCATTTATTATAGCTTCTAGAGCTGGTAAATTTCCATGAATATCCGAAAAAAATGCTAGTTTCATATTATATTCTCCATTCAATAGTAAGTTTTTTGAAAGATAATGTAAATTAATGTCTAATCTTTAACATTTTTAGTATAACACAAAAAAAACTAGTTTAACTAGTTTTTTATTTTCTTAATAATTTCTTCTTTAGTTAAACCTAATTTTTCTAATGAAGACATTATTTCCTTTATGTTTGCAATTCCTTGCGTAACTCGCATTTTCACAACTTCTTCAACCTTTTCAGAAACAAAAGTCCCCTTTGTGGATATGGTTGTAATAACGCCTTTTTGTTCAAGTTCTGAATAAGCTTTTTTTACAGTATTAGGATTAATACCTAGATTACTTGCAAGCTCCCTAACAGATGGTAATTGCTGTAATGGTTTATAAATTCCTAAAGCAACATATCTCTCTATCTCATTTATTATTTGTTCATATATGGATATTCTACTTTGATAATTCAAATTAACCATTATTTTTTTCCTCTGTTCCGATTATGGTTTTTTGGTAGTATGCTTTATAATCATCCGTATTAATTAATTCATTTTTTTTCTGAGTATATATCTTTTCAAGCTTATCAACTTCGTTAGTGTAAAGCAATCTATATAAACCATTATAATTATACTCATATGAAATAATTGCATACGGTTTTGTCGAATCAAAACTTTCTGTTCCGTAATCACATGCAAAGTTATATAGTTCTTCAGACATATTATCTATAAAATAGTGAGATGAATTATCGCTATTAAATAATTCTGAATCAAAATAAGTTATATTAATATAAAAACGATCATTATTAAATTTTATTGATAAAGCATCCTGTAACTTTTCATTTGATTTTTCAATTATGTAATCAGTAATTTTATTATTTATTAATCCATTAATGTCATACTTTACTACATTATTATTTAAATAGGCATATAAATAGGCATCTCCAAAAAATTTATTGGTTTTTAAATTACTATAATATTCTGAAGAACTAATTGAATTAGCACTATCTTCAATTAAAGATATTAAATTTTTATCTAGTACATATTCATTATTAATATATAAAGCTATAGTATTATCATAATTAAATTCTTTGATTTTTTCATCTATCGTTGATACACTAGCAAACTTTTCTATAAATGCAGAGTATTTGGTATCAGGAACACAAATAGTTGTATTGTACTCACTACCATCTTTTAATTTGATTGCAAATACTAATGTTGTGTAACTTGAAGAAGAATCTAATCTGTACTCACTACTATAAGAATAATTCAACACTAAATTAATTAAATCTCTATCATCATAATAATCAGTATCAAAATTTTCTGTACCATTACTACTATTTTGTAGTTTAACATATTTCACATCATTACTGCTTATTCTTATTGTATCATTAGTTTTTCTAAATATATTTGTATCATTAACAAGATAAGCATAAGAACCCCATATTAAAACTATAAATGCTAACCATATCAATGATTTTTTTATGTTTGAAATAGTTTTCCTTGTTATTAAATCATACACAAAATAGTATGTTACAATAAGTGCTGCAAATATTAAAATACTTGTAAGTGACGAATCAATAATATCATACAGTATAAATATTATTGGCATTAGTGTCAAACCTTTTACTATAAGATGAAGATTGAAACTTTTAAATGAAGTTTCACATACCTCCATTTTTCTATGAATAAATAAATATAACCCCAGTACAAAGTAAATAATACTTAATATAAGTGTTTTAATTATACTAGTGAAATTATACATATTTGATTCACTATTGTATGCGAAAAATACGTTAGAGATTATATCATATGGAATACTATATGATGAATCTTTTGCAGTATGTCCGACAATACTATAAGTTTTTACACCTTTGTTTACTAAACATTCTTTGTTTTTGTAACAATTGTAATAATCAGGTATGCATTGCTTATCTTCACATTTTACCATTAAATTAGTATCAGTAACATGTGTATAATACATTGAAGTATAATCGCAAAAGAAAGGTATAAAAAATAGTAATAATAATGTTACTGCCAAACTTGTTACTACATTACCACTTACTGATATAGCTAGATTAGTTGCTACAAAAACAAAAGTATATGCAGCAAACCAATATACTAGATAATCAAAACATACATCCTTTACAAG
>Ga0172378_10006429_pt1 | contig 10976 bp, 12 predicted proteins | sample GrowelOW332metaG_FD_119755 | JGI IMG/M metagenome (GOLD analysis project Ga0172378, IMG submission 119755) | Groundwater microbial communities from an aquifer near a municipal landfill in Southern Ontario, Canada - Pumphouse #3_1 metaG | ecosystem: Environmental > Aquatic > Deep subsurface >... | reverse complement strand
ACATTTTGTATTGGGCAAGTGGGTGAGGGGATCAATATTCCTTACATGCTCAGTTGCGATTTATTATGTGGATACGTATTATATTTTGGATAAGACGATGGGATATGTATTGATCTTTGTGTGCATGGCCTTGTTTGTCATTCAGGCGTTGGATCTATACAGATTTGTATATTCCAAATGAATTGTGTATTATTACATGAGTATGTGGTACAGAATTTTAGATCTCGAAAAGCACCACTTTTTTATTTTCCTTTACGAGCTCACATTAATTACGAAAGGTTTAACCCCTTCTCAGCGATGATGTTCTGATGTCTCAAGACTGGACAGAAAAGTACAGACCTAAGACCCTTGATGGTGTTATCGGCAATCCGAAGGCTGTCAAAGAATTGAAGGAGTGGGCAGAGTCTTGGAATGACAATACAGTGTCAAAGAAGGCTGTTGTTCTCATTGGAACACCTGGCATCGGGAAGACTACGTCTGCCGAAGCGTTGGCCACTGATATGGGCTGGGGTATTTTAGAAATGAATGCTTCAGATCAACGTACAGGTGACATAATTCGTACAGTTGCATTAAGAGGCGCGAATTCAGACACATTCAATGATTCTGGAGAGTTTCTCAGTTCGAAAGACGGAGGAAGAAAACTTATTGTCCTTGATGAAGCTGACAGTCTGTTTGGTAATGCTGATAGGGGCGCGCTTCCTGTCATTGTAGAATTGATCCGAGAAACAAAACAGCCTGTGATTCTCATTGTGAACGATTTTTATGCTCTGAGCAAAAAATCATCTGTTATAAAAAATGAAACATTGCAACTTACATTTCAAAGACCTACTGCAATCTCCATTACGAAAGCATTAAAGAGAATCGCCATTGCAGAAAATATTTCTGTTAATGATGATGCAATGAGCCAGATAGTCAAAAATTCTAATGGTGATATGCGTGCTGCAGTAAGGGATCTCGAGTCTCTTGCCATGGGAAATGACGTCATTACGACCGATGAGGCTTCTCAGTTGTCCGATCGTGTAGTCAGAAAAAGTATGTATGATCTTATGAATTCTGTTTTTCGTAAAAGTGATGCAATGGGTTCACGTTTGATGTTAAGGGACATTGATGAAGAACCGGATTTTGTTATGCTTTGGGTGGATGAGAACATGCCGTATGAGTTCAGGGATGTAAGCGATCTTGTTAGGGGGTATGAAAGACTATCCAGAGCAGATATTTTTCTCGGAAGGGTCAACAGACGTCAATATTACGGAATGTGGTCATATGCAGGCGATACAATGACTGCTGGCGTTTCTACTGCTAAACGTTCTAATTATGTCAATAGAGATCGTTTTAGATTTCCAAATTATCTTATGAAAATGTCCAGATCGAAAAGTGTCAGGAATACAAAATCTAATGTATGTCTTAAATTAGCTGAACATTTGCACACTTCAACAAATAGGGTCTCAATGGATGTGTTGCCGTCATTGAAGATTATGCTTTCCAATGATGAAGAACTGAGAGCAAAAATGATCAGTGAGGTTAAGATGGAATCTGAAGAATTGGCTTTTTTATTGGATTCAAAAATCGATTCTAAAATTGTGAGAGAAGCCATTGCGGATGCGGCTAGATGTGTACCTGAGAAGGAAGTGCACGAAGAAGTGGTTGAAGTACAGGTAAAAAGGGTCGAACCGCCGACCAGAACACAGAAAAGTCTTTTTGAATTCTAGGTGTAAGTATGGATAAAGATTATCGTGAGATTCTGGATAAACAGCAATATCGTTTGTATAAGGATCATGCTGCTGTTAAGTTATGCCATTGGATGAAAGAATCGCTCATTCACGGAAGAACGTGCTATAAGCAGGATTTTTATGGTATTGAATCGCACAGGTGTCTTCAGATGACACCTGCCATCAACGAGTGTTCTCAGCTTTGTCAGTTCTGTTGGAGAGTTCAGGGACGTGACTTTGAGGTGAAAGACTGGGCAGAGCCCAAAGACATGCTAGATCATCTGATAGAAATGCAAAGGAAGCTCATAACAGGTTTCAATGGTGACAATCGTTGTTCAGAAAAGATGTACCAGGAAGCTAGAAATCCTAATCAGATTGCAATCTCTTTGGCGGGTGAGCCAATTACGTACCCGTATCTTTCTGATTTTCTTAAGGAATGTCATTCAAGAAAGATGATGACATTCCTTGTTACGAACGGGACCTATCCGGAACGTTTGGAAGAACTGGATGTCTTGCCAAGACAATTGTATGTTACTGTGGCAGCACCTAACGAACAGATCTACAAGGAAACGTGTCGTCCCAAGATCTCTGATGGATGGCAAAGATTGATGAAGACCTTGGAATTGTTTCCTTCATTGGATACAAGAACCGTTGTGCGTCATACGTTGGTAAAGACCCTTAATTTCGGATGGGTCAAAGAGTATTCCGAGTTAGATAAGATTGCTGACCCAGATATGATCGAACCAAAAGGATACGTTTTTGTTGGTGGTTCCAGAACGAGATTGTCAATGGCCTGTATGCCTTCATTTGAGGAAATAATGAATTTTTCTAAAGAACTCGGAAGCTACGTTGGAATGAATGTAGTGAAAGAAAAAGAAGACAGTCGAGTGGCTCTGTTGAGTCGTCCCGGAATAGAGACGAATGTAAGGAAATTCTACGGTCTTGATTAGAAATAAATTTGCTGGATTAATGCAAGTATCACAATTATGTGCAGGATAACAAATACGTAGACCAATTTAAATTTTGGTTTCTGTGTTTTGTGATGGGCCATATTCATTGCTATTACAGCACCAAAAGGTCCAACCAAAGCAAGTATGAGAAGAGTTATCTCTGGTACTCTCCATTCTCCTTTGATCGCTCTCCTTTTGTCGTAGACAAATGCAGCTGCCGCTATAATGTTAAGCAGCAGAAAAATGCCGAGGGCTATGTACAAAATATTCAAATATATCAGGCCAACGAAGATATGTACATTCCGAGTTTAGAGCTGTCGTCTCCAATTTGGCTTTTAACCTTATTGAAGTAGATGGCATCGGCCATTCCTAATTCATTGGCAATCTTTTCCAGTTGTTTATCGCCTTTATCATCATTGAACATACAACAGAGGAACAGACTTGCAGTCGTCAATTGTGATTTATTGGTTTGTACAAATTCTGAGATGGCTTTTGCAGGTTTGCCACCATATACACCAGATCCGATTATGATCTTATCATATTTGGTCAGGTCAATCTTTTCCTTGACATTGATTGCGGTACCATTGATCTTGGCAGCAATATATTCGGCTGCTTTTTTTGTTGAACCTGTTTTCGATGCGTATATAACTGCTGTTGTCACGTTTTTACCCCTTAGTATTCGGTGATTAAACTGTTTGGTTAAAAAGGTTTAGAGCCTTTTTCCGATGGCCTTTGCTTCTTCCATCAAAGAAGGGTCTTTCGCTGCAGCATCTGGAGGCATACCGTCCTTCATAACAATCTTACCTACGCAGACACCTTTGAGAAAGTTTACCCAAACACCCTCTATGGATTTTGCGATGTTCTTAGCGTCATCGTATCCGCTACCGCACGTGACTGCAATTGCAATTTTTTTATTCGGTGTGATATTCGATGAGAAATCGCCATTTAGGAAACCAAAGAATCTGTCTTCAAGCATTCTATATTGAGCAGAAGGCTGTCCGAAATAAGTAGGAGTTGACAAAATAATGCTATCAGCATCCCTTAATGCCTCAAGTATTTCAGATTGATCGTCTTTCACAACACATTTGCCGGTCTTTTTACATCCATAGCATGATTGGCATCCTTTGACGTTTTTCATTTTGTTGAGATAGTACGTCTTGATTGCATTTCCATTCTCTTTTGCCCCCTCAGCCATCGCGAGTGCGATGGTTTCAGAATTTCCTTTTCTAGGTGATCCGATAATTACTACAGTTGACATCATATTTATATAAGTAACAAAATAATAGTTAGTATATTTAAGTATTGTTAGAATACATTTTTATAGTGTATCTCGACTACGATATATGATGAGTCAGGACGCAAAGGTGCCCAGGATGGATTGTGCGATAGATGCCACAATGTCTGTCATTGAGGGAAGATGGAAAACTGTGGTTCTCTGTAAACTTGCAATGAAAAAGAAATTAAGGTTCAATCAAATGATCAAGGAGATCGATGGTGTTTCTCCAAGGATCCTTTCTAAGCAACTCAGGGAATTAGAGAGCGATGGTGTTATTTTAAGAACATCTTTTCCCGAAATCCCACCCAGGGTTGAATATCAGCTTACAGAGAAAGGCGAATCACTTATTCCATTGTTGAAAGTCATGGGTGATTGGGGACTCAGGAATATGTTTTCGAATACTGTCAAATTCGAAGAGGTATATGTTAATCCGACAGAATCTTCACAAGAGTCGTCCTCTTCCTAGGGCCGTCAAATTCACAAAAATAGATTCCTTGCCAGGTACCTAAAACAAGATCGTTATTTTCAATTATTACTGTTTTAGAGCATCCTATACAACTCGATTTCAAATGTGCCGATGAATTACCTTCTTCGTGTTTGAAATCGATTTCATCGGGAAATGCTTTATCTAGTCCCATGAGAAGATCGTGTTTCACATCAGGGTCAGCATTTTCATTGATCGTGATCGCTGCAGTAGTATGTGGACAATAAATCAGACAAATTCCGTTTTTTATTGTCGATTCTTTTACGATCTTCCTGATATCTGAAGTGATGTCGATCATCTCTTCTTTTCTTGTTGAAAGTGTAATCTCGGAATGGTGCATGCTTTAACCTCAATGGGTAATTTCTCTTCGATTTATATATGCACAGTAGGATTACGGAAATATGGGATATGAGGTCAGACCGATATCTGTTGATGAAACGAACACTTTCTATGCAAGGTACAAAGAAAGGAAGTTCCACAGTGCCAAGGCCGATATTTCTGGTATTTGTGTAAAACTATACTCAGAGGATCGTAACATCATCAATATGTGGGAAGATAATTTCTATTCCATGAGTTCAAATGTCAGATCTCACGCAAGGATAATTGCTGTAAATGAGCCAGGCAAAGAAATGTGTGTGTTTTACAACAGAACAACATCCACTGCGTTTCTTGTTAATTTTGATTATTACGGGTGGATCAAAAGTATTGCCTTAGCTATCGCATCTGATGTCTTGGAAGATTCCCACAAGATATATTCTGTTCACGGCGCTGCTCTGGACATAGATGGTATAGGGGTAACGCTTATCTCTCCTTCAAAAACGGGAAAGACAACTCAGGCCTGGGGGTTGTTAAGGGCCGAGAACGCCCGTCTAATAAGTGACGATTGGTATTTTGTCAAATTAACAACAGGAAGACCGGTCGTCTATGGTTCGGAAAAAAATTGCTATATCAGTGCCGATATCGGTGATGTCTGGAAAGAGTTCGAGCCGTTGGTTAATACGACCAAATTCGATAATAATGGAAGAGGCATTGCCAATGTCAGATGGATAACAGGAAATGATTCTGTTATTGAATCGACGACAATGAGATATGTCATTTTTTTAAAAAGAGATCCAAATGATCGAGAGATCGTCAGAGAATTATCATTCGATGAAGCGTTGGATTATATCGTAAAAAATGATTATTGCAATCCCCATCAATTAATACGTGATGAGCGGAAGATGAAATTGAGAAAACAGTTCTATAGTGAATATCTGTCAAAGTGTGAAGTATACCTTGTCAATACGATCAACAAGGCCGAAAGTACTCAGGACCATATCCGAGAGATACTTTTCTAAAGACGAAAAGAGACCATAATGAAGATTATAATGATTGCACGTGAAGTCTAAGGGCAAGGTAGAATTTATCCAAAGATTTATTCCTCAATAGGCAAAAATTATTTGAGATCCTATAAAATATGTACAAAATAATTCGAGAAGGTTATTTAAAACGATGATGATGCGTATATGAATTAGAAATGTTGCAAACACTAGATACTATTCATGTATTCATTCATACGGTCTACGGTTCAACTAACCTACACATATTATTTGCTATTCTTATCGTTTTTTATACACCATTTGCTTTGTATCAGATGTTTTTGGTTATTTCCAGCATAATCCATAGTGACAAGAAGTATTTTGAAAAACAGAGCCCCATCAAAAAGGACAACAATGTCATAATAGCAATAACAACCAATGGAATGGCAACTGATGTGGTAGAAAAGATAATCTCTACGATAAGAGGCTATGGACTTCACCTGACTGACGGTGAAGACATATATGTCATAAAGGAAGAAAAAGACGTATTCAAATACAGTTGTTCTGAAATAACAGTGCCTCTGGATTATCAAAGTCCCAATCGCTCCAGATGCAAAATGCGTGCAATGCAGTACGGAATTGAGAAATTCCATGAAATGGGTTACGGTAAGGAGACATACATATGCCATCTTGATGATGACAGCCTGGTAGACAAAGAATATTTGGAGTATATTATCCACTACATGACAGGTGCCGGTGGACAAGGATGTATAAGACTTAGAGAGTTCGGAAGACATCTAATGTCATCTTTGGCTGACATAGTCAGAGTATCAAATTGTGAAGCTTGGTGCAAACCAAAAAATAAGAGAAATAAGCCGCAATTCGTACACGGTGAGGGAATAGTTGTAAGAGCTGACGTAGAGTATGAGATAGGTTGGGATTACGGAACATATGGTGCAGAGGATCTGATAATGGGCTTGGAGATCTCACGCAGGTATGTTTTTTCTTATATACCATCCGGACACATATATCTGGCACCGCCTACAACAGCAAAAGACTACTATAAACAAAGGCGGAGATGGTTTTGGTCTATATTCAAAAATGATGGCAAGGTCAGAAAACTTAATCTTAAGACGTACTTGTTCTACATATACATGTATGCGGTGGGAGTAGCGGGATTTGTCAGTCTTATGATCTTCCCAGTGATGCTATTTGTAGATGCATACATCACTCCTTTGATGATGATGCTTTGTATTCTGAATATAATATCATTCTTTGGATACTATCAATTCGGGGCAGTTCGTTGTGATCATGCTTCTTGTTCAGTTGTATTGCTAATATTACAGATACCTATAGCATTCTACGACGGTTTCACGATAATCTATTCATTAGTGACGCGTCCTGATTTTCAGACATTTGAAACAATAAAAAAGGTGTGATTTTGCAATCATCTGGGCATATCGCTAAATTCATTCAATTACACTAGGTAAAAAACATAATTTTGGCTGTTAATTCTCAGATATGCTCTGACCTTCATTCCTGTTTTTACGTTCCAATAACTTCAAACGACATGCCGCAGATATTTTCTGATGAAATACAAGGATGATACCGAGCGATATACTCACGATCATGAACATTGTTACTGCATTACTTATATTCAGCAATACTGTAACATCAAATAAGAACATACATACAGTAATCACTATTAGGGACAATAATATCGCAAGATACAATGTGAGTCTGTTGTTTTCTTTCATGTTAGCCACCTACTAAATAATTCCTTTTCTCGAATTTTACGACGATGCAAAGCCCTCGAATTTATGATACTATATATAAATGGTGTTCGTAAAAATATCGGATTAGCTCAATACACGAACATCGATTCTGATTTTGTCATTATCATTTATTCTTATTCATATTTGAAAACGTTAAAGGCTATTCGTTGTTCAGAATTGCCCCTAGTACGAATCTATTAATTAGGTGTCGAGCTCGATTATCATAAATGTAGGCATACGTATAGCAATTCTTTACTGATGAAAATCTGTTACTTAAGCAGGTCTCGGTCGTTTTGGGTCACTCTTCGACAAAAACAACTGACATAAGTGCCAATCGTGTAGTAAGACACGTGATTGATACGTGGAATAACAACAAAAAGGAGTAGAAAATATGTTGGCAAAAAATTTGAAATCCTAAAAAAATACCATCTGACCAGAGCAACATGGCGCGGAGGGGGAGATTCGAACTCCCGGGGTGAAACACCACCGGTTTTCAAGACCGGCGCCGTGGTCCAGGCTTAGCTACCTCCGCTTACCTGGTTGAATATTCTTTCTGTATATAACATAAACGTTTGTCAAATACTAAGAAAATTTAACAACGAGAACAGAGGAATACAAAAATGATCGATTAATTAAAGCAATCTTCCTGAAACATAATTAAGAAGCACGAACAGATAAAAATGTAAAAATTAACTTCTTCAATGAAAATCATTATCTATATGGCGAGTAGATTTGTCTATATGGTAAACAGACCAGTATTAATTACAATAATTGGTGCCCTATTCCTAATAGGTGGATTGTTATACATCATATCGGGTATCGCGGCCATACTAAATCTATACGATTTGGATATGGGCTCTCTTGATACTCTATCTACCTCTGCTGTTGGAGTGACCGCACTGGTGATCGGAATAATCTATGCATTAATTGGGTATGGATTCATTATGGGCTGGAAGATCATGTGGTATCTTGCAGTCATTTTTACGATACTTGGTATCATAATAAGTATCCCATTGGTGCTTGTTTTGGTTGGTATCGTAACTCTGATCATTTACGCACTGGTATTGTACTATTTGTTCCGTCCAGGGGTTAAGGAATTTTTCGGATTGCAAAAGGCGTAAATTTTATATTGGCCATCTTCGGATGGTCAATTTTTATTTTTATTTTTAATTGTGTCAGTACCTTAGATCAAATTAGTATAATCAGGCATGAGTAGTTTTATTGTTAACGAGTATGTGTGGCGGAACACGTTTTTCGTAAAACCATATCATTATTAAAAAATATACAAGTTCGAAAGGTAACGACACAGCACCCGGAATTGCGGCTTCTGCAAGATCTGGCATAATTAGTAATGCAAGAGTTACTGCTAATCCTGTATTTTTCCAGATGCACTGCAATACATAGACTATTCTTGTTTCTCTGTCAATTCCAATAAATTTGAATATTATTTCAAATGAAATATGAATTAAAACAATTCTGACAAAACACCCTATCAGTACAGCTAAGGCCATCATTGGTTCGGAAAAGAAATATTCACGATTTGTTCCGAATGCGATGAAGACCATGATGAAAAAACACATGTTTATGAATATGGTCTTGGTGTTTTGTGTGATCTTCACTTTTTTTAAAGGCACTGATACCAGAATAGGTATTGCAATGAAAAGAATTACATATTTCAATATCTGAATTGGATTGATCGAATTGCCTAATAGGAAATATGTCATTAAAGGTGTGATAATGATGGCCAAGAGGTATACTACCGTTACAGATAGAAGTGCCAATTTGATATCTCCCTTCAAAATCAATGTTGATGATACAACAGACACGGCACAAGGAACGGAAGCAATCAAGACCCAACCGACCCAAAGATCATCATTGTAGAACATCCCAACACTCAATGTAATTAGAGGGGATACAATGTAACAACAGATCAAAGCAATTGCAATTCTTTTCCTATCATTAAGAAAATCATTAGTTTTGAAATTTATGCCTTCAAGCGATATGCACATCATTGCAATCAAGGAAATTGTCAGAATATATGGTGCATAATCGTTTATCTTACCGATGATGAGACCAAGTAAAAGGCCAGATATTATCCAGTAACGGATATTTGTGAATACTGACATCAGCGGCATTTAATGGTGCTGACGACTCACTTCTATAAATTAATGATTAGGGTGCTCGAAAAATTCCGTTACGTCTTTCAACGGATCGGTCGATAAATTTGCATCCAATTGTATGGCATATTTTGATATGCGTGAATCAAAGATAACTGCCATTCCGCGATCGGTTTCGGTTCTGATGAGGCGACCTATTGCTTGCTTTATTTTTCTCAGGGCGGGGACCTCTGAAGTGTATTTCCATCCTGTTCCGAGGCCGTATTTTTTATCGAACATCTGTGACATTGCTTTTATTTCCATGGTAGGTGGCGGGTACGGTATGCCGACAATAATTGCAAAACACAATTCATCACCTGGAAAATCTATCCCTTCTGCAATTGAACCACCCATTACCGTAAAGAACACGCCATCGCGTCCATTTCTGAACCTGCTTAAAGCAAGCATGGTTTTCTTTTGTTGCCTGGATTCTTCCCAATACATATTCTTTTTAATGTCTCTTTCGAGAAAAGGTCTCATCTTTGACATCATATTGTATGATGGAAAGAAGACCAATGTATTTTTTTCTACAGCATTGCAAAGTTTGGCTATATTCTTCTCCATTCTGGAGAATATACTCGGATCGCGTTGCATGTCGTCATATTTTGTAGTGACATTATTCAGATAAATTACAGATTTATTTTCAGGTGGAAACGGCGATGGATATACTTTGGTCACAGTGTCTTTAGGAAGGCTCATTATTCTTGAATATTGATCAAGTGGCTGTAATGTACCAGACATATGGATCACACCCTTGATTGAACGTAGAAAACCTGTTACATCATTCGGATCGATGCATGCAGCGTGAAGGTATTCGCCGTCATCACTTACTTTTATTGATCGAATGAAACTGTCAGGATCAGAGTTCATCCAGTTCTTCATTGAAGTTCCAAGTGTAAAGATGTCCGATATCCGGTTGTCACCGTTATCCATTAAAAGTTCAGTCCGGTCCTGACCAAGATCGATCATGATCTCAACAGCAGAAAGTAATTGACACCCTTTCATTGAGAATTTTGACATCATTTTACTTTCGATCTCTCCGTATTCAAGAGTGGCTTCTTTTTTTGTTATCGAAAGTTTTTCATTTGCCACCCCTCTGATAATGATTTTGAATTGTTCGATGAATGATCTTATCTTCACTTCACCGAATACAAATGGATCTCTTAGTGTTGTGGTCTCATCAATTGCAGCGTCAACCAATCTCATTGGTATCGAGAAACTCTCTTGCTCTCTGGCAGCATCAATGATATTATGAGCTTCATCAACGACCATTACAATATTTGTCTCATCAGCAATCATATTTCCAAGGAAATTTGTCCTGATATCTT
>Ga0172378_10006428_pt1 | contig 10978 bp, 10 predicted proteins | sample GrowelOW332metaG_FD_119755 | JGI IMG/M metagenome (GOLD analysis project Ga0172378, IMG submission 119755) | Groundwater microbial communities from an aquifer near a municipal landfill in Southern Ontario, Canada - Pumphouse #3_1 metaG | ecosystem: Environmental > Aquatic > Deep subsurface >... | reverse complement strand
GGGGTAGCCCTGTGGGAGAGCGGGTCATCGCCAGGTTATGTTCCACGATAGCTCAATGGTGGAGCACTCGGCTGTTAACCGATAGGTTGGAGGTTCGAGCCCTCTTCGTGGAGCCATAATGAAAAATCAGACTAGCAATTGCTAGTCTTTTTTTATTTTTTGCAAATAGTGAATAAATAAAATTATTATTGAAATAATTAAAATGTCAAACTATTTAGAAAATTTTATCAATAATAAGAGGAATTTCAAAGTTTTAATAGAATATATAATTAAGAACCTTTGTAAAAATTAATATAGGGGGAATTGCTTATGAAAGTGTATAAAACGAAAAATCTAAGAAATGTTGGTGTAATTGGACATAGTGGTTCTGGTAAAACAACTTTAACTGAAGCTGTTTTATTTCACACGAAAACTATCGACAGATTTGGAAAAGTTGAAGATGGTACTACAGTAAGTGATTATGATGGAGAAGAAAAGAAAAGACAGATATCAATTTCAACTTCAATAGCACCTTGTGAATGGGAGAATACAAAGATAAATTTAATTGATATTCCAGGATATTTTGATTTTCAGGGAGAGATGATAGAAGGACTGAGAGCATCAGATGTTGCTATGATAACAGTAAGTGGTGTATCAGGAATTAAGGTAGGAACTGAAAAGGCTTGGGATTATGTAAATGAAAATAAATTGCCGAGAGCATTTTATATAAATAAATTAGACAGAGAGAACAGCAGTTTCAGTAAAGTTCTAAGTGGATTAAAAGAAAAGTTTGGGATATCAGCAGTCCCTATACAATATCCTATAGGCTCAGAAGCTGAATTTAAGGGCATTGTAAACGTTATATCAAGAAGGGCTAGAATATTTAATCCAAAATCTAATGAAATGGAGTTGGGTGATGTTCCTGAAGAATTAATAAGCAGTGTAGATGAATGTAAAAATATGATTGTAGAAGCAGTAGCAGAAACCAGTGAGGAACTTCTGAACAAGTATTTCGAAGAAGGTACTCTGTCTGATCAGGAGATATACGATGGACTTATAAAAGGCTGTTCCACAGGAGAAATTGCTCCTGTTATGTGTGGTTCTGCACTTAAAGGTATAGGAATAGAGACGCTTCTTGAAGATATTGTTGAGTGTTTCCCTTCACCTGACATGACGGCTCCTCAAAAGGCTGACAGTATAGCTGATGGGTCAGAAATATTAGTAAAAGTAGACGAAACAGCTCCATTTTCAGCTATTGTATTTAAGACAATAGCAGATCCTTTTGTTGGTAAGCTTTCTATATTTAAGGTAATTACTGGTAAGGCTTTATCAGATGCTGTAGTAAATAACGCTAACAAAGATAAACAAGAAAAATTAGGCAATATGTTTGTTCTTAGAGGTAAACAGCAGATAAATGTAAAAGAATTAACAGCAGGAGATATTGGAGCTGTTGCTAAGCTTCAGTATACAGTAACTGGTGATACGCTGTGTGACAGCAGAGTAAATTATAAATTTCAGGAAATGGTATTTCCAAATCCTACCTTGTCAAGATCTGTTATGCCTTTATCAAAGGGAGATGAAGATAAGATCTCCTCTGGACTTAATAAGTTGTTAGAGGAAGACCCTACTTTTAAAATATCAAGAGATGTAGAAAATGCTGAAACCATAATAACTGGTGTAGGTAAGAGCCATCTGGATGTTATAGCATCTAAATTGAAAATCAAATTTGGAGCTGAAGTAAAATTAGAATCTCCGAAGGTACCTTATAGAGAAACTATTAAAAAGGTATCTGATGTTCAGGGAAAGCATAAAAAACAGTCTGGAGGACATGGACAGTATGGAGATGTATGGGTTAAGTTTGAGCCAAGGCATGATGGAGATGAGATGGAATTTGTAGATCAGGTAGTAGGAGGAACTGTTCCAAGACAGTACATCCCTGCAGTTGAAAAGGGACTTAAGGACTGCGTAAAGCATGGGGTACTTGCAGGGTATCCGGTTATCAGACTTCGCGCTATACTTCATGACGGTTCATATCATCCTGTTGACTCATCGGAAATGGCATTTAAGATTGCAGCTTCTTTAGCATATAAAAAGGGATTAGAAACTGCATCACCAATTCTTCTTGAACCAATTATGCATGCAGAAATTATTGTTCCTAATGAATATATGGGAGATGTTATAGGAGATATAAACAAGAAGAGAGGAAAGGTTCTTGGTATGGAACCCTTTAAAGGACTTGAAAAAGTAATAGCAGAAGTTCCTCAATCTGAGATGTTTGAATATGCTACTGACTTAAGATCAATTACCCAGGCAAGAGGAGAATTTACTATACATTTTGAAAGATATGAGGAAGTGCCAGGGGTAGAAGTTGATAAGATAATAGCAAATTCTAAAAAGTTAAAAGAAGAAGAATAGTAAGAAGCTATATGGCCCTGGCCATATAGCTTTAATAATTTTCATGAATAATTCAAAGTAAGCTTTACATGGCTGTAAAGGACATACTTCAGGTGCTTCTTCTCCTTCATATATATCCGCAGTTACTACACTTCCATAAAACTTTTGTATCTTTCTTAAATATTTTGTCATTAATTAAATTATGCAATTTTATCATTAAAAAAGCAGGTTATTTATAAAAGATTAGAATAAAAAAATAAATTAATGCAAAACATAATAGATAGGAAGGTGGTATTATGACAGAAAGAAATGATACATTAATTAATAATGATTATGGTTCTGATAAAGAACAGTTTTACAGAGCTAAAAATAAAGTATACAAAATTGGCAATTTTGCAGAGGAATTTTCAGAACTTATTCCAAATATAGCTGAAAAAGAAAGAAGAAATGACATTAATAGGTATATTATTGAAAACAATAATGATTTAGACCAGTAGTTATGTTATAATTTATGAAGATTATTTCATGGAGGAAAAAGTATGGAGAAATTTTATGTAATAGGAATTGATCTAGGGGGAACAAAGATTAATGCTGTTGTATCCGATAATCAAGGTACAATTATTTCTCAAAAGCTAATAAAAACTGAGGCAAATCTTGGAGAAATATCGGTTTTAAATAAGATTATAGGGATAGTTGATGACCTTTTAGAAGAAAACGTTTCTATAAAAGGTGAAATAAAAGCTATAGGAATAGGATCACCTGGGCCATTAGATCCTAAAAAAGGAGTTATTATCAGGACTCCTAATCTTCCATTTGTAAATTTTAATTTAGCACAGCCTATTAAAGAAAAGTTTAACGTACCTGTATTCTTAGATAACGATTGCAATGCTGCTGCTATTGGAGAGTATTATTTTGGTGCAGGAAAAGAAACAACTGATATGATATATGTAACTATAAGTACAGGAGTTGGGGCAGGAGCCATATTAGACGGCAGGATATATAGAGGAAAGTATGGAAATGCTTTAGAGTTTGGACATACAACTATCATTGAAGGGGGACCTAGATGTAACTGTGGAAATTATGGAGATGTGGAGGTCTTATCTTCAGGTACTGCAATTGCTAGACAAGCCAGGGAAAAAATAAAAGAAGGCGCTGAAACCAGCCTTAGAAAATATGAAAATCCAACAACCTATGAGGTATATTTAGAAAGCAAAAATGGTGACAAAGTATCATCTGAAATACTTGATAAAAGCTTTACCTATTTTGGAACAGGCATAGCTAATATAATCAATATGCTAGATCCTGAAATGATAGTAATAGGCGGCGGAGTTACAAATGTAGGAAATATTCTGTTTGATAAGGTAGGGGAAGTTGTTAGGGAAAGAAGCTTAAATAAAGGCATTGGCGTTGAAATACTTCCTGCAAAGCTGGGACAGAATGCCGGTGTTTTAGGAGCAGTTGGCTTGGCACTGATGGAATTAAAAGCAATTAGTGATAAATTTTAATTCACCCAGCTGTAAGATTTTTGTATAAAAACTTTATTTATTGGAATATTTATACTATAATTAAGTATGTAAACGATATCTTTATATAGAATAAATAGAGGTGATATAGTGATTATAAGTAATTTGACTAACAAAAATCTAATTAATTTGAATTTAGATGCAAAAGATAGAAAAGAAGCTATATTAATGCTGGCTGATATGATGGAACAGGATGGTAAACTAGTATCTAAAGAAGCATTTATCATGGATGTTATAATAAGAGAAAAAGAAAGTTCTACAGGAATTGGAAGAGGATTCGCATTTCCCCACGGAAAATCCTATGCAGTAAAAGAACCCTGCTTTGCCATTGGTAGAAGCAAGAAAGGAATTAAATGGGAATCATTTGATAAAAAGCCTGTAAATTTTGTTATTTTATTAGCTGTTCCAGACGAAGAGGCGGGAACAAGTCATCTTGAAATATTATCTCAGATTTCAAGAAAATTAGTACATGAAGAATATAGGCAGCAGCTTATAGAAGCAAAGAGTGAGGAAGATATCATAAGTATTCTTGCCAGCTCAGTTATATAAATATGTGAAGCTTAAAATAGTGAGTGTCTATAATTGGCACTCTATTATTTTTTGTTAAATAGTATTGAAATAAGAGAAGATTTGATGTAAAATAAAAGTCAAAGAAAGTCAAAGTCGGAAGGAGTGTGGATATGGCTAGATTATCGGATATAATAGAAGATTTTCTAAAAGAGCTGATGGATGAGAATAGCGACAGTGAGCTTCAAATTCAGAGAAATGAACTGGCAAATAAATTCAGCTGTGCCCCTTCTCAGATAAACTACGTTTTAACTACCAGGTTTACCACAGATAAGGGCTATTATATAGAGAGCAGAAGAGGCGGCGGCGGTTATATTGTAATAAAGAGAGCTGATTATAAGCTTCAGGACAGCTTAGTAGATATAATAAATGAAAAAATTGGTGACAGCATAACCTATGATGGAGGGATACTTATTATAGATGGCTTATATCAGAGAGACTTTATAACTGAGAGAGAAATGAGGCTTATCAAGGCAGTAGTTAACGATAGAAGTTTGGGAAATATAGCAGATAAAAATAAGGTGAGAGCTGATTTGCTGAAATCGATGATAATGGTTATTTTTTCCTAATAATAGAGGTGATATTATGATATGTGATGTATGTAAGAAAAACAAGGCTACAGTTCACTTAACTCAAATTATAAATGGAGTTAAAAAAGAATATAATCTGTGTGAGAACTGTGCTAAAGAGATAAATACCATGAGTTTTTTGCCGGATATGAGTTTTGGAAATGAGAATTCCTTTCAAAATGTACTTGGTGGTTTAATAGATTATATCAGCGGGAATAGTTATCAGATAGGAAAGAAAGACATAATATGTAAAAATTGCGGAATGTCTTATCAGGAATTTAAAGACAATGGACTTTTAGGCTGCAGCCAGTGCTATACAGAATTTAAAGAATACCTTAATCCTGTAGTTAAAAGGCTTCAGGGAAGCATAGAACATATTGGAAAGATTCCTAAGAAAACTTCCAGTAAAGTAATTCAGAAGAAAAAGCTTTTAAAGCTAAAGGAAGATTTAAATAAAGCTGTTGCTATGGAAGAATATGAAAGGGCAGCAGAAATAAGAGATAAGATAAAAGAATTAAAAGAAATAAGCGATGGAGGAGAGCTATGATTAATTGGACTAAATCCTCTTCTTCTAATGATGATATTGTTTTAAGTTCAAGGATTAGACTGGCAAGAAATGTAAAAGGAACCCCTTTCCCAAATAAGCTGGATAAAGATGGGGCAAGAGGATTATCAAAAAAAATTATTGACTCATTTCTTAAAGATAATAATGAGAACTTTAGCAGTGTAAATCTTTGGGAAAATGACAAGCTAAATAACAGAGTTTATTATGAGAAACATTTAATATCAAAAAAACTTATCAATAATAGAGAGATTTCTTCATTTATTTATAATAGGGATGAAACGGTATCTCTTATGATAAACGAAGAGGATCATTTAAGAATTCAGACAATAACAGCAGGGCTGAACCTAAAGGAAGCATATTCTGAGGCTGACAAAATTGATGATATGCTGGAGGAAAGGTTAGACTATGCATTTCATGAGTCCCTGGGATATCTGACAGCATGTCCAACTAATATTGGAACTGGTCTTAGAGCATCAGTAATGATTCATCTTCCAGCCATAACCAGCAGTAATAAGATAAAGGAAGTTTCAAATATACTAAACAGAGTTGGTTTGGTGATTCGCGGCTCTTACGGTGAGGGTACAGAGGTACTTTCAAACCTGTATCAGATTTCAAACCAGGTAACTTTAGGACTTTCTGAGGAAGATCTGATTAAAAACCTGGAGGGAATAGTAAATGAGGTTATAAATCAGGAGAAAAAAGCAAGGGATAATATTTACGAAAACTATAGATATGAGCTGGAGGATAAAATAATGAGATCCCTTTCAATTTTAAAATCTTCAGTTTTAATATCCAATAAGGAAGCATTAGAACTTCTTTCAAATGTTAGAATGGGAGTTGAGATGGGAATAATAGATATAGAAAAGGAAAAACTTAATTCTCTTCTTTATAAGATATCCTCACCTGTAATTATATCAGAGGAGGGAAAGGGATTAAGTGAAAAGGATAAAAACATTATAAGATCGAAAATATTAAAAGAAACATTGAGGTAGGTGATAAAATGTTAGGAAATAATTTTACAGAAAGAGCTCAGAGAGTTCTTATTTATGCTAAAGAAGAAGCAGATGGCTTCAAGCACGGATATGTTGGAACTGAACATATTCTTCTTGGGCTGCTAAGAGAAGAAGGCCCGGCTTCAAATGCTTTAAAAGAAGGACAGGTTGATGTAGAGGATATACGAGAGCTTATAGAGGAATATGAAGGAATAGGAGAAGCTGCAAGTTTTGGGAATGACATTCCTCTCACACCAAGAACTAAAAGGCTTATCGAGTCCAGCTTAATTACCGCAAGAAACTTAGGACATAATTTGGTAACTCCTGAGCATATACTGCTGGCACTAATTAAGGAGCAGGAGGGGGTTGCTTTTACTATACTTGTAAACTTGGGAGTGGATATGGAAAAGCTTCAAAAAACACTGCTTGATAATTTTAATGGTGAAGAAAATTTAGGCAGTACTCAAAGCTTTTCAAAAGAAGGAGGAAAAACTCCAACTCTTGATAAATATGGAAGAGATTTAACTCAGATGGCAAGAGAAGGAAAGCTGGATCCTGTAATAGGACGAGATAAAGAAACAGAGAGGATTCTTGAAATTCTTTGCAGAAGAACTAAGAACAATCCTTGCCTTATCGGTGATCCCGGTGTGGGAAAGACTGCCATTGCTGAAGGCTTAGCAGAATCTATAATTTCAGGAAATATTCCTGAAATAATAAAAGATAAGAGAGTTGTAACACTTGATTTATCAGCAATGGTGGCAGGCTCAAAATACAGAGGAGAGTTTGAGGAAAGACTTAAAAAGGTTCTAGAAGAAATTCAGGCTGCAAAAGACTGCATTCTTTTCATTGATGAAATTCATACAATAATTGGAGCGGGAGGAGCAGAGGGAGCTATAGATGCATCAAATATACTAAAGCCTTCTCTTGCAAGAGGAGAAATTCAGTGTATAGGTGCAACCACCATAGATGAATACAGAAAGTATATTGAAAAAGATGCTGCCTTAGAGAGAAGATTCCAGCCTGTAAATGTAGGAGAGCCTACTGTTGAGGAGACTATACAAATACTTAAGGGGCTTAGAGATAAGTATGAGGCGCATCATAGGGTAAAAATAACAGATAATGCACTTGTAGCCGCCGCTAACCTGTCAGATCGGTATATAACAGACAGATTTCTTCCTGACAAGGCTATAGATTTAATAGATGAAGCCGGTGCCAAGATGAGAATAAAAAATCTTACAGCACCTGCTGATATAAAAGGTATTGAGGAGGATCTGAAAAGAACAAACAGTGAAAAAGAAGATGCCATATCTCTTCAGGACTTTGAAAAGGCTGCCAGACTAAGAGATAAAGAAAAGGACCTTAAAAATAAACTGGAAAGTATTAAAAATAACTGGAAGACACAATCAGATAACCAAACTCATATAGTTGACGAAAAACAAATCGCAAATGTTGTAGCAAACTGGACGAATATTCCTGTGGAAAGGCTTACTGAAAAAGAATCAGAGAAACTTCTTCATCTGGAGGAACTTCTTCATAAAAGGGTTATAGGACAGGAGGAAGCAGTTAAATCAATTGCAAGGGCAGTAAGAAGGGCCAGGGTAGGACTTAAGGACCCCAAAAGACCAATAGGTTCATTTATATTTCTGGGTCCTACAGGAGTAGGTAAAACTGAACTTTCAAAAGCATTGTCTGAGTCTATGTTTGGTGATGAAAACAATATGATTAGAATCGATATGTCAGAATACATGGAAAAACATACGGTGTCCAGACTTATAGGATCTCCTCCGGGATATGTGGGTTTTGATGAGGGAGGACAGTTAACGGAGAAGGTAAGAAGATATCCATATTCTGTAGTTTTATTTGATGAAATAGAGAAGGCTCATCCTGATGTGTTTAACGTTCTTCTCCAGATATTAGAAGATGGAAGGCTCACAGACGGCAAAGGAAGGACAGTTGATTTTAAAAATACAATAATAATAATGACATCAAATGTAGGTGCTAATACAATAAAGAAGCAGAAATCCTTAGGCTTCGCTCCTGTATCTGAAAAAGAGAAGGAAAATGAATATGAAAAGATGAAAGACAATATTATGGAGGAACTTAGAAGAAGCTTCAGACCTGAGTTTCTTAACAGAATAGATGATATAATCGTATTTCATCAGCTGGAAGAAAAAGATCTCAGCCAAATAGTAAAGCTTATGCTGGAAGCTGTTTCTAAGAGATTAAAGGAGCAGGATATTTATATAAGTTTTAATGAGGATGCTGAAAAACTCCTCACAAAGGAAGGCTTTGACACAGAGTATGGTGCGAGACCTTTGAGAAGAGCTATAACAAAGGCTGTAGAGGATAAACTGTCAGAGGAAATACTTCGGGGAAATGCAAAAAGAGGGGATAAAATTGCAGTAACAACGGAGGATGGAAAACTGTTATTTAAGGTTATAGATTAAAAATAGGTATACCCCTGTTTGACTAATTGTTATATAGAACTATAATAAATATATACTTATTATAACGGGGGGTACATTATGCATATAAAATTCGATACTTTTGAAGAACATGTATTATTAGGGAGTGCTGTAAAGTGGATTATATTATCTGCTGTTATTGGTTTGATAGTAGGTACTGTTACAGCACTTTTTGTAAATATAATAAACATTAGTTCAGCCGGTTTCTCAAAATCGCCTTATTACTATCTTTTTATGCCCTTTGGATTTTTCCTCAGCAGTTTATTAATAAAGCAATTTGCTCCGGAAGCAAAAGGTCATGGTACTGAAAAGGCTATAAAAGCTATAAATGAAAAAGCAGGTAAAATGGACATAAAAGCTATACCTGTTAAACTTATATCTACTTTTTTTACCATAGTTGTGGGAGGATCTGTAGGACTTGAAGGACCGGCAACACAAATTGGCGGAGGTATAGCCTCATATTTTGCTGGATTTTTTAAAATGAGTAAGACGGACTGCAAAAGATTAGTAGTCTGTGGTGTAAGTGCAGGATTTGTCGGTGTATTTGGATCTCCTGTAGGTGCTGCTGTTTTTGCTTCAGAGGTATTATATGTGGGAAGATTTTCTTATCTGGCACTTCTGCCCTCATTAGTTGCTTCCTTTGTCAGCTATAATACAGGTATCTACTTTGGCACTAAACCTCTTTTATACTCTGTAAGTTATATACCTTCAAATAATGTAGAAGCTTTTCTGAATATAGCGTTATTTGGTATTATAGTGGGTATTTTAGGGAAACTCTTTGTAATAATGGTAGATAACACTGAAAAAATTTTTAACAAGATAAAAATATTTGCTCCCCTTAAAGGAATTATAGGAGGAATCATGATTGCAGCATTAATTTCTGTTTTCCCATTTAAAAATACTTTGGGAATAGGAGAAAAAACAATTGATATTGCAGTAGCCGGAGGAGCTGTATTAATGCTTACCTTTGTTTTTAAAGCTGTTTTAACATCAATAACTTTAGGCTGCGGAGGCAGCGGAGGAATACTTACACCTATGCTGTTTATTGGGGCCTGCATTGGAAATAGCTGGGCACAAATAATTCATGGCAACATTTCTTTCTATTCTTCCATAGGGATGGTATCATTTTTAGCTGCCTGTGCAAATACTCCTTTGGCAGGAATAGTAATTGCTATGGAGCTTTTTGGAGCTAAAGTGGGAATATATGCGTCTATCGCCTGTGCCATAAGCTATCTTTTAATAGGCAACAGAAGTATATACCCGACACAAATATTATTGGCTTCTAAGTCCCCATCTGTAATATGTGAAACTAATTGTGAAGTACAAAATATACACAGTCTTAAATCCATAAATAAATATAAAAAAAAATTAAATGATGTCGAGGAGATTATATGGTAAAGTCGAAAACCAAATTTGTCTGTCAAAACTGCGGCTTTGAAAACCTTAAATATATGGGTAAGTGCCCAAACTGTGGTAAGTGGAACACGCTTATAGAGGAATTAGAGGAAGAGAATAAAAATATTGTAAAAATATCAGATAATAACCCTATATGTATAAATAATTTAAAATCTGGGCAATATGAAAGATATGATACTGGTATATTAGAATTGAACCGGGTTTTAGGCGGCGGACTGGTTAAGGGCTCCCTTACTTTGATATCAGGAGATCCAGGTATTGGTAAGTCAACCCTTTTGCTTAAATGCGCTGAGAACATAAGCCAAAGGTATGGTAAGGTAATCTATGTATCCGGGGAAGAATCCGGGGAGCAGATTAAGATAAGGGGGGATAGGCTTCTCTGCAGCTCTCCTAACCTTTTTATTTTGTCGGAAACAAATCTGGAGACTATAGAAAAGCTTATAGCAGAGGATAAGGTTTCATTTGTTATTATTGATTCAATTCAGACTATGTTTTCATCTAATTTAAG
>Ga0172378_10006426_pt1 | contig 10980 bp, 7 predicted proteins | sample GrowelOW332metaG_FD_119755 | JGI IMG/M metagenome (GOLD analysis project Ga0172378, IMG submission 119755) | Groundwater microbial communities from an aquifer near a municipal landfill in Southern Ontario, Canada - Pumphouse #3_1 metaG | ecosystem: Environmental > Aquatic > Deep subsurface >... | reverse complement strand
TTTATTGCATTTCCTTTTTTTTCTTTTTTATATTTGATTTCAAGTTAATAAAATTCGTTTATATATTATTGCTTTATTTTTATGAAAATAGTTAATAATCTTTATTTTATTAAATAGATATTTGCCAAATAACTATTAATTTGTACCGCATAAACGTAAATATTACCACATAATATATCTAATATTTGTTTATACTTTTTTTATTTAATTATGAAATCTATCTTTGCCTTATTTATAGGTGATATAAAGATTAATTTAATATGTAAATCGAAATAGAAAAAATGCTTCTATTATAGTTTTAATAGGTGAAATTAGAGCATAATAAATTGATTAAATAAAATATTAATTGTGATAATCTTTTTTAAATCAGTAATATATGTATGTTTTAAATTAGTGAAGTTTATCTTTATATATTTTATTATGCCATAACTGATTAATCAGAAACACATGTAATAACTCGCAATTAAATTAGTATTTTATATCTATTTTTCCTATTTCAAAAAGTGAGATGTTTATTTAACTACTATTGTATTTAAAGCTATGAAAGTTGTTTTAACAATAAATTAACTGACGCTTTTTGAAGAAAAATGATTTTTATACTGAAAAATATTCAGTTTTATAAAACATAATTGCATGAATGATTGTTGACTTAGTAAATCAGTCTAATTGCAATAAAATGTAATATATGATTAATTATATAATGAATTGTTCCTGAATCGTAAATATAAGTTCCTAAAACTCAAATTCATTAATTTTAGAGTAACATTATATTATAAACATTAATATATTCGCCGTTGATTAGTTCTTATAATGCCTTAAACATATTAAACAGAAAAACATATGCAAAGTCTATTTAAACAGTTTGTAACGCAGCTAGGTTTGTTAAAAGAAAAGGGAACTCTGCAAGCCGATATTATTGAGGGTTTAGATCCTTCAATAATTAATTTAAATCAAGAGGTGCATATCTATAAAGAGGTACTTTATAATTTGGATTCCAAACAAATCTATTTAGACTCGTCTTTATCGCTTATAAAACTTAGTTCAGTAGTAGGGACTAATACCACTTACTTATCTAATTCCATCAATAAATATTTTGGATGTAATTTCAAAACACTGATAAATAGATATAGAATAGAATACTGTAAAAAAATGCTAGGCACAAATCCTATATCCGTACCAATAAAAGAAATTGCAAAAAAATGCGGGTTTTCTTCTGTTAGCGCATTTTACGCATCATTTAAAAAAATAACCGGTATTTCTCCTGTACAATATAGAATGTTAATAATCTATAGAAATGAAACGAATAAGGAATTTGATAAAGAGTTATGATTAATGTATTACCTAAATATAAATTATTATGAAAGAGCGTTATAATGTGTTTAGTTGTGCGCATCAGGTTAGGATGCCGACTATAGAATATTTATTGGTTAACTGTGAATATAGAAAAAAATACACAAATATGTATTTTGTTAATGGTTTTATAAATATAAAAATGTTTTAATTATGAGAAAAAAGTATTTCCTTGCAAAGTTGGCTATCTTTGGATTCCTGGCTTTGGGCACAGCTACTACATTTGTAGGTTGTAAAGATTATGATGATGACATCACTCAGTTGCAAACTGAGATTGATGCAAACAAGGCTGACTATACTTCAGTTTTGACTACTCAACTGGCTGCTGTAAATACACAGATTACTACACTTCAGGGCTCTCAAGCTGCTCTGCAAGCATCTGTTACTACTGCGCAAACTGCTGCTACTGCTGCTAAAACAAGTGCTGACGCTGCTGCTGCTGCCGCTGCTGCTGCTCAACTTGCTGCTGCACAAGCAAAATTGGATGCTATTAATACTGCTGCTGCTGCTTTAGCAAATACTAAAGCGGATTTAGAAACCAGAATTGCAACTTTAGAAGCTAAGTTTGATGCTTTAAAGGCAACAGCAGCAACTAAGGATGAGCTTACTGCTTTAAATACAAATCTTTTGAAAGAAATAGCTAATGCAAAATCGGCTATTGAAGCACAGATTGTTACTATAAGCGCTAAGATTGATGCTGTAGATGCTAAGTATAACACCCTTACTGCAACTTTAGCTACAAAGAGTGAGGTACAAGCTGCTATTCAAACCCTTAATACACAAATTGAAGCTGTTTACTTGCAAAAAGCAACTTTTGACGCTTATAAAGTAATTGTAACTACTCAATTTGCCGATCTTCAGGCAAGTATAGCAACAATTAATGGAAAAATTGCTGCAAATACTGCTAATATTGCTGCACTTGAGACTAAATTAGCTGATCTGAAAACTCAACTAACAGCCGCTATAGCAACAGCTAAGGCTGAAGCCATTACTGCTGCTGTAGCTCAAGCTACGACTGCTGCTTATGCAGCTGATGCTCAACAAGCAGTAACGCTTAAAGCAATGTGGGAAGCTTATGTAAATACTAGTCTTGATAAATATGTTAAAAAGGCTGATTATGATGCAAAAATGGCTGAAATTAAGACTCAGCTTGAAGCTTTATCAACAGCTATTACTGCTATAGATGCGCGCTTGAATACGATGAACGCAATTTTCTCTCATCGTTTAGCAAGTATGGCATTTGTACCAGAATTTTATGTAGGTGGAATTCCTACAATCATTTTCAGTACTTTGTATTATACAGACCTGGATCAGGCAGCACCAAAGACAACTCTTAGCACCTCTATGAAATCTCAGGCGAAATATCGTTTGAATCCTAATGGAGTTATGCTTGCTGATGTTAAGGACTTTGTTTATACAGGTGAAAAAGCTGAAACAAGGGGTTTAGGTACTGATCCTGCTGCACCAATATCTGTAGTTGACAAGACTCTTGGTGAAAATGGGCTATTAACTCTTAATGTTGCAAAGACCGCTAATTTTGCAGCTAGTCCTAAGTTTGATATTGTTTCTTTAAAGGCTACTTTAGCTGATAAAGCACTTACATCTGCTGAAAAAGAGGCTGGAACAAGTGTTGCTGTTTATTCAGAGTATGTAAGAGCAACAGAAGTCGCTCTTAACGAAGACAAGTTAAATATAGCAAAGAAGAATGCTCTTAGTTATCATTATAAATTAACTCAGCCTCTGGCTCAGGATGTTGTAACTCCGGAAGCATCGTTTGTTTATAATTCAACTTTAGATCTTAATACAATTGTTGCTTCTTGTTATTTGGTTGGAGGAACAGACCACACAACTTTCAATGAATCTGCATATGGCTTAAAATATCGTTTTGCTATGGCACCTGACGCATATAATGTATCAAATGCTGGTGTAACTACTAATCAACAGAATTTTGCCTCTGTAACAGCAGATGGAACTATGACTGCAAAAGTTTATCAAGATGCTCCTTTAGCAGCAGCTGCAGGTCGTACTCCTATCGTAAAAGTAGAATTGGTTGATGCACAAAATCATGTAGTAAAACGCGCGTTTATTAAAGTGAAAATATCAGCCAATAAAGCAGCTGATATAGTTGTTAATTATACTGAGAATATTGTTCTTGGTTGTGGAACTCATACCTTTAAGATTGATGTAGAAAAACTTAATAGAGAAGTTTATAATAAGATTCCAATGAGTCATGCACAATTCTGGGGTAATTATACAAATGATGGTACTTCAGTAACCATTCCTGTAACTGCTACACCTCAAATAGTACAAGTAGGATCTGGAAGTCAGTTGTCTACTGAAGTTCATTGGGTTGTTCCTGAAATTCAATTTGGTGCTATACCAGCTGCAGGAAAAGATTTTATTGCAACATTAAGAGTTATACCTCAATTTGCTGATACAGATCTTCCTGATGTGGTTTTCAAATTTGCAGTAAATGTTGTTAAACCTGCCGTTTCAATAGTTGGTAAAGAATTAACATATTGGACAGCTGATCAATCTGCATTTAAAGTAAATGTTGCTGTTCCTGCTTCTAATATGGATAATAATCCTAATAATTGTATCTATGAAGCAGACTTAACAAATGCATTTAATAAGGATGGCAATGGTAATGTAAAACTGAACAACGCAACTACTTGTGGAGCTTTGAAGTTTGTTCTTGTAAGTACAAATCCTTCTACAGCAGCAGGTTTTAGTGTTACTGGTGACATGATTAAGCTTAGCCGTACGACAGCAAATGCAGCAACTTTAAATGCATTGGATGCAGGTACTTTATCAGTAAAAGTTAAAGCGTATTATGAATGGAATGGAAATACAGTTGATTTGATGACATTTACTGTACAGTTCATTAAACCATTAAGTTTGAATGTTACTACTGATCATAGTTTCACTGATGGTGCAACAGGTGGTTCTAAGATTTATTACTTTAATTATCCTAACCCGGATGTTAGCATATTGGTTAAGGATTGGAGAGATGTAACGGTTCAAGGATTTACTCCATTATGGTCATTCTATGGATTAGACGGTATTCCGTTTGATACAAATAATGCAAAAACAAACTTGAAAGAAGTTAATGGAAATCTTGTTCCAACTGATGGCTTTACAACAGGACATCTTCCAACTGATGTAATACTTTCAACAGGAAACGATATGGGTGGATCTTATGTGAAGTATTTCAATAATGGTACTCCATTAACAATGGGTTATGACCTGTTTATTCCTGTATCAATCACTCATAAGTGGGGAACTCTCAATGGTACATTAAAAGTTCATGTTAATAAGCTTGGAACAGTTACCGCTCCAAAGAAGTGATGATTAAAGAAAGTCAACCTTTTAATTAAGAATAGAAGAGAGAGGGATAAATGTTTCTCTCTCTCTCTTTATCTTTTTTATGACATAATGATACAAGCAATGGAAGTAAGGACATTTTTTCTATTAAAAGTTAGAACCAAAAGCAGGTCTCGCTGGATAGAGCACATTCTTAAATCGCAGATAGGAGTTAATACTGCTATTGTCGATTTTGAGAAGCGCCTATTACAGGTGAACTATGATCAGGAGCTAATTACTGTTCAATATATGAGAATGCTTGTACGTAGTTTGGGGGGTGATATGTTATGCAATGATAAGGATATAGAAGATCGACAAAATCAATTAAATAATTTTTTGATATTAAAAAAGAGGGTACTTTCCATTTCTTTCCTGTTTTTCATTTCTTTTTTCGGCTTGATTTTTCCATATAGAGACTGGATAATCTTGTTACTTTCATCGTTTATTTACTTTCTGTTCTTATTTTTATTTATTCCTGTGTTCAACAAGAATGTGGCTCGTCATATTAAAATTTTAGATGCAATAGGAATAGCTGTTCCATTATTGCTAATAATCAATGCTGGTCTTGGCATGTTTGTATTCAATGATAACTTCCACCTTTTTTATCTTATTACCTCAATACTGTTAATTGAACTTATCACTTTATTCAGGTGGAATAGAGAAAAAAATATGGCTTTAGATGAGTTGCTTTAACCTGTGATATTTTGTTACAAAAGAAGCCTTCATTAATTTTAAGTTCTACTTTTCATTGCTATAACTTAAATATTTTCGTAGAATAAAAAAATGTGTCTTATTTATGGATATAAATATTTTGTTTTAAACAATTTTCTTTATTCTTTTGTTATGTATTTATATCTTGTATTTAGATAATTAAACTTCGGTCAATATGAAAAAAAAACTCGTTCTTCTAGCAATGTCCTTCTTTTGTTTAGCAGGATTTGCACAGTCACAAGAAAAAGCCTTAAAACAATACGGCTTTTGGGATAATTGGTTCATGCAGGGTCAGGCGGGTGTTGGTTATACCATAGGTGAACCCGATTTTGGTAAGTTGATTTCTCCCACCGCAGCTCTTTCTGTAGGGAAATACTTTTCACCACAAGTTGGCATGCGTTTACAAGTTGGAGGATGGGAAAGTAGAGCCGGCTGGGATTGGAAACCTGTAGATTATAGTTGGAATTATGCCGCAGTTTATTTGGATGGATTATTTAATCTGACCAATATTTTTTATTCTTACAAAGAAAACAGACCTTTTAACCTGGTTGGAATAGTTGGAGTTGGATATAATCATGGCTTTAAGAATGATCCAAATGCACCTAAATCAACGGATAATTGTGTTGCCCGTCTTGGTTTGCAGCCGAACTTTCGCATAAATGAAGCCTGGGACTTTAATATTGAAGTTAATGCTAATGCAGTAAGTGATGCATATAATTCCAAATTAGGGTCAGAAAACGACTTCTATATTAATGCTATGGTTGGGTTTACATACAAATTTAAAAACAGAGGATTTGAATTGGTAAGACCTTATGATGAAGCATTAGTAAATTCTTTAAATGATGAGATTAACCAGCAAAGAGCAACTATTGAATCATTAAAAGCTAATCCTAAAATAGTTATTCAAAAAGAGACTATATATGTGAAAGATACTGTTTCAAGTTTTAGTACTCCGGTTTTATTCACAATAGGGAAGTCTTCTGTTCTTGATAAACAGGCTGTTTATGTATATAATGTGGCCCAATATTTAAAAGAGAATCCTAAAGCAAAAATCAGTATAACAGGCTATGCTGATGCAGGTACAGGTTCAAAGGCATTTAATCAGAAGATTTCATTAAAACGTGCAAAAGCAGTTGCTGCTGAATTAACCGATAAATATCAAATATCATCTGATCGTATTACGGTTGTTGAAGGAAAGGGTGACACTGTTCAACCGTATCCAACAAATAATTGGAATCGAGTAGTTATATGTGTTGCAGATTGAAATTTATAGTTAGGAGAGATCAAGCGTGATCTGAAATGGTAAAGAAACTTACGTGAGTAAGTATCTAAAAGGGTATTTGGTTTAAGCAATAGCTTTCCAGATACCCTTTTCTTTTTTTATAGATATTTTCAACTGAAAAATCAAATGGTTCAATTCTTTGAAATGCATTCTAAAGAGATGCCGTGAACAATGTTGCGCTACTCCATAGAGATATTCACCGATGAAGTGAGACAGTATTTTATGAAAAGGTGATTTATTTAATATTTTGTGTTCCCTTTAGATGATTTATCTTGAATCTTTCATACCTTTGCTCCTCATTTATGTGAAGTATGGAAGAGAATTTTGATATACGTGAGCATCAGCTTACTAACAAAGAGAGGGATTACGAGAACGCATTGCGTCCGTTAGACTTTAAAGCCTTTAGTGGGCAGGATAAAGTTGTAGATAACCTTCGCATATTTGTAAAAGCTGCCCGTTTGCGAGCCGAAGCCCTGGATCATGTATTACTTCACGGACCTCCAGGTTTGGGTAAAACAACTCTATCTAATATTATTGCGAATGAGCTTGGGGTGGGATTTAAAATCACTTCTGGTCCTGTTCTTGATAAGCCAGGCGATTTAGCCGGAGTGCTCACTAGTCTGGAACCAAATGATGTCCTTTTCATCGATGAAATTCATCGCCTGTCTCCCGTTGTGGAAGAGTATCTTTACTCTGCAATGGAAGATTACCGCATTGATATCATGATTGACAAAGGTCCTTCTGCACGAAGCATTCAAATAGATTTAAGTCCTTTTACTTTAGTTGGTGCTACCACTCGTAGCGGACTTCTTACCGCACCTTTACGTGCTCGTTTTGGCATCAATCTACACTTGGAATATTATGATGATGATGTATTGAGTGGCATTATTAAACGGTCTGCCAGGATACTTGACGTTCCATGTTCTTCTCAGGCTGCCGATGAGATTGCCTCCCGAAGTCGTGGAACCCCTCGTATAGCGAATGCTTTACTACGTAGGGTTAGAGACTTTGCTCAGGTAAAGGGTTCTGGAAGCATTGATACGGAGATTGCAAATTATGCTCTGGAAGCATTGAATATTGATAAATTCGGACTTGATGAAGTAGACAATAAGATTCTTTGTACTATTATTGATAAATTTAATGGTGGTCCTGTGGGAATAACTACTATCGCTACGGCTTTGGGCGAAGATCCGGGAACTATTGAGGAGGTTTATGAACCTTTTCTTATAAAAGAAGGCTTTTTAAAGAGAACTCCCCGTGGTAGGGAAGTCACAGAATTGGCTTATAAACACTTGGGGAGGAGTGTTTATAATAGTCAGCAGACTCTTTTTTAGATCAATAGCGATTAAATAGTTAACATAACAATCAGATAAGAATATGGCCGGATTAAAATCATTGGCAAAGGATACTGCAATTTATGGCGTGAGCAGCATTGTAGGTCGTTTTTTGAATTATTTATTAGTTCCGCTTTATACGGCCAAATTAACTGCCGAGTCCGGAGGATATGGTATTATTACGAATATGTATTCCATTACCGCTCTTCTTCTTGTAGTTTTAACATATGGAATGGAAACTGGATTCTTTCGCTTTATGAATAAGAATGAAGAGAATCCATCGGTTGTTTATTCCACTACCTTGATTTCTGTTGGAGCAAGCTCTTTGCTTTTTGCAATTCTATGTCTTGTCTTTATGCAGCCTATCTCAAATTTTCTGGGATACTCAAATAATCCCGATTTCATCGGTATGATGGCTATTGTGGTAGCTTTTGATTCTTTTCAATGCATCCCATTTGCCTATTTGCGTTATAAGAAAAGACCTATTAAGTTTGCTGCCGTAAAGTTCCTGTTTATCATTCCAAACATCATTCTTAATATATTCTTTTATGTTTGTTGTCCTTGGTTGCTAGTTCATTTTCCGGCATCTGTTTCATGGTTTTACGATCCAGGTTACGGAGTGGGTTATGCATTTGTGGCCAATATTATTTGTACTGTAATACAGCAATTTGCATTTATCCCCGAATTAACCGGGTTTAAATATAAATTTGATAAAGCTTTATGGAAGAAGATGATGATATATTGTTTTCCTATTTTAATTCTAGGGATTGCAGGAATACTGAACCAGGTGGTAGACAAAATTATTTTCCCATTCCTTTTTACAAACCAGACTGAAGCTCAGGTGCAGCTTGGAATATACGGAGCAGCCAGTAAGGTTGCGATGGTGATGACCATGTTTACGCAAGCCTTTCGTTATGCTTATGAGCCCTTTGTATTTGGGAAAAACAAGGAAGAGGGTAATCGGAAAATATATGCGGATGCAATGAAATACTTTATTATTTTTTCATTGATTGCTTTCCTTGGTGTTATGTTCTATCTGGATATTTTCCGCTATGTTATTGCAAAAAGCTATTGGGGCGGGTTAGATGTTGTTTCAATTGTTATGATTGCAGCCATACTTAATGGCGTCTATTTCAATCTCTCTTTCTGGTATAAATTGATTGATAAAACAATGTGGGGCGCTTATTTCTCTGGCATAGGTTGTTTCTTAATCATATTCCTGAATGTAATTTGGGTGCCTACTTACGGCTATATGGCCTGTGCATGGGCCAGTCTTATTGGATATGCCATTGTTACCATCATTTCTTATGTGGTAGGGCAAAAAAAATATCCTATTAATTATGACATGAAAGGTATTGGGAAATATGTATTGCTTACAGTTGTTCTTTATGGAATTGCCGAATTTGTGAAGATTGACAATATTTTCTTACGTTTATCCTTTAAAACCATTTTATTCTCTATCTTTATTGCCTATATAATAAAGACAGATTTCCCATTAAAGCAGATTCCTATTATTAATCGTTTTATTAAGAAATAGTAATAGGGGCTGTATTTGCGGCTTTATCCCAACATTGGCTTGAGGTATTTATTCATAATTCGTTTAATGGGAAAGAATCTGACGAATAAAATGCTTATGAAAAAGAACCTTTTAGCCATTGCTCTGCTTTTCCTTTCCTGCACTTCTTATGCAGATGAAGGGATGTGGATGCTGAACCATTTAGACAGGAAAACAACTCTGCTGATGCATCAACTAGGCCTGGAAATGCCGGCCGATAAGTTGTTTAGTGATCAGCATCCTTCGTTAAAGGATGCCATTATCAGCTTTGGCGGATATTGCTCGGGAGTAGTTGTTTCCAATGACGGGTTAATACTCACTAACCATCATTGCGGGTTTGATGCCATACAAAGCCAAAGTTCAGTTGCCCATGACTATATAAAAGATGGTTTTGTGGCAACGAAAAGAGAAGATGAGCTCCCCAATCCTGAATTGTTTGTCAGTTTTCTAATAAGTCAGGAAGATGTAACATCAAGAATCCTGAAGGATATTACTCCGGATATGAACGAAATGAAGCGTGAATACATTATCGATTCTCTCCGTTATACCATTGAAAAGGAAGTTGGCCTGAAGGATTCGTTGCTTAGAGGCGTAGTTAATGCATACTATGGTGGTAATGAGTTCTATCTTTCCGTTTATAAAGACTATAAAGACGTGCGGCTCGTTTTTTCGCCTCCTTCTTCCGTTGGAAAATTTGGCGGCGATACCGACAATTGGGTGTGGCCCCGGCATACAGGAGACTTCTCTGTCTTTCGGATTTATGCCGGTGAAAATAACCAACCAGCCGCTTATTCTACAAAAAATCGTCCATTTCATCCATCATATGTAGCACCCATTTCTCTGAAAGGATACCAGAAAGGCTCTTATTGTATGACTTTAGGCTATCCCGGCTCAACGGATCGTTACTTATCTTCTTTTGGCATTGAAGAGCAAATGCATTCCCGTAATCAGGCAATGATTGATGTTCGCGGAGTGAAGCAGGCTATCTGGAAAAAAGCGATGGAATGGGGTGATTCTATTCACATTATGTATGCCTCCAAGTATGCAACCAGTTCTAACTACTGGAAGTTTAGTATTGGAGTAAATAAAGCCATTGACGAGTTAAACGTATTGGGGAAAAGACGGGCATTGGAATCAGATATGACCGCGTATATAAAGTCACATAACAATCTTAATGCAAAATATGGCCAATTGATCGATTCTCTTCGACTTAATTACCAAAAGCGAAGTGATACATTCCGGGCTATTGCTTATCTCTCTGAGAGCTTTGCAAATGCTTCTGATGTGCTTTCATTGTCTTTACAGGCAGTCAACACAGACTTTTCAAGTGATTCTGTTGCAGGAGTAGCCTATAAAGAGAGTTTGGTGCGCGAATATGCAAATAT
>Ga0172378_10006424_pt1 | contig 10984 bp, 8 predicted proteins | sample GrowelOW332metaG_FD_119755 | JGI IMG/M metagenome (GOLD analysis project Ga0172378, IMG submission 119755) | Groundwater microbial communities from an aquifer near a municipal landfill in Southern Ontario, Canada - Pumphouse #3_1 metaG | ecosystem: Environmental > Aquatic > Deep subsurface >... | reverse complement strand
GTGGAATCTGCGGAATCTGTGGAATCTGTGGAATCTGTGGAATCTGTGGAATCTGTGGAATCTGTGGAATCTGTGGAATCTGTGGAATCTGTGGAATCTGTGGAATCTGTGGAATCTGATGCAAATCAAGTGGTCTTTACAGCCAACAATCAACTCATGGATTTTGATTTAGGTGAAGATATTGCCGCAGCAGAGCACAGTTTGCCGGATGAGGTGTTCTTTTTAGCACCTGAAGCTACTCCATTGGATTTAGTAGCTCAAGAACAACAAAATCAAGAAGTTATTGAGCAAAATTTTGCCCCAACAGATGATCTGTTTACCACAGCAAAAGCACAAAATTTAGTTGAACCTGCTTTGGTGGTCGATGCATCCCAGATGCCACAAGACATTTTACAAGTGCCCAAACAAGAGTTAAGCGGTGAATGGACACTAGAAAAATGGGAATATTGGTTTAGACAGTCTGAGTTAAGTCCTGCACTACAAGAGTTGGCACAACATGGCTTAATGCAAGGTCAGATTGATGCTGACTCAGTTTTTATGATTTCACCCCAATATGAACAATTATTAAGTTCGCTGCACAATCATTTAGAACAAGCGCTGAAAACGACATGGCCAAACACACGTTTTAGCATTCAATACCAAGAGGTGAGTGCCACAACGCCTTATCATGTACAAGCCAAGCGTAAACAGTTGGCACAGCAACGCGCCGTGGATTTATTGCAACATGAACCGGTGATTAAAGCATTGATTAAGCAATTTGATGCCAGTTTAGACAACGTCGAAATTAAGTGGCGCCTTGAATGAGTTGCTCTACCAACTGACTTAAGCCTTGGGTTGCACTCAGCGCAATTTTTTTATACTGCGTAGGTAAATGCTGTGCTTGAGCGTTTGGGTCAATATAGTAGGCTTGGGCATTGGGGTTTACATGATGAACCAAGCCTGCCACAGGATAGACTTTTAAACTGGTGCCAATCACCACAAAGATATCTGCCTGCTGTACCATGTGTTCTGCCTCACTATAAGCCGGTACATCCTCACCAAACCATACTACGTGTGGGCGCAGCGGATAACCTTGTGGGCATAAGTCACGTTGTAGATCTAAATGATCACCTTGAATTGGGTAGAGCATATTTGGATTGGCATTGGGCGCTGAGCTTCTGGCAAAGCGAATATTGCCATGTAAATGTAGTACTTGGCGGCTACCGGCACGTTCATGTAAATCATCAATATTTTGAGTAATGACCTGTACCGCAAAATACTGTTGTAATTGGGCAATCACACGATGTGCAGCATTTGGCTGAGCCTGTAAGATATTTTTACGCCGTGCATTATAAAAACGTTGTACTAATTCAGGATTTTTTGCCCAAGCGGTTGGCGTTGCCACATCTTCAACACGGTGTTGTTCCCATAAACCATCACTGTTGCGAAAGGTTTGAATACCACTTTCGGCACTCATGCCTGCACCTGAAAATACCACTAATTTTTGCATTGCGGTTACTCCACCACGGTTTTTAACCATTGTACAAATTTTGCCAGTAATGGCGAGGTATCGCCATCGGCATGAATTAAATAATAACTGCGACTGCCATGTAATTGATGTTGGGATGCAATTACTAAACTGCCATCTTTGAGTTCCTTTTCAAGCAGCATTTGTGGAATCAATGCCATGCCCATGTGGTGTGTCGCAGCCACAGCGAGCATGGAAAATAATTCATGCCGTTGTCCGTCATGGGCATTCGGGTGCAATATCCCTGCACTATGAAACCATTCTTGCCAAATACTCGGACGCGTGGTTTGTTGCAACAAGGGCAATTGGGTTAATTGCTCAGCCGTTAAATCATATTGACCTTGTAGGTTGGGTTGTGCATTGGGAAAATAATCTTGAATTAAACTGGGTGAACACACGGCAACCACATCTTCAGGCATTAAAAAATGATGTTGAATCCCCGGCCATTGCTGGACTTGTTGTGGAGTGCCGGCATAGATCGCAGCATCAAACATATTGTCATGAAATAAAAATGGTTTGGTGCTGGTGGCCAAATGAATAATGATTTCAGGATGCAGTTGATTAAAGGCTTGTAATTTAGGCAAAAGCCAACGTGTGGCGAAGGTTGGCACCACGCCAATTTTAAGTGTACCGCCTAAACCTTTATGTGCCATCAGATCTAAAGTTGCGCGCTCTAAGCCCTCTAAATAGGGTTGAATCTGCTGGTAATACTGTTGACCTGCAGGGGTGAGTTCCACGCCATAACGTGTTCGATGAAAGACACTCAGTTGTAAAAATTCTTCTAAATGCTGAATCTGTCGTGATACTGCACTTTGGCTCATAAAAAGTTCTTGGGCGGCGTGGGTATAGCTTAAATGCCGAGCGGCAGCGCTAAAACACAATAAACTTTGTAAAGGGGGAATTTGTCGGCGCATGTAATATTCTCATGTTTAGGTATGCGTATTTAGGTCATTTTTGTCTATTTTAACCCATAAACTGCTTTGAGTTATGTGTAATATGCATAGCTATATGCAAAATTATCGTTTGAATCAGAGCCTACTTTTGCACTACGATCAACTTAAATAATCAAAACATGATCAAGCGCAGAGGATGCAATGAATCAAATGCTCAATACTAAAAAAACCAAAGTTCAATTCGATTGGCAGGATCCATTCTTAATTGAGCAACAACTGACTGAAGAAGAACGCATGATCCGCGATACAGCACATGCTTACTGTCAAGATCGTCTACAACCGCGTGTACTAGAACAATTTCGTCATGAAAAAACCGATGCTACGATTTTTCGTGAAATGGGTGAATTGGGCTTACTGGGTCCCACCATTCCAGAACAATATGGCGGTGCAGGTTTAAACTATGTCAGCTATGGTTTGGTGGCGCGTGAAATTGAATATGTTGATTCAGGTTACCGTTCGATGGCCAGCGTACAAAGTTCTTTGGTCATGGTGCCGATTAACGAATTTGGTTCAGAAGAGCAAAAACAAAAATATTTGCCAAAATTGGCAACAGGCGAATATATTGGCTGCTTTGGCTTAACCGAACCTGACCATGGTTCAGATCCGGGCAGTATGATCACGCGTGCTAAAAAAGTTGCTGGTGGCTACCGTTTAAGCGGCGCAAAAATGTGGATCACCAATAGTCCGATTGCCGATGTATTTGTGGTTTGGGCCAAAGAAGTATCTGAAGCTGGTCATGTGGGTGATATTCGCGGCTTTATTTTAGAAAAAGGTTGGGAAGGACTATCCGCACCTGCCATTCATGGCAAAGTGGGTTTACGTGCCTCAATCACGGGTGAAATCGTGATGGATGAGGTGTTTGTTCCTGAGGAAAATGCCTTTCCTGAAGTGCGTGGTTTAAAAGGTCCATTTACCTGTCTTAATAGTGCACGTTACGGTATTGCATGGGGTGCCATGGGCGCTGCAGAATTTTGTTGGCACACTGCACATCAATACACCATGGACCGTAAACAGTTTGGTCGTCCATTGGCTGCCAATCAATTAATTCAAAAGAAATTGGCCGATATGCAAACTGAAATTGCTTTAGGTTTACAAGTGGCATTACGTTTTGGTCGTATGAAAGATGAAGGTATTGCAGCGGTTGAGGGCACGTCCTTAATTAAACGTAATAACTGTGGTAAAGCGCTTGAGATTGCGCGTTTAGCGCGCGATATGATGGGCGGTAACGGCATTAGTGATGAGTTTGGTGTGGCACGTCATTTGGTCAATTTAGAAGTCGTGAATACCTATGAAGGCACACACGATGTACATGCCTTAATTTTAGGTCGTGCGCAAACAGGTATTGCAGCTTTTTCTAACTAAAATCATAAATTTAAAATAAAACGAGGTGTGCCATGAGGGCACACCTTTAGGTCAATGCTGTCTAAAAAAAGTGTATCTTGGGTAAATTAATACAATAAGGTCATGAAGACCGCCCATTACCCAAGAGAGCTCATTTGGGAAAATGAGGAATATCGTTGATGGATTCGACTATAAAATTACCGTCTAACGTCGGTACTGCACATAAAATTCATAAAAATACTTGGAAATTGGCTTTTATCTTCGCTTTCGTCTCTTTAGTGATTGATGGCGTAGACATTATGCTGTTGTCCTTTAGTTTAAGTAGCCTAAAGGCAGAGTTTGGACTCAGCACCTTTGAAGCAGGTATGCTCGGGAGTGCATCTTTAGCAGGCATGGCCTTGGGTGGTATTACCGGTGGTTGGGCCTGTGACAAGTTTGGACGAGTGAAAACCATTGCATGGTCGGTGGTGTTTTTCTCGATTATGACCTGTGTGTTAGGTTTTACCCAAACTTATGAGCAGTTCATGATTTTGCGTTTTATTGGTGCATTTGGTTTGGGTTCGTTATATATGGCCTGTAACACCTTAATGGCTGAATATGTACCGACCAAATACCGTACTACTGTTTTGGGCACACTGCAAACGGGTCAAACGGTGGGTTATATCGTGGCAACCTTAATGGCTGGCGCCATTATTCCTGATCACGGTTGGCGTATGCTGTTTTATGTGACGATTATTCCGGCGGCATTTGCATTGTTCTTCATGCGTTTGGTACCAGAACCTGCGGCATGGCAAGAAGCTAAAATTGAGCAGTTAAAACGTAAACAGTTGCAACTTGAAGTGCCACAAGCCCAAGCGGTACAAGCACCTTCTGAGAGTATTTATAAACGTATTTTTGGTCATCAACAGCATCGTAAAATGTTTTTACTGTGGATGGGTACAGCCGCCTTCTTGCAATTTGGCTATTACGGTGTCAACAACTGGATGCCGATGTATCTTGAAACCGAACTGAACATGAACTTTAAGTCACTGACTGGGTATATGGTGGGTGCATATACCGCAATGATCTTAGGTAAAATTATTGCCGGTTATGCAGCCGATAAACTTGGTCGCCGTGTCACCTTTGTGTTTGGTACAGTGACTACAGCCGCATTTTTACCGGTGATTATTTTCTTTAATACGCCAGACAATATTGCTTACTTATTGATTACTTTTGGTTTCTTATACGGTATTCCATACGGCGTAAATGCCACTTATATGGCAGAAAGCTTCTCAACTGATGTCCGTGGTACAGCCATTGGCGGCGCCTATAACATGGGTCGTTTGGGCGCTGCGATTGCACCAGCGACCATTGGGATGATTGCCGCAGGTAGCTCATTTACCATGGCCTTTATTGTAATGGGTGCAGCGTACTTTATTGCAGGGGTGATTCCAGGTCTGTTGATTCGTGAGCGTCAATATGATCCACAGCAATCAAAATTGGTGAAAACTGATGATGAGCCTGTAGAGATGCCACCTCCGGCGACGGCTACCCCCGCCAATTTAAAATAACCACAGATCAAGTCAGGCTAAGCATCTGCTTAGCTTGCAGGAGAGCCTTATGGGTGCGTTACAAGGAATTCGAGTTTTAGATTTAAGTCGTGTTTTAGCAGGCCCTTGGTGTGGGCAGATTTTGGCAGATTTAGGCGCTGAAGTGATTAAAATTGAGCGTCCACAGGTCGGTGATGATACCCGTATGTGGGGCCCACCTTGGATGCCTAATGCCCAAGGTCAAGCCACGCGTGAATCAGGTTATTATCAATGTGCCAACCGTAATAAGTATTCTGTGGCGGTGGATATCTCCTCAGCTCAAGGTCAAGAGATTATTCGTGAAATTGCCAAAACGGCCGATGTGGTGATTGAAAACTATAAAGCTGGTTCACTGGCCAAATACGGTTTAGATTACCCAAGTTTAAGTGCTTTAAATCCAAATTTAGTTTACTGCTCGATTACTGGTTTTGGACAAGATGGTCCGCGTGCCGATGAACCCGGCTATGACTTTATTATTCAAGGTATGTCAGGCTTAATGAGTATTACCGGTGAAAAAGATGGTTTACCCGGAGCTGGCGCACAAAAAGTCGGTGTTGCGGTGGTGGATTTGCAAACTGGTCTGTATTCAACCATTGCCATTCAAGCGGCATTGTTGGCACGTCAGCATACCGGACGTGGGCAATACATTGATATGTCCTTGCTAGATGTACAAGTGGCAAGTTTAGCCAATCAAGGTATGAACTACTTAACCAGTGGTCAATCCCCTGTACGCATGGGCAATCATCATCCTAATATTGTGCCGTATCAAACTTTTATGGCCCAAGACAAAGAATTTATTATTGCCTGTGGTAACGATAAACAGTTTAAAGATTTATGTATTGCCATTGGCTTAAGTGAATTATTAGACAATCCAAAGTTTCAGCGTAATCAAGATCGGGTGAAACATCGTGCTGAATTAGTGGATTTACTCAGCGCATATTTTAAAACCCAACCTGCTGAAGCTTGGGTCAGTAAAATTCATGCCGTTAAAGTTCCTGTGGGCGTGATTAACTCAGTTGAAGATGCCTTGGCTGAACCACAAATTCAACATCGTGGTTTGGTGGTCAATATACCGCATGGCTTAAATCCAGAGTTTAAGGTGATTGGCTCACCGATTAAACTCTCAGAGACGCCTGTGGAATATCGTCATGCACCGCCACAATTGGGTGAACATACCGAGCAGGTATTAAGTGAATTTTATAGCCCTGAACAATTACAACAACTGCAAGCGGCAGGGGTCATTGAAAGCCTGAGTCCACAAGTGGCTACAGTCGCTTAAATATCCTTTTTATCTATAAAAAGCTGTTGATGTTGACCACCAATATCAGCAGCTTTTTTGTTTTAAGACGACTAGGGGTTTAGAGGATTGAATTGCACTTGCACGGTATTTTTTATTGCATTTAATTGAAAGAGTCACTGTATAGGGTTAGGTAATTCAAGACATTTTAGCCATCCATTGTGGTGAATATGTCAGCGATTACATCACTGCTTGCAAGTCCCCTCAATCAGTTCTATAAATGAAAGACACAAGCAAGGAGTGCGTTATGTCAGTTTATCCCCATTTATTTAGCCCTTTAGATTTAGGCTTCACCACACTTAAAAATCGCGTCATTATGGGTTCAATGCATGTTGGCTTAGAAGAAGCACCCAATGGTTATGCACGCCTTGCCGCCTTTTATGCCGAGCGTGCCCGTGGCGGTGTAGGATTGATTGTGACAGGTGGGATTGCACCCAATCGTGCAGGTTTAACCCGAGCCGGTGCCAGTAAACTCACCACGCAAGCCGAAGCTGAGCCGCATAAAATCATTACCCAAGCGGTACATGATGCAGGTGCAAAAATTGCCTTGCAAATTTTGCATACCGGACGCTATTCACATCAAAAAAATGCTGTGGCACCTTCGGCACTTGCTGCCCCGATTAATCCCATTCTACCTCATGCCTTGACTGCGAGCGAAATTGAACAAACCATTGCTGATTTTGTGAACTGTGCCCAATTAGCCCAATCTGCTGGTTATGATGGGGTTGAAATCATGGGTTCCGAAGGCTACTTAATCAATCAATTTATTGCCAAACGTACCAATCATCGTGATGATGCTTGGGGAGGCAGTTATGCCAATCGCATTCGTCTTGCTATTGAGATTGTACGGCGTACACGCCAAGCGGTAGGTGAACATTTTATGATTATCTATCGTTTATCCATGCTAGATTTGGTTGAGGGCGGCTCAAGCTTAGCTGAAGTGATTGAATTAGCTAAAGCGATTGAAAAAGCAGGTGCTACCTTAATTAATACCGGTATTGGTTGGCATGAAGCGCGTATTCCGACCATTGCCACCAAAGTGCCACGTGCTGCATTTACTTGGGTCACTCAGCGTTTAAAATCAGCAGTTAACATCCCACTGATTACCTCTAATCGTATTAATACGCCTGCCATGGCAGAGCATGTGTTAGCTGAAGGGCATGCAGATGTGGTCTCTATGGCACGGCCATTTTTAGCCGACCCACAATTTTTACTCAAGGCTGAACAAAATCGCAGCGATGAAATCAATACCTGTATTGGTTGTAATCAAGCCTGTTTAGATCATCTTTTTAGTGGCAAACTGACCTCATGTTTGGTGAATCCAAGGGCTTGTCACGAAACCGAGCTGGTCATGACGCCTGTAGAGCAGGCCAAAAATATCGCGGTATTGGGTGCAGGACCTGCAGGTCTTAGCTTTGCTTTACATGCTGCCGAACGCGGTCATTTGGTGACCTTGTTTGAAGCCAGTCCTCAGATTGGCGGGCAATTTAACATTGCCAAAACCATTCCGGGCAAAGAAGAGTTTTATGAGACCCTTCGTTATTTTAAACGCCAACTTGAATTACAGCCGAATATTAAATTGGTGCTCGGTTATCAGGTCAAAGCACAAGAATTAATTGACCATCAGTTTGATGATATTGTACTAGCAACAGGAGTTAAGCCGCGCCAATTGGATATTCCCGGTATAGACCATCCCAAGGTACTGAGTTATTTAGAGGTATTAAAACAAGGTGCAGCGGTGGGGCAACGCGTCGCGATTATTGGCGCAGGTGGTATTGGTTTTGATAGCGCAGAGTTTTTAAGCCATGTGGGCCAAAGCAGCAGTCTTGATCCACAAGCATTTTATGATGAGTGGGGCATTGACCCAAAATACCAATATGAAGGCGGATTAAAACAGCCCAAGCCACAAGCTTCAGCCCGTGAGATTTTTTTACTGCAACGTAAAGCCAGCAATGTGGGTTCAGGTTTAGGTAAAACCACAGGTTGGATTCATCGCAGTGGCTTAAAACAGCGTAATGTACAGATGTTCAATCAGGTGCAGTATCAAAAAATTGATGATCAGGGGCTACATATTCAAATCGATCAGCAACCTATTTTACTCGATGTCGATCATATTGTGATTTGTGCAGGGCAAGAATCTTATGCGCCATTTTATGAGGTATTACAACAGGCAGGACAATCTGTACATGTGATTGGTGGCGCGAAACTTGCAGGTGAGTTAGATGCCAAACGCGCCATTCAAGATGGGGCATATTTAGCAGCAAGTCTATAAGGCTTTACATTTATTCGCATTTATCGTGATCAATTGCGACATGTAGGTATTTTAAGCGCGGCGTATAGTAAAGCATTGAGATCAATTTTTTAGGAGAACAACTGTGACTTTGAGTTAATGTAAATTGTATAAAGGAGTATGCGATGCTTAAATTACAACAACTGAGTCAATCGTTACATGCTTATGTCGATACTTGGCTAGGGGCAGCGGCACCACGTTTGGATTATCATCCACATGGGATTTTTCGTCAGCTTGTCCCTGAACTTAAATACTTACAACAAAAATATCGCCCAACGCCGTGGTTGATCAATGCCCATGCCCAAGTATTGTATTTTGATTTATTTAAAAGGCATCGTATTCGCTTGCAATATGACCAAATTGAACAGCTCACCATGCAAGATGGTGGTATTACTGCCATTGCTTGGTATGGGCAAAAATTAAGTCCCACCACACCCACAATTATACTGATGCATACTTTAACTGGCAGCCCCGAAAGTATGCGCGAATTGGTACACGACTTACATCATTATACCGGTTGGCGTATTGCATTATGTTTGCGCCGTGGGCATGCCAATTTGCCTTTAACCGTGCCTAAAATTAACTTATTGGGTTCAACCGACGACCTACGTGAACAGATTGCTTATATCCAAAAGCACTATCCGGATTCAGATTTATATGCGGTTGGTTCATCAGCAGGCACGGGCTTATTGGTGCGTTATTTAGGCGAAGAAAGCGACAAGACCCCATTTAAAGCTGCATTTGCTTTAAGTCCAGGTTATGACAGTGAGCAGGGTTTTTACAAAGTACATCCTGTTTATAGTAAATGGATGACCAAGAAATTGTTTAAGGCTTTTATTCAACCTTATCAAAAAACATGGCAATGGAATAATTTAGATCATTTACTTCAAGTCAAAACCCTAGCAGAATTTGAACATGCCTATATTGAACTGGCAGGATTTTTTGACTATGGCAGTTATGCCCAAGCAGTCAATCCTATTTATGTGATAGATCAGATTAAAATTCCATTGGTGGTATTAAATGCCGAAGATGATCCAATCTGTCATATTCATAATTTAATGCCTTATAAACAAAAACTTGCCAGTATGCCCAATATTCTGGTGATTACCACCACCAAGGGCAGTCATTGTGTGTTTTATCAAGGGATATTAAAAACTCAGTCTTGGGCAAGTGTGTGTATTGCCGAGTATTTTAGACAATATGCACGCATTGTAGAGCCAAAAAAACCCAGCCAAGCTGGGTTTTTGAGTCGCTATATGGCTTAGTCAAGCGCAGGTGTTGCAGCAGCAATCGCAGCGGCAATCGCATCATCTTGTGATGAAGGCGTGTTACTGTTTTGGCTTGGTGCAGGTTTTGGCGCTTCTGGTTTTGGTTCAGGCTTAGGCTCAGGTTTTGGCGCTTCTGGTTTTGGTTCAGGCTTAGGCTCAGGTTTTGGTGTTTCAGGCTTTGGCGCAGGCTCTTCAACAGCGCGAATTTCACGACGAATTTCCGTTGAGGTGTTTTCCGTGTCTTCACGGATAATTTCCACTTTTTTATTTGCAACATCTGCATCAGCAGTAGCCACAGCAACTGAGGCAGGTTCAGTTGGGGTTAAGTTTTCAAACTTTGGCTCAGGGCTAGGCTGAGTTGCTTGCGTCTCAACAGGTGTGTTTTGTTCTTCAGCAGGCGTTTCTTTTTTTACACATGCACTTAAGACAAGGCCGATTGCAATTGCACCACAGATTAAAAGTTTCTTATTCATAACTGCACAAAATAACGCATTAGATGGATAAACCTATTATAACCATAAAATGCAATAGAAAAATCATCAAAACAGCCCCTAATTTTTTTAATCAATTGCTGTTACAATAACCAATTGTTTATTGTTCTATGAATTGATGCACAATGACTTTGCTTTATTGGTGCAGAGTAAAGTAAAATTGCGCAACATTGCAGGCCGATTTAGGCTCGATTGTACGAGAAACCCAACGACCCATTTTATTTTCGTGACTGGTGGTGTAGTTTCATCACTAGGTAAAGGTATTTCAG
>Ga0172378_10006421_pt1 | contig 10986 bp, 7 predicted proteins | sample GrowelOW332metaG_FD_119755 | JGI IMG/M metagenome (GOLD analysis project Ga0172378, IMG submission 119755) | Groundwater microbial communities from an aquifer near a municipal landfill in Southern Ontario, Canada - Pumphouse #3_1 metaG | ecosystem: Environmental > Aquatic > Deep subsurface >... | reverse complement strand
TTGAGTGCTTGCGCGGTATCGTCGCAGGACGGCGTGAAACAGCCGCGAAACACTGCTTTAACGTGTCCCGGACGGAACTTGTCTGGAATTATTGTTACAATTTCGTCCCCGATTTTGAAATATTGATTGCCGTTTCTGCTTTTTTTGAGCTTGTGACCGATGAAGCTTACCATCCGAGCCTCGCGGTTTTTAAAATCGCTCTCGCGGCGTTTGGCGCGCTCCACATCGCCCTCCATACGTCCCGCGCAAACGCAGCCAGCGCCTATCGTACGGGGATAATCCGGATGTGACATCATGTGAACGTAGCGGATTATCTGATATCCGCACATTCCGCACACGCCGTTCGGCTGCCCGAGATCGATAACATCGGTGCAGTGCCAGCCGTCGTGAGGAACATCGTCGTGCTTCCATAAATTATCGCTGCCATTATCGACGGCGATAATTTTTTTTGCAGAGAATGAATCATCGGTTTCCGATGTGCTGTTTTCGCTTGTATCAATATCCTGTGTTGTGTCAGGCTCGATACTATTCTCGGCTGCGTTATTCTGCGGCAATAGAGTGTCGAAGCTGAGCTGCTCGTATGACGGAACGTCAGATGCTTCTTTTTTGCTGTTGGCTTCAGCTTTATCTTTGTTTTCCTGAATCAAAGCTGCATTATTATCAGCAGCTTCCATATTTTCGGCATATTTACCGGCGTCGGAGACGATATCGTTAAGATATAAAGCGTCCTCATGCTCCGCATCTGTGTCCGGTTCATCATCAGTAAGCATTGCGTCGTTTTGCGCGGAGATGTTCTCGGACGGTGAAGCATCATTATCCGATGCTATTACCGTAACGTTTTCCTGCGCGTCGGAAACAGCATCAGATTCCGTTTCCGCCTCCTGTTCGGACATAAGCCTTTTCCAAAGTCCGAAATCATAATCGAGCGATATCGGCTTGATCTGCGCATTCTGATCGAATTTGATCATATAGACTCCGCGTTCACGGTCAATATCAATGATACTTCCGCTGCCGAAAACAACGTGATCGACGCGTGAGCCGACTGAAAGCTTGTCCGGCGGCGTTTCAAGCTCGGAGGGGAAGGAACGCATTGCGTCGGCAGCGTCCTTGGATATTTCGCCGATGCGTCTGTAATTCTGTTCGCCCATCTCGCAGAGAAAGCGCGACGGTGTTTTTTTATATCCGCCCGAGCCATTCTGCGAAGCGCCTTCCGAATCAGTGAGAAACAGACGGCTTTTCGCGCGTGTGAGCGCGACGAAGCAGAGCCGGCGTTCCTCCTCGAGTCCGGCGCTCTTGCGTTCCTCGAGAGTACGCGCCGACGGAAATATTCCGTCGGTAAGTCCGACGACGAAAACCGCCGGAAACTCCAGTCCCTTGGCGGCATGAATGGTCATAAGCTTGACGCGGTCGGTCGCGGCGTCCTGCGAGCCGTCGCTTTTCATAAGCGCTATCTCGCCTAAGAAAACTTCGAGCGGCATATGCTCCGGCGGGAGTATGTCATCGTTTGAGAGCTTGCCGTAAGCGCGCTCATGTTCGAGCGCCATTTTTTTAAACTCGGAGAGATTGTCAAAGCGTTCCATATTGCCCGATTCGCGTATATATGTTTCGTAACCGGAATCGGTCAGCAGCTTTGCGACGATATCCGAGACCCTCATCGCCTTATAATCTCTGCGCAGACCTTCGATGAGATCAAGCAGACCGCCCACCTTTGTACGACGGAAATCGTCGGCGTCGCGGAATTGCAGCAACGTTTCATAGAGTGACAGATCCGCTTCGGCGGCGAGCGAACGCAGTTTCTCAAGCTTTGAGCGACCGAACATACGGCGTGGCGTGTTAATAACCCGCACAAGCGAAGCGTCGTCACGATAAGCGACGAGTTTCATATACGCGATGGCGTCGAGTATCTCCATACGGTCGAAAAATTTCATGCTGCCGACAAGCTCGTATGGTATGTTTTCTTTCATCAGTGCGCTTTCGAGAAACTGCGATAGGAAGGACGCGCGGTAGAGCAGCGCAATATCTCCGTATTTTATGCCGTCCGAACGCAGCAGGCGAATTTGATTTATGATCGCGCCGCTTTCGTCGTTTTCGTTTTTGGCGTGCAGATGAATGACCTCCGCGCCGTCGCCGCCGAGTGTGAAAAGCTCTTTTTTGATACGGTTTTTGTTTTTACCGATGAGAGCGTTGGCGACGCGAAGTATCCGCGCGCTGCTTCGGTAATTCTGTGCCATTATAACAGTCTGCGTTCCCGGATGTGTTTTGTCGAAATCGACGAGAATACCGACCTTTGCGCCGCGCCATTCATAAATATTCTGATCAGGATCGCCGACTACGAACAGATTCTTATGCTTTTCCGACAAAATATCGATCAATTTTAGCTCACGGTCGGAGGAATCCTGAAATTCATCGACCTGAACATACAAAAGACGCTCCTGCCATTTTTCGCATACCTCCGGGAAACGCTCAAACATAACGAAAACGAAGTTTATTAGATCGTTAAAATCGAGTCCGAATATTTTTTTCTGACGCAGTAAATAGCGCCGTATAATTTTCTCGTCGGTATCGGCGATTTCTTCATAATAATTATCGCTGCCGCGCCGCGTCATAAGCTCGACATAATCGGTTGAAGCTTTTTTCTTTCCAATAAGTGCGAGCATCTTTTCAAACGACGCGTGATCAAGCTTCAGATCAAGCTCGGAATATATTTCCTCGAGAATCTTTTTCTGATCTCCGATGTCGAGAATACGAAAATTCTCCGGATAAAACATCCGTCCGATATCCTCGCGCAGCACGCGGACACAAAAGCCGTGATATGTGGTGATAAGCGAGGTGTCGCATCCGTCGCCGGAAAGCTCGCGGACGCGCTTCTTCATCTCGCCCGCGGCTTTATTTGTAAAAGTGACGCACAATATATTCGCCGGACGTATTCCGGCGGCGTTGACGAGATATGCATAGCGGTGGGTAAGCGCTTTAGTCTTGCCCGATCCGGCTCCGGCGATGACGCGGACATAACCCTCGGTTGAGGTGACCGCTTTGCGCTGAAGCTCGTTTAACGGCGTCAATATACCCTTTTGCATATAATCTCCTCTCGTCTGTGAAAATGACTTTCATATTTATTTATATGATATCATATCACAGCACAAATTGCAATAATAAAGCCAGATATATTCCAAATCAAAAATAAAACGCGGAACGCAACATACGTCCCACGTTTCATTATCTGATGGATATTTAGAAAACAATTCCGTTTTATCCGATACTGTCGTTTTCAGGAGCCGCCGTGGTTTCGGCAGCCGTCTGCTTTTCGCCGCTGCCGGTATAATCCGGCCCGCCGCTGATGACAAAGTCAATTTTTGTAGCCTTGATAGGAACGTCGCCATACGCGGTTTTACTCTGATCGATTACAGTTCCCTTAGCCTTATCCGACTTCTGATAAGTCACCTTGCCCAGCGCGAGATCGGCGGCTATAAGCTCCTTGTAAGCCTTAGCTTCGGTAAGCCCGACGAAATTCGGCACTGTGGTGTATTCGATCTCCTGACCGCGGCTGACATAGACCGTCACTGTATCTCCGGGTGAGAGAACGCTTCCGGCGGCAGGATCGGTGCGTATGACATATCCCTCGAGGACAGTATCATTATATTCATGTTCTGCCTGCATGATCAGTCCGAGCGATTTTAGCTTTATATCGACGGCGCGGTTCTCCATGACGGTCAGATCGGGCAGCGTGATGGTCTGCGCGCCAAGACTGACGGTGAGGGTGAGATCGCATTTCTGCTGTCCCTCCTTGACCTTGCGCTTTTCGCCAGCCACCGGCTTCTGATCGATGATCTCGTTCTCCGCGACGGTGCTGTCATACACCTGCTCGACCGTCACCCTGTAATAGGTGTCCTCCAGATCGGTGAGAAACTCGTCGCTGTATATCTGCCCGATAAACGAGGGTATCGTGAGCGTCTGCGTGGAATTTTCCTCGACTGTTTTATTGACGGCTGTGAAGATATAAACGGCGCTTATTCCGATGATGAGCAGAAAAGCGAGGGTGACGCCGGAAATGATCGGCAGCATCGAGGTATTTTCCCGTCGTTTTTTCGACGTTCCAGATGCGCTTCCGGTGAATCGGCTTCGCGGATTTGCTACGTCGTGACGGCGGGTCTTGAATACGAATTTCGGATTGTTTTTCAGCTGTATAACGTGCCGCAGCATCTGCGAAGCGTTCTGAAAGCGATGATCCGGATCCTTTTCCATAGCGCCGAGAATGATCTGCTCAAGTCCGATCGGAATTGACGGTATAAGCTCACGCGGCGGGCACGGCTGAGTATTGACCTGCATCAGCGCTACCGAAACCGGGTTTTCGCCGTTGAACGGCAGCCTGCCTGTGATCATTTCATACATGACGACGCCGAGCGAATAAAGATCGCTGCGCGCGTCGATTTTCATACCGCTCGCTTGTTCGGGACTGATGTAATATACAGTGCCGATCGCTTTGTCGGTCATGGTGACGGTATCGGCGTTCGGCAGCTTGGCGATGCCGAAATCCGTGACCTTGATCTTGCCGTTTTTAAGCAGCATGATGTTCTGCGGCTTGATATCACGGTGTATAATGCCCTTCGAATGGGCGTGCTCAAGCGCGCGGAGTATCTGCTCTGTATAGCTGAGAGTTTCCTTCAGCGTGAGCGCTCCGCGTTTATTCATATAATTTTTGAGGGTGATTCCCTCGACTCGTTCCATGACAATATATTTAAGCTCGTCGCGCACGGAAACATCGTAAATTTTAACGATATTCGGATGGCTGAGCATTGCGACGGCCTTAGATTCATTGATAAACCGCTTGACGGCTGCGGCGTCCTGTGCGATCTCGTCCTTTAGCATTTTGACTGCCACCTTGCGTTTGGCGACGCCGTCAAAGGCTTCGTATACGACCGCCATTCCGCCGATACCGATTATCTTGATTATCTTGTAGCGATTATCAAAAACCTGACCGACATATTTATCGAAAACATCCATAGGATGGTGCAGTTCCTTTCTTTGGCACATGAAGTATGGATGAAAGATTATTCATACCAAAAATCCGAGCGCTCAACGCGTAATTTTTATAAGCACAGCGGTGATGTTATCGCCTCCGCCGGCAGCGTTGGCCTCGTTGATAAGGCGGCCTACCTTTTCTTCGACTTCGCTGTTGTAGGAGCGGTGCGGCTCTCCGGCTTCGTTGGCGCGGTCGGAATACTTCTCTCCGTCGCTGTCCGCATCGGAGTTATTTTCCGTTTTGTCGGTACAGCTCTGTGCTGGAATGGAGGCTTGCTCCGTTTTTTCGTCAGACGGCGCGGCAAAAATTATTTCGGACATTTTGTCCTGCGAGATAAAATTCGTCAGTCCGTCGGAGCACATGAGAATATAAAGCTCGTCCGCTACGTTTTCCCCATGATTTTTTCCGTTCATGGAAATAGTGAAAAGATCCGCTTCTATTTTTTCTTCACGTCCGACAGCACGGGTGATGATATTTTTGTACGGGCTGACTGCGGCTTCATCCTGCGAAATACGTCCTATATCGACCAGATACTGAACATATGAATGGTCGCGCGTGATCTGCTTGACGCTGCCATTTTCAAATATATAAAGCCGGCTGTCCCCTACGTTGGCGATGTACAGATTATCTCCGGAAATTATGGCTGCTACAAGGGTAGTTCCCATGCCAGCGAGTGAACGGTCCTCGCGGGTGCGCTTGAAAACGGCTTCGTTGGCACTCTCGACCGCGCTGGCAAGCAGCGCCGGATAGTTTACGCCCGGACGGCGGCGGCTTTTGCCGCCGACAGAAGCGTATGCGGTAAGCGCGGTTTCGATATATTCGATAAAGGTATCGACCGAAACCGCGCTCGCGATATTACCGCCGTTTGCTCCGCCCATTCCGTCGCAGAGTATGGCGACAAGCTCGCCCGATTGAATTTTGCCGACCGAAAACGAATCCTGATTTGACGCGCGTTTCCGCCCGATATCGGTTTTTCCGAAAAATATCATAATTTCACCACCAAAAAAATGAAAGGTCGCCGGACGTGCGCCAGCCGCGGATAAAAAGCGTCCTTTGAAAAACCTGTCACAGCCGTGACAGCGTTTTAACAGGCATAAACATATATAAAATATATTATATGACATATCGACCGATAAATCAAAGCATATTTTGTAAATTTTTACCGCCGTATAACTATTATGACATGAATAGACCACAATGTATCATTGCAATGTGATGTTTTCTTCCTTTTGACGAAGCTGACCGCACGACGCGCTGATATCTCCGCCGAGCGTGCGTCTTACTGTCGCGTTCACATGACGCAGTGCAAGACGCTGGGCGAAATTATCGGCGCTGACGCGGGTGACGGTCGTAAATCCGCTTTCGCGAACCGGATTTACCGGTATCAGATTGACGTGGAAGGGAATATTGCCAAGCCGCGAACGCAGGAGTGAGGCGAGACGGTCGGCAGACTCCGGCGAATCGTTTTTCCCCTCGATAAGCGTATATTCGAACGATATGCGCCGTCCGGTGACATCGAAATAGCGGCGGCAGGCGCTGAGCAGCTCTGAAAGCGGATATTTTTTATTCACCGGCATGAGCGATGAGCGTTCGCCATCGTCCGCGCTGTGAAGCGATATCGAGAGGGTGATCTGATACCCGAGCCGCGAAAGTTCATCGATCCTTGGAATGATTCCGCAGGTAGACAGCGAAATATTTCGCGCACCGATATTGAGCGAATCGGGCGAGGTGACGAGCGACAGGAATTTCACCACATTGTCAAAATTATCGAGCGGTTCGCCGATTCCCATCATAACGACGTGGGAAATACGTTCGCCTATATCGCGCTGAGCGGCGATGATCTGACCGAGTATCTCTCCGGCTTCGAGCGAACGTACAAGTCCGCCTATCGTCGACGCGCAGAACGCGCATCCCATGCGGCAGCCGACCTGTGATGAAACGCATATCGAAAGTCCGTGCTTATAGCGCATGACGACGCTTTCAATATGATTTCCGTCGGACAGCTTAAAAAGGTATTTTATCGTGCCGTCAAGCTTTGAAACGAGCTTGCGGGAAATTTCCGGTATGCCGGTGACGGCGTTTTCCGCAAACTTTGAGCGCAGCTCCTTTGGAAGATTCAGCATTTCGTCAAAGGAAGCGCCGCGGCAAAGCCATTGTGAAAGCTGCGCTGCACGATATTTTGGGATTCCGATTGAAACCACATATTCAGAAAGCTCGGAGGATGAAAGTCCGGAGAGCAGAGTTTTGCTGTTTATCATATTTTTCCGTTCTGACGGCTGCGCACCGCAAAAATTAATCATAGCGATATGCTGCGCCGCCGCATAGGTTTTTATAAATTGCGTTACAAATAATTATATCACAAAACACGAAAAAAGGCAAGCACGCTGCTTATACTGCAAAAACATATGTTTTGACGATTTGCAACGCGTCAGGTTCTGCATTTATTGTTAAAAATATGTGAATTTAGAATAAAATATTACTGTTATCCATGTACATTTTAAAACAAACGTGATATAATAAGATAAGAAGCTATAAAATCAAACAGATAAGAATTTTCAGGAGGTATATAATATGTTACTGCGTTTGGTAAAGAACGAGCCGAAGCATCCGAGCGGCTGGGAAAAATTTGTCAAGATAATCACTTTTGTCGGAGCGGTTGCCGCTATCGGCACTCTCGTTTATATTGCGTATCAGAAGTTTAACGAGTATATGCGCGCTCTTTGTGAGGAGAACTGCGACGATTATCTCGACGACTGCTGCTGCGACGGCACGGACTGCGAAAACTGTGACATTCACGACGACTGCTCAGACGAGAGCTGCTCTGATGTCGACGGCAGCGAGAGCGAGGAGCACAACGAGGAGCCTGAGATCGAAGTCGAAATTGCCGACGAATCCGATTTCGAAGAAAAGAACAATCCCGAAACAGAGAACAAATAATTCCGTATAGCAATTGCCGCGCGGAGTTTTCCACAATTTGATATTTATATAATGGCTACACCTTCTGTATATAATAATACGGGAGGTGTTTTTTTGACCGCAAATTTTTATGGGTATATACGCGTTTCAAGCATTGAGCAGAACGAGGCCCGACAAATCATAGAACTGACTAAATATGGAATTATCAAGAAAAATATTTTCATGGATAAGCTGTCCGGAAAGGATTTTAACCGTCCGCAGTATCAAAAGCTGAAGAACAAGATTCGCGCAGGCGATGTTCTGGTTGTGAAAAGCATAGACAGACTCGGACGAAATTATGAGGAAATACAAATCGAATGGCGTGAGATCGTCAAAGAAAAGAAAGCCGATATCGTTGTTTTGGATATGCCCATACTCGATACGCGAACAAACAAGGATTTGATCGGAACGCTCATTTCCGATATCGTGTTACAGCTTCTGTCATATGTAGCGCAGGCTGAAAGAGAGAACATCCGCCAGCGTCAGGCTGAGGGGATCGCCGCGGCAAAGGCGCGTGGAGCGCATCTTGGCAGATTTCCCGAGCCGATACCGCAGGATTTTTATCTGGTATACGAAAAATACGAAAACGGATTGTGGAACAGAAAAAGGGCGGCAGAGGAAATGAAGCTTTCGCTCAATCAATTTGACTGGCTGGTCAGAAAGCATCGCAAAGCTCTCAAAAATCCCACAAGCGGGCCATAAGGCAGCACCGCAGAATCCACATTTTTGCTATGAGCATATTAATAGTCACAGTAAAACGTAAAAAAGAGGTGAAATTATCAAATAATTTCACCTCTTTTGTTATTTCGCCATAATAATATCAAAGCAACACAATACGGCGATAAAACGTGCGTTTCCGTTACGGAAGCTGTTAAATGCCGGACTGCGCGGCGGCGTTTTGATCGAATTCCTTGAGAAACCATATTTTCGATTTGTCAACAGTGTAAATATTGCCCTCAAGCTCGAGCCAATAGGAATATAGCGCCTGATATTTATATCCAAGACGGCGGTCGCCGCGATTGGAGCCGTATTTGCCGTCGCCGAGCAGAGGATGCCCGATCGACGCCATGTGAGCGCGTATCTGATGTGTTCTGCCGGTCACAAGCTCGACCTCGAGCAGCGAAAGCTCGTTCTTCTCGGATAATACTTTGTATTTTGTTATGACATTGCGGGCGTCGGGACTATTCGGACGGTTTTTGTAGACGGTAACCATGTTTTCGTCGCCGTCCTTGATGATGTAGCCTGTCAGGGTGTCCTCTTTTTTGCTGAGTATGCCGTGAACCGCGCAGAGATATTTTTTGGTCGTTTCGTTATTCTTTATCTCGGCGTTGATGCGTCTCAGCGCTTCGGCGGTTTTCGCGGCGATAACGATACCGCCGGTGTTGCGGTCGATGCGGTTGCAGAGAGCGGGTGCGAACGACTGCTCGGACGCCGGATCGTATTCGCCTTTTTGATAAAGATACGCCTTGATGTGACCTATTAGCGTGTTGATTTCCTCGCCGTCGTCGCTGTGGACTATCATGCCGGGGCGTTTGTCGCATATGATAAGCTCGTCGTTCTCGAAAATGATTTCGATGTTCGGCTTGAGCGTCTTGTATGCGTCCGACGCCGCAGACGGAGCAAAAAATTCTTCTGAAACGAACATTTCGACCGTGTCGCCCTCGCAGAGACGATATGACTGCTCCGTCCTCTTTCGGTTGACCTTGATCTTCTTCATGCGTATTAATTTGTACATTAGCGACTGCGGCATAGCCTTAACAGCCTTGCCGAGAAATTTGTCGAGCCGCTGACCGGCGTCGTTTTTGCCTATTGTAAGTGTTCTCATTTAACCCTTTCAGCCGTCGGATTCTCAACGCCGTCCGAGGCGAGCTTGGCGTCGCACAGCGCTGACGATTCGGCGATGAAACGGCTTATCACATCGTACGTCAGATATTTTATCTCGCCGCTGCGTTCATTATTTCTATTTTCAAACCAATGGAGCACGCGCTGCTGCCACCATCCGATTTCAGCGGCGCTAAGCAGTCCCTCGAAATCGCGCGGTACGGCGCAAGAGAGCTTATCCCACAGAAAAGGTCTGTATGGCAGACTGTCGTACAGCATAAAATCCACTGCATCGGTGTCGCCGTAATATACCTCGGAACGTATTTTTCCGGTCTGCGGATCAAATAGCCCCTTGAACTGACGGTAGTTTTCCGCCCACACGCGGTCGGTGATGATATGCAGTCCGTAGCCTATTGCGAACGGAGAGCTGTCGCGAAGCCAGAGCCGCGATATTCTTTGCAGGCAGTCGGCGCATCCAGTACCGCCGAAATGCGTGACCCGCTTATCCTCCCGCGTAACGCCCTCGCGCGCGTGTATAGCGTCCGGAGCGATCGCTCCGAGATAATATTCGGGGCATTCGTGCAGCGCAGTATCTTCAGGATGCCACAGATACGCAGCGGCGAGATGAACCATCGGCAAAGCCATAAAACAAAATCTCCGTTCATTATTTTATCGTGTGAGACGGCGAGCACCTATCGCTTACTTTGTGCCGAATATTCTGTCGCCGGCGTCGCCCAGACCGGGAACGATGTAGGCGTTTTCGTTGAGATAATCGTCGAGAGAAGCGGTATAGATATCAACGTCGGGATGATCTGCCTGAACCTTGGCGACGCCCTCGGGAGCGCTGACAAGGCAGAGCAGCTTGATATTTGTGACGCCGCGCTTCTTTATCATGGTGATGGCGTCGGACGCGCTGCCGCCGGTCGCGAGCATAGGATCGCAAACGATGACGGTGCGCTGCTCGATATCGAAGGGCAGTTTGCAGTAATATTCGACCGGCTCATGAGTATCCGGATCGCGGTACAGACCGATATGACCGACCTTTGCGACCGGGACGAGGTTGAGAAGTCCGTCGACCATGCCAAGACCGGCGCGCAGTATCGGAACTATCGCCAGCTTTTTGCCAGATATTTCCTTTGCGGTCATTTTAGTGATAGGAGTTTCGATCTCAACATCGGTGAGCGGGAGAT
>Ga0172378_10006420_pt1 | contig 10988 bp, 5 predicted proteins | sample GrowelOW332metaG_FD_119755 | JGI IMG/M metagenome (GOLD analysis project Ga0172378, IMG submission 119755) | Groundwater microbial communities from an aquifer near a municipal landfill in Southern Ontario, Canada - Pumphouse #3_1 metaG | ecosystem: Environmental > Aquatic > Deep subsurface >... | reverse complement strand
CCAGAACCCAAGACAAAGCAGGTAAAATATTGCCTGTCGTTATTACTTATTATGTTGATAAGTCTTTTGATTTTGTAGTTAAAACTCCTCCTGTTGCTATTCAATTACTAGAGGTAGCTAAGCTTAAGAGTGGTTCTGCTGAGCCTAATCGTAACAAAGTTGCCGAGATTACTTGGGAACAAGTTCGCACGATTGCTCAAGACAAAATGGTTGACTTGAACTGTTTCACTGTGGAAGCTGCCATGACTATGGTTGCGGGTACAGCTAGAAGTATGGGTATCACTGTAAAAGGGGAATTCCCGGGTAATAATTAATAATCTTCAATTATAATGGGAAAACTGACAAAAAATCAAAAGTTGGCTGCCGCTAAAATTGAAGCAGGGAAAGCATACTCACTAAAAGAAGCATCTGTTCTGGTAAAGGAAATAACCACTACTAAATTTGATGCCTCATTAGATATTGATGTACGTTTAGGTGTAGATCCACGTAAAGCTAACCAGATGGTGAGAGGTGTTGTTTCACTTCCTCATGGAACTGGTAAAGAAGTTAAAGTCTTGGTTCTTTGTACACCTGATGCTGAAGCTGCTGCGAAAGAAGCTGGTGCTGATTATGTAGGTCTTGATGAATATATTGATAAGATCAAAGGTGGATGGACTAATATTGATGTAATTATCACTATGCCATCTATCATGGGTAAAATTGGTGCTTTGGGTCGTGTTCTTGGTCCTCGCGGATTAATGCCGAATCCAAAAAGTGGTACCGTAACTATGGATGTTGCTAAAGCTGTAAAAGAAGTAAAACAAGGTAAAATTGACTTTAAAGTTGATAAAAGCGGTATTGTTCATACTTCTATTGGTAAGGTTTCATTTGAATCTGAAAAAATTCGCGATAACGCAAAAGAATTTATTTCAACTTTGAATAAGCTAAAACCAACTGCTGCAAAAGGAACTTATATTAAGAGTATTTATCTTTCGAGTACAATGAGTTTGGGTATTAAGATTGACCCAAAATCAATTGAGGAAATCTAATAATAGGAGGAATAATGAGAAAGGAAGATAAAAATACAGTAATTGAACAAATTGCTGCAACTACAAAAGAATATTCTCACTTCTATCTTGTAGATACAACTGCTATGAACGCAGCTTCTACAAGTGCTCTAAGAAGAAAATGTTTTGAGGCAGACATTAAATTGCTTGTTGTTAAAAACACTTTACTTCAAAAAGCATTAGATGGCTTAGAAGTTGATTATTCTCCTTTGTACGGATCATTAAAGGGATCTACAACCATAATGTTTACAAACATTGGTAACGCTCCTGCTAAATTGATCAAAAACGTAGCTAAAGAAGGAATACCCGGGCTTAAGGCTGCATATGTGGAAGAAAGTTTCTACGTAGGCGCAGATCAATTAGAAGCTCTTATCAGTATCAAGAGTAAAAATGAAGTTATTGCTGATGTTATTGCTTTGTTGCAATCTCCAGCCAAGAATGTTATTTCTGCTCTTCAATCAGGTGGAAACACCCTTCACGGAGTTCTAAAAACTCTTGGTGAAAGATAATATCAAAACAAATTATTTAGTAAATTAAACATTAAAATCATACAAAAATGGCAGATTTGAAAGCTTTTGCAGAACAATTAGTTAACTTGACAGTAAAGGAAGTTAATGAACTGGCTACTATCCTTAAAGATGAATATGGTATTGAACCTGCTGCTGCAGCTGTTGCTGTTGCTGCTGGTCCTGCTGCTGCAGCTGTTGCAGAAGAAAAAACTTCTTTTGATGTAGTATTAAAAAGTGCAGGTAGCGCAAAATTACAGGTAGTTAAAGCAGTTAAAGAACAATGTGGTCTTGGCTTGAAAGAAGCTAAAGATTTAGTTGATGCTGCTCCTAGCGTAGTTAAAGAAGGTGTTGCTAAAGCAGACGCTGAAGCATTGAAAAAAGCATTGGAAGAAGCTGGAGCTGAAGTTGAACTTAAATAACATTAACCTGTTAATCAGGTAATTCGGTTAAGAGCCCTCCTTAAGAGGGTTCTTAACCTTTTTGTGTATATATTTATAAATAAGTTCTACAAATTCATTAACAGATGTCTTCAAATACTGTAAATCAAAGAGTTAATTTTGCTTCTATCAAGAATCCATTTGGATATCCTGATTTCTTAGAAGTACAATTGAAGTCATTCAAAGACTTTCTACAATTAGATACCCCGCCCGAAAAGCGTAAAAACGAGGGATTGTACAAAGTATTTGCTGAAAACTTCCCTATAGCCGACACAAGAAATAATTTTGTTCTTGAGTTTTTGGACTACTATATTGACCCGCCTAGATACACAATCGACGATTGTATAGAGCGAGGATTAACTTATAGTGTTCCTTTGAAAGCAAAACTCAAGTTATACTGCACAGACCCGGATCACGAAGACTTTGACACTGTTATTCAAGACGTGTTCCTTGGCCCAATTCCGTATATGACGGATAAAGCAACATTCGTTATTAACGGTGCAGAACGTGTGGTTGTGTCACAACTACACCGTTCACCAGGTGTATTTTTCGGTCAAAGTGTCCATGCAAACGGTACAAAACTTTATTCCGCTCGTATAATCCCATTCAAAGGATCTTGGATTGAATTCGCTACAGACATTAATAATGTGATGTATGCGTATATTGACCGCAAGAAAAAATTGCCTGTTACCACTCTTTTAAGAGCAATTGGATTTGAAAAAGATAAAGATATTCTTGAAATTTTTAATCTAGCAGAAGATATAAAAGTAAACAAGAGTAATCTTAAAAAAATCGTCGGTAGAAAACTTGCAGCAAGAGTTTTAAAAACTTGGGTAGAAGATTTTGTAGATGAAGACACGGGTGAAGTTGTGTCCATCGAGCGTAATGAAGTTATCATCGATCGTGAGACCATACTTGAGCAAGAACATATTGATGAAATTATTGAGTCAGGTGTTCAAAGTATCCTTGTACATAAAGATGAACCTAATCAATCTGATTATTCTATTATTTACAATACGCTCCAAAAAGACCCTAGTAATTCTGAAAAAGAAGCAGTATTATACATATACAGACAACTTCGTAATGCAGATCCGGCTGATGACGCCAGTGCACGTGAAGTTATAAATAATCTATTCTTTTCTGAAAAAAGATATGACCTAGGCCAAGTTGGTAGATATAGAATCAACAAAAAGTTGAATCTTACAACTGGTATGGATGTTAAGGTCCTGACAAAAGAAGATATTATTGAGATCATCAAATATTTAATTGAGTTAATCAACTCAAAAGCAATAGTTGATGATATTGACCATTTAAGTAATAGACGTGTACGTACAGTCGGAGAGCAATTATCAAATCAATTTGCTGTTGGTTTAGCTCGAATGTCTAGAACTATCCGTGAAAGAATGAATGTTAGAGACAATGAAGTCTTTACTCCAATAGATTTGATCAACGCGAAAACAATTTCTTCAGTGATCAATACCTTCTTTGGAACAAATGCTCTATCACAATTCATGGACCAAACTAATCCATTAGCTGAGATCACTCATAAAAGACGTATGTCTGCCCTTGGACCTGGTGGTTTATCACGTGAACGAGCTGGATTTGAGGTTCGTGACGTTCACTATACACACTATGGACGACTTTGCCCAATTGAGACTCCTGAAGGTCCAAACATTGGTTTGATTTCGTCTTTATGCGTATATGCAAAAATTAACGATCTTGGATTTATCGAGACTCCATATAGAAAAGTTACAGAGAATACAGTAGACTTTACCCCGGAAGGGCTTACCTATCTAACTGCAGAAGAAGAAGAAGGAACGATTATCGCTCAGGGAAATGCTATAGTTGATGAAGAAGGTAAATTTATCAACAACCGTATAAACTGCCGTCAAGACGCAGATTTCCCTGTAGTTGATCCATCAAAAGTTGAATTGATGGATGTAGCTCCTCAACAGATTGCATCTATTGCAGCATCATTAATTCCCTTCTTGGAGCATGATGATGCTAACCGTGCGTTGATGGGATCTAACATGATGCGCCAGGCTGTTCCGCTGCTAAAGTGTGAGTCTCCAATTGTAGGTACTGGTATTGAAAGACAACTAGTACAAGATTCACGAACACAAATAGCAGCAGAAGGTGAGGGCGTTATTGATTTTGTTGACGCTACAGTTATTCGGGTTCTTTATGATAGAACCGATGACGAAAGTTTTGTGAGTTTTGAAAGTGCTCTAAAAGAATATAACTTACCAAAATTCCGCAAGACTAACCAAAACATGACGATTGACCTTCGTCCAACTTGCTTTGCAGGACAAAGAGTTAAAGCTGGAGATATTTTAACCGAAGGTTACTCAACACAAAATGGTGAGCTTGCACTCGGAAAGAATCTACTTGTAGCTTTCATGCCTTGGAAAGGATATAATTATGAGGATGCAATCGTTCTTAACGAACGAATTGTACGTGAAGACATATTAACTTCTGTGCACGTTGAAGAATATTCATTAGAAGTTCGTGAGACAAAACGTGGTATGGAAGAATTAACTTCAGATATACCAAATGTTAGTGAAGAAGCAACAAAAGATCTGGATGAAAACGGAATTGTTCGCATCGGTGCAATAATTCAACCAGGAGATATTCTGATTGGAAAGATCACACCAAAAGGTGAATCAGATCCTTCACCAGAAGAAAAACTTCTTCGTGCCATATTTGGGGATAAAGCTGGAGACGTAAAAGATGCATCATTAAAAGCATCTCCTTCTTTAAAAGGAGTAATTATTGATAAAAAGCTCTTCTCTAGAGTTGTTAAAAATAGAAGTTCTAAGTTAGCTGACAAAGCGCTGCTTCCTAAAATTGATGACGAATTTGAAGCTAAAGTTGATGATTTAAAATCAATTTTAATTGAGAGACTCTTAACCTTAACAGAAGGGAAGACCTCACAAGGAGTGAAAGATTACTTAGGAGCAGACGTTGTTGCTAAAGGGGCAACCTTTACAGCACCTATTCTTAGCAATCTAGACTATGCATCTATTCAGATAAGCAAGTGGACTGCAGATGCTCACAAGAATGATATGATTCGGGATCTAATTCTAAACTATTTAAAGAAATATAAAGAACTAGATGCTGAGCTGAAACGTAAAAAATTCAGTATCACAATTGGAGATGAGCTACCTGCTGGCATTATTCAAATGGCTAAAGTCTACATTGCCAAAAAACGTAAAATCAGCGTTGGTGATAAGATGGCAGGACGTCACGGAAATAAAGGTATCGTTTCAAGAATTGTAAGACAAGAAGATATGCCATTCCTTGCTGATGGTACTCCTGTTGACATTGTTCTTAACCCACTTGGTGTACCTTCTCGTATGAACTTAGGTCAGATCTTTGAGACTGTACTTGGTTGGGCAGGTAAAGAACTAGGAGTTAAATTTTCAACCCCTATCTTTGACGGTGCAACACTTGATAGTATAACAGAATGGACAGATAAAGCAGGCGTACCTCGCTTTGGAAAGAGCTATCTGTGTGACGGTGGTACTGGTGATCGTTTTGACCAACCCGCTACTGTAGGTGTAATCTACATGCTTAAATTAGGACACATGGTTGAAGATAAGATGCATGCCCGTTCTATCGGTCCATACTCTTTAATCACTCAGCAACCTCTTGGTGGTAAAGCACAATTTGGTGGTCAGCGTTTTGGAGAAATGGAAGTTTGGGCTTTGGAAGCATTTGGTGCATCGCACATTCTCCAAGAAATCCTAACAATAAAATCTGATGACGTGGTAGGACGTTCAAAGGCTTATGAAGCCATTGTTAAAGGTGATCCTATGCCACAGCCTGGTATTCCAGAATCTCTCAATGTATTATTGCATGAATTAAGAGGTCTTGGACTAAGTATTAACTTAGAATAATTAATAGATAACTCTTTACATAAATTAATCGTATGGCTTTTAGAAAAGAAAATAAGATAAAGAGTAATTTCTCGAAAATCTCAATAGGATTAGCTTCTCCGGAAGAAATCCTTGAGAATTCGAGTGGTGAAGTTTTGAAGCCTGAAACAATCAATTATCGTACATATAAACCTGAGCGTGACGGTTTATTTTGTGAACGTATTTTTGGTCCAATTAAGGATTATGAATGCCATTGTGGTAAATACAAAAGAATTCGCTACAAAGGAATCGTTTGCGACCGGTGCGGTGTTGAAGTTACTGAAAAGAAAGTAAGACGTGAACGAATGGGACATATTCAATTAGTTGTCCCTGTTGCTCATATCTGGTATTTCCGCTCACTTCCAAACAAGATCGGCTACCTACTAGGTTTACCTACAAAGAAGCTTGATTCTATCGTTTATTACGAACGTTATGTCGTAATTCAACCTGGTATAAAAGAGGCTGACGGCATTAATGGTTATGATTTACTATCCGAAGAGGAATATTTAGATATTCTAGATACTCTTCCAAAAGATAATCAATATTTAGAAGATACAGACCCGAATAAGTTTATAGCTAAAATGGGGGCTGAAGCTATCTACGATTTATTGTCTCGTCTAGACTTAGATACATTGTCTTATGAATTAAGACATAAAGCTGGAAATGATTCATCTCAACAACGTAAAAATGAGGCATTGAAGCGTTTACAAGTAGTAGAATCTTTCAGAGCATCAAGAGGACGCAATAAACCAGAATGGATGATCGTACGTATTGTACCGGTTATTCCTCCAGAACTAAGACCATTGGTTCCGTTGGATGGTGGCCGTTTTGCTACATCTGACTTAAATGATTTGTACCGCCGTGTTATCATTCGTAACAATCGTCTTAAGAGATTGATAGAAATCAAGGCTCCTGAGGTTATTTTACGTAATGAAAAGCGTATGTTGCAAGAATCAGTTGACTCATTATTCGACAATTCACGCAAATCAAGTGCGGTAAAAACAGATGCAAATCGTCCATTGAAATCTTTATCTGATAGTTTAAAGGGTAAACAAGGACGTTTCCGTCAAAACTTATTAGGTAAACGCGTTGACTACTCTGCACGTTCGGTAATTGTTGTCGGACCAGAATTGAAAATGCACGAATGTGGTATTCCAAAACTAATGGCTGCAGAATTATACAAACCATTTGTCATTCGTAAACTGATTGAAAGAGGCATTGTTAAGACTGTTAAATCTGCAAAGAAAATTGTAGACCGCAAAGAACCAGTTATCTGGGATATCCTGGAATATGTAATGAAAGGCCATCCAGTTCTATTGAACCGTGCGCCAACGTTGCACCGTTTAGGTATTCAGGCTTTCCAACCTAAAATGATTGAAGGAAAAGCTATTCAACTTCACCCTCTTGCATGTACAGCATTTAATGCCGACTTTGATGGTGACCAGATGGCTGTTCACTTACCACTAAGCAATGAAGCTGTTTTGGAAGCTCAAATGTTGATGCTTGCATCACATAATATTCTAAATCCTGCTAATGGTGCTCCTATTACTGTACCTTCACAGGACATGGTACTTGGTTTGTATTATATTACAAAACTAAGAAAAGGAGCCAAGGGAGAAGGTCTTACATTCTACGGACCTGAAGAAGCAACAATTGCTTATAACGAAGGAAAGGTTGACATTCATGCTATTATCAACGTTGTTGTTAAAGACCTCGATGAGAATGGCAACATTGTCGATGTATTAATGAAAGAAACCTCTGTAGGACGTGTTATTGTAAATGAGATTGTTCCTGCAGAAGTTGGATATATAAATAGAATTATTTCCAAAAAATCTCTTCGCGAGATTATTGGTGATGTAATTAAGGTTTGTGGAGTTGCTAAAACTGCAGACTTCCTTGATGGCATTAAAAACCTAGGTTATAGAATGGCATTCGTAGGTGGACTGTCTTTCAACTTGGATGATATTATCATTCCAAAAGAAAAACAAGAATTGGTTCAACGCGGATATGATGAAGTAGAACAAGTTGTAAATAACTACAACATGGGATTCATTACCAATAATGAACGTTATAATCAGGTTATTGATATATGGACGCACGTAAATTCAGAATTATCTAACATCTTAATGAAGACTATTTCTACAGATGATCAAGGATTCAATTCTGTATATATGATGCTTGATTCCGGTGCCCGTGGTTCTAAAGAACAGATTCGTCAGCTTTCAGGTATGCGTGGTTTGATGGCAAAGCCTCAAAAAGCAGGTGCTGAAGGTGGTCAGATTATTGAGAATCCAATTCTTTCTAACTTTAAAGAAGGGTTATCAGTACTTGAGTACTTCATTTCTACCCACGGTGCTCGTAAAGGTTTGGCCGATACTGCGCTTAAAACAGCTGATGCCGGATATCTAACTCGTCGATTAGTAGACGTTTCGCATGACGTTATTATCAACGAAGAAGATTGTGGTACACTTCGCGGATTGGTTTGCACTGAATTGAAAAATAACGAAGATGTTATTGCAACTCTGAATGAACGAATTCTGGGCCGTGTTTCTGTGCATGATATAATCCACCCAACAACAGGTGAATTACTAGTAGAATCTGGAGAACAAATTACAGAAGATATTGCTAAGAAGATTGAAAATTCACCTATCGAAAGTGTAGAAATTCGTTCTGTATTAACTTGTGAATCGAAGAAAGGTGTTTGCGTTAAGTGTTACGGTCGTAACCTTGCAACCAACAGAATGGTCCAAAGAGGAGAAGCTGTTGGTGTTATCGCAGCTCAGTCTATTGGTGAGCCAGGTACACAGCTTACACTTCGTACATTCCACGCCGGTGGTACCGCTGCTAATATTGCTGCGAATGCAGCTGTTGTAGCAAAATACAATGGACGTTTGGAATTTGAAGAACTTCGTACAGTAGACACTGTTGACGAAAATGGTGAGGTAGTTAAAGTTGTTGTAGGACGACTTGCAGAACTTAGAATTGTCGATGTTAATACAAATATAATTCTTTCAGCACACAGTGTGCCTTATGGTTCTAAACTATATGCATCTGAAGGAGAAAATGTTGAAAAAGGCAAACTTATCTGTAAATGGGATCCATTTAATGCAGTAATTATTACTGAAGCTACTGGTAAGATCGAGTTTGAAGGTATCATAGAAAACGTTACATTTAAAGTAGAATCTGACGAAGCAACTGGTCTGCGTGAATATATCATTATTGAGCCAAGAGATAAGACGAAAGTTCCTTCTGCCCATATTATGGATGAAAATGGCGAATTAATTCGTACATATAACTTCCCGGTAGGTGGTCACGTTGTAATTGAAAATGGACAGAAAGTAAAATCTGGAGATATTCTTGTTAAGATTCCTCGTGCAGTTGGTAAAGCTGGTGATATCACCGGTGGTCTTCCTCGTGTAACTGAGTTATTTGAAGCACGTAATCCTTCTAATCCTGCAGTTGTATCTGAAATTGATGGTGAGGTAACAATGGGTAAGATCAAACGTGGTAATCGTGAGGTTATTGTGACATCTAAGACTGGTGAGGTTAAAAAGTATCTGGTTTCACTTTCCAAACAGATTCTTGTTCAGGAAAATGACTATGTACGTGCCGGAACACCACTTTCTGATGGAGCTACCACACCTGCAGACATCTTGGCTATTAAAGGTCCAACAGCAGTTCAGGAATATATTGTGAATGAAGTGCAGGACGTATACCGTCTACAGGGCGTAAAAATTAACGATAAGCATTATGAGGTAATTGTTCGTCAGATGATGCGTAAAGTCCAGATCAATGATCCAGGAGATACTCGATTCCTTGAACAACAGATTGTAGACAAGATGGAATTCATGGAAGAGAATGATCATATCTGGGGCAAGAAGATTGTCGTTGATTCGGGAGATTCTCAGAATTTGCAGCCAGGTCAGATCGTTACTGCTCGTAAGTTAAGAGACGAAAACAGTATGCTGAAACGTCGTGATATGAAGCCAGTAGAAGTTCGCGATGCTATTGCCGCTACATCTACTCAGATTCTGCAAGGTATTACTCGTGCAGCACTTCAAACAAAGAGCTTTATGTCAGCTGCTTCCTTCCAGGAAACAACTAAGGTCTTGAATGAAGCCGCTATCAACGGTAAGATTGACAAGCTTGAAGGTATGAAAGAAAATGTTATTTGTGGACATTTGATTCCAGCCGGAACTGGTCAGCGAGAATTTGAAAAGATTATTGTAGGTTCTAAGGAAGAATATGATCGGATATTAGCCAACCGTAAAACAGTGTTAGACTACAGCGAAGTAGAATAAACATTATACATAATTATTTAAAACAGGGTGTCAAGAAGTTTTTGACACCCTGTTTTTTTTGCTTCAAAACTAAAATCCCGGATATTATTAGTTACATAATTTGGAGCATACTCACACCCTTTAACCAACTACCTGGCTTCTATCAATTTATTAGCAGATTCAGTTAAAGAGGTATAATATGCAAATTCAATTTGTTTTTTTGAGAAAAGTAGATCAACAGTTAAATTTAATACCAACTTCAGAGCACTGCCAATAAAGGAGACTATCAGTACTTAACAAGTTTAAGATCAGATTTAGGGGAAAGGAGGAATTTATTTAACCATTTGTTTATATAAACATTAACCACAGCACACCCTGAACCAATTGCAGCACCGGCAATAATATCAGAAGGATAATGTACACCTTCATTCATTCTTGCAAATCCAACGGAACATGCCCAAAGATAACCAGGAGCAATAACATACCATTTTGGATACCTGATGCTAAGAGATGTAGCTAATGAAAATGCAGTAGCTGTATGCCCGGAAGGAAAAGAAGCACTCGAAACAGATACCCTCTTTTCAATTAAATCGGGATATCGATCAAAAGGGCGTTCACGGTCAATAGCATATTTAATTCCAGAAGTCAGAATAACCGCTTCCGCAACGCTGGTGCCAATATAAATAGCATTATCTAATAAACCACGATCTTTTTCCATCAAAGCATAACTTCCTAATAACAGAGGAATTCCAACAGCCAAATAAGGTTCCGATCTTGAGATCACTTTACTATAGCCTGT
>Ga0172378_10006419_pt1 | contig 10988 bp, 4 predicted proteins | sample GrowelOW332metaG_FD_119755 | JGI IMG/M metagenome (GOLD analysis project Ga0172378, IMG submission 119755) | Groundwater microbial communities from an aquifer near a municipal landfill in Southern Ontario, Canada - Pumphouse #3_1 metaG | ecosystem: Environmental > Aquatic > Deep subsurface >... | reverse complement strand
CGTTTGGCTTGTGGCGCCCTCCGGGCGCTGACTTTAGGGGAGCCGCTTACCCCCGGTTCCCTTGCCCTTCGGGCTGCGGTCACCGGGGGTTATGATTGTGCAGCCCTCCGGGCTGTCGAAAAAGTGCCGATGGCATTTTTACAAGTTAAATGTTAATCAGCATTGGAGATTAAGTTCTCTGAATTTGTCGTTGATAGGCAATGACTTATGAAAACACTACGTAAGATTAGTGGCGTTTTGAGGCTGTAGAATTGGGTCAAAAGAGCACATTTAAGCAGAAAATCAACCCATTAAATTTCCCGAAGAGCCGAAAAATTTCAACCCATTAAAAAACCTGACGCGCCGAAATTTCCTGCCAAAATGGTTTCCTTCCTTCTCATAAATGGGAACTTGGCTCGCAGATGAATTTATGGATAGGACGCGATCAGTTTTTCTTGAAGTCAGAGTCACTAGGCCTACTTCTTTTCGATTTTATTGCTTTTGTCATTGTTCAAAATCATCTTTGCGTCTTCCATTGGAACATGATTTTGCACACGTCCGTCATCGAGAGGATCATCCACCCTGTTGGCAAGATCGCGAAAGAGCCGTTTCATGTCTTGTATTCCGCCGCAAAAAAACCAGATTGTAGAAATCAAAGCGACTACGCTGGGCACGACAATACTGAAAATAAAAAAATAACCGCTCCACCAACGTGCCGGCCAAGGATCGAACAGATTCCAAACCAGCACTATCACGAAAGCAATGATTACCTGATAGATAAACGCATAAGTAAATACTCCCCAAGCGATAATTCGGTCACCGGTAGAATACTCCGGGGTGATTCCAATTATTTTACTGAAAGCACTACGAATTGTCCAAGCCGATGATATTTTTTTTTCGCCGGTGATATTGTATTTTCCGCGATACAGCAACCGGTCAAGATTATATGGGTGGCGACAAGTCATCAAGGATACCAAAACATATGCGGTAAGACCGAAGAGCATAGCGAGAAAAAATATTTCATTCGAATTAATCGGAAATTTTACAGGATTCATCTCCCATACAACGAAAGGATTGAACGGCCTTGAGACTGCCGTAAACACCCTCCCAACCCCCTCCACCCAGCCGATTGCATCCAACCACGGATACACATGATCAGCCCAGTTGCGCTGAAGCAATAATCCAATCAGGGAAAACCCCGACCCTGCAAAAATGGACGAGAAAGCTCCGGCGGTAGTACCAAAACGGCTGTACAAGCCAAAAATCATTACCGGACCGGCGCCACCAAGCCAAAACGAGGCTACTATCAATCCGAACATATTGATATAATCAAGATGGACAAAAAACAATGATACAAGGAAAAAAAACATCGATACAAGCAATGAAGCAATCCGCAAATATCGAACATGCTGTTCCGGTGTAAGGGGTTCTTTTAAGAAGGGTAAAACCACGTCTTGAACAATCGTTGATGAAACATTAAAAATCCGCGAATCATCAGTGGAAATCAGCAGCATGATCATCATCAACGCAAATATCCCCATCAGTCCTACAGGCAACATCTTGTGTAGAACAACCGGCATCATCATCTGATGATAAAGAGTACGAAACTTCTGAAACGCAAAGTTGCCTTGCGCTGTATTGCCAAAAGTTTCGGCTGCAACATCCATATATGGAGTGTCCAGGTTATTAATTCGTGAAAGCGGCTGGTCTGTGCCGATCTGATGCGGATGCTGAGGAATGGCGGAAATTTTTGAAATCAATTTTGTTTTCGTTTCATCATCGACGCCTATTTCAGTTACAATTTTTTCGGAGAGTGAAGTCCGAATCTCTTGGGCTTGCGATGCAAAATTTTTATGTGACATGATAGTGATGATGGTGATTGCAACCAATATGCACATCATTGACGAAAAACCGTTACGCCAGGCGCCAAGGATGCCGGCCATTTTTTGTTCATGCGGTGTTCGTGCACAGGAAGTGTTATCATTGCCGATCCAACTGGCGCGATTGAGAATGGTCGTGGTTATAGTAACCACCAAAGCGAAAATGTTGAAATCACGCAATTGATCAATATCGAACGGACTAAGAAAGCTTTCCCCCGGAATCCGGTCCAGCATAACTGGGGCTATTTCTCCCTTCCACGAAAAAGTGTAGATGATGTATCCGACAATGATGGCAAAGATGGGATAGCAAATCATACCCTGAAAGCAGTCTGTTATCAAAAGCGAGACACGACCGCCCGGCCAAACAATAGCCATTGCGATGATTAGCACCAGTCCGACAACAATGGCAAAACTCGAAACCGACCAGCCAAAGATGGAAATTGTTTGTGGCAGATTCAGATAGTATACAAAAAAATTAGCTGCTACAGCCGGGCCGATAGCGTTGCATGTCAAGTCGACAAGGGCACGCACGATGGCAGCAAAGACTCGGAACTGACGATTATAACGCATTTCCAGAAATTGTCCGAATGACAGTGCCTTGGTTTCCCTGTAGCGATAAACACAATAGCCGGTCAAGCCCATGATGAGTCCAATTGGCGCAATGATATGTTTCCAGAATTCCAGAGCATATCCGGTCTGGTAGTTTATTTCGACCAGTGCTACCAGTGTTATGACGCTCAAGTTTGCCGTCATGTCTCCGACACAGAGGACATATCTTCCCGCTACTCGGCCAGCGGCCAGAAAATCCGCTACTCCGTGAATATATTTACGTGCATAAAACGCCAATCCGACAACGAAAATCAACGGAAATACCGCGATACACCAGTCAATCAGTTGCATAATAAGACCTATACTGCTAAAAATTAAGAAACAAACTGTGAATGATAATCAAAATCGGTACCATTTTTGACAAGCTCTGGCTCCGTTTTCGAAGAAAAAGCAGAAGCGGATTTTTCTCTACAAAATCCTGATTAAAACTTGGAGTAGACGGGCGCCCACAAGCTAAACTATAGGTTGGCGCCAATTCGGAAGCTGGCAGAACGTCGTGCGCCAAAGGCGCATAACTATGCTTAACCCCAATCTTTTAGCCTGGAGAAAGGCAAGTTCCTATAAGCGGATGTATTGGAGATGCATTGCAGAAAGCGGGAGCGGAGAAGCGGGCTAAAAGCCCGCTGGGGCTACGCAGCCTTAAAGCTGAACTACAAACGTACACATACCCAATGCGTTGCGTGAATCGTTTTAAAATTTTCCGCCAAAAGAAATTGGCTGGCAGTAGTATATAATAATGGACAGTTTTTTATGGTACCCTTTGGAAGACAAATTTGGTGCCAATTGGACTTGAAATGGACAACAAAAGACGGGTTAAGTCATATTATCAGCATTCTGTAACTGAAGCGGGGGGGGGGGGAATTGGGACACTATCCGATTGATCACTACTTCGCTGTGGTTCTATGTCAATATCAACGGGCAAATCGTTCGCCAATTGCACATTTCGTGTCTCATTTTAAGCCGCAGTTATTTGCTTGGCAGACCATATGCATTATGCACCAAGCTTCATTTACCGGTAATTCCACACTGTTGCTTCTCCACAACTTGCTGGAATAATTGTGCCGCAGCATCAATAATCACTTGTTCTGTACCTTCAGCAAAGCAGGAAGGATACCAGAAAAACCGATGCCAATCATAGCGAGGCGTATCTCCATCTTCCCGTAAACTCTTGTCGCTCGCCAGATATCCGGCGTAACCGTTCGCATAGCCGACAACGAACAAATCCTTCACCGGCGACATCCGTTTCAATCGCAGGCCAATTTCTACAAACACTTCGCCCGGCAACGCCAGAAGCAGAATTTTCCCGCCGATTCCGATACATTGAATCTCGCCTTCGACGGTCTTGGCCATGCTGCCGTTTTCCAATTCAGGAATGATCCGGGCTGCCCAATCCGCATCCCAGGGACGCTCCGTTCCGTTCCGCCTCCGGTCTTCAAGTTCTTTCGTCACCTCTGCCGGGTTTGGAAGTGAAAGCAGCGGAAAAGACACCGTCGTCGAAAACACCGACACTCCGGTCAGAGAGGTAGTCTCCGTCAGTTCAAAGACTTTCACCGCTTCTCCTGCTATTGCATAGCCGATGCGTCGTGCACCTGCTTCTTCCGAGCAATAAACGAAGTCGGTTTTCCCGTCATTCCCGGTTTTTAACCAGTTCACCTTCAAATCACCGGAAGCACCGTTGACGAAAAAGGCCTCGACACGGCCATCGTAAAGTTTTTCAACGGCATCCTGCAAATAACCCGGGAAGTCGGCAGATATGTACTTTCCCCATGTCAGTACGCTGGCGTGGGCGGCAAAATTGACAAGTATTGCCAGCGGAACACCGCTAACGTCGTCAATACGCAGGACAGAGACATCCGGATCATCCGGGGCATCCGGATTCGGCGCCCATTTGGCTCCTTCCGGTGTCTGGATCCATCGGTTTATGTTCAGCTTTGCGTTGCCTTTACCTGCGCCGATCCGGGCTTCCAGTAGATTTTGAGTTGCCTGAAAAATCATTCCGGTGATCCGGTCGACAAAATACCAGAAATAATGTTCATCCGGTTCGCAGGAAAGTCCTCGCCAGCGATTCAGCATGGTTGTATTGGCACAGGAGTGATTGTGCGAGGCCGCCATCATAATATGGCTTCCTGGAATTCCGGTCAGTCGCTCCGTTTTCTCCCGAATTGCAGCTGCCGCGTCTTTACCGAAAAGTGCGATATCAGCTGTAACGAGAACCACTTTGTTCCCCTCGTCTTCAAGGACAAGCGCCTTGGCGTACAGCTCATGCCGTACGGCTAAAATTTTACCTTTCACCGGCGGTGTGATCATCGACTTTGCAATGCCAACTTTCATTTTGACTTCTCCTTGGTTATTTCACAGTCTCTGGCTTTTATTTTTTCCCGATCCATCAGCGACACTCCGTCCTCGACACGTCCATCATCCAGAGGATCATTGACTCGCAACGCTAGGTCTTTAAAAAGACGGCGCAAGTCGACAATACCTCCAATCAAAAACCATATGGTTGAAACCACGCCCACCACCCCGGCTACCAGCAAAGTGGTGACGAAAAAATAGTGCCCCCACCATTGCGCCGGCCATGGTGAAAACAGATTCCAGACCAGCACTGCGACAAAGCATAAGCCAATTTGATAGATAAAGTATAGCAGAATAACGACCACGAGATGATCCGGTCGGTAAGGGTGTATTCCGGTGTGATACCGATCAATTTGCCGGCCACTGTCCTCCAACTCCACTTCGCCTTTATGGCCTTCTTTTCATCGATACTATATTGACCGCGATGCAACAGCCGGTCAAGGTTGTAGGGATGACGATAGGTTATCAGCGACACAACGATATAGGAAGAGATTCCGGCAAACATGGCGATACAATAGATCTCAATCGAGTTTATCGGAAATTTTACCGCATCCATTTGCCAGACCACATAAGGTGCTAACGGTCCTGAAACCGTCTTTAGCAAACCATCCAGTTGATCAGTCCATCCCATGTTTTGGATAAAAGGATAGACATGATCTGCCCAGTTGCGTTGAAGCAACAGCCCGATCAGCGAAATACCAGATCCGGCGAAAATGGAGGCAAAGGCACCGGCGGTAGTACCAAAACGGCTGTACAGGCCGAAAATCATCACCGGGCCAGCACCGCCGGACCAGAGCGATGCCATAATGAGGCTGAACATGTTGATATAGTCCAAATGCACAAAAAATATTGAGAATAGGAAAAATAACATAGCTACCAGAAGAGAGCAAATCCGCAACCACCTCAAATGCCGTTCAGGAGAAAGTGAAGTTTTGTGCAGCGGCATAATTACATCCTGAATAATAGTCGCTGAGCTGTTGAAGATGTGGGAATCATCGGTAGAGAGCAACAGCATAATCATCAGCAACGCAAAAACCCCCATCAGTCCGGTCGGAAACATTTTCCTACATGCTACTGGCAACATCATCTGATGGTACAGGGTGCGGAATTTTTGAAAAGTCAGATTGCCATTTCCATTATCACCAAAGACTTCGGCGGCTGCCTTCATGTAAGGCGTATCCAGATTTTCGTTTCTGGAAAGTGGTTCATCCATGCCGATGCAATGCCTCTGCTCCGGGATAGCGGTCAAGGTGGCGGTCAAGCAGTTCCGGGTATCGTTGTTCGAAAGAACTTCTCCAGCCACTTTCGCCGAAAGCTCCACCCGAATATCCTTAGCCAATGTGGCAAAATGCTTGTGCGACATGACGGTTATGATAGCGATCGCGATCAGCAGATTCATTACACTGGAAAAACCGTTTCGCCAGGCGCCAAGAATACCTGCCATTTTCTGCTCATGTGGGTTACGCGCGCAGTTGGTTGTATCATTGCCGATCCAGTTGCCACGGTTCAGCACCGAGCCAAAGATGGTCACTAGCAAAGCAAAAATATTGAAATCCCGCAGTTGCTCGATATCAAACGGATTAAGGAAACTCTCGCCCGATACACGATCCAGCATCACCGGACAGATTTCTTCTGACCAGGAAAAGGTGATCAGAACATATCCGACGACGATCACAAATATAGGATAACTGATCAACCCCTGAAAGCAATCTGTGATTAGAAGTGAAACACGGCCAGCAGGCCAAATTACCAGTATCGACATGGACAGCACTATGGCCAAGATAATGACAAAGCAGGGAATCGAAATCCCTAGAATAGTAATCTTGTGCGGAAGTCCGAGGAAATAGATGATGAAATTGGCAGCCACCGCTGGACCAATGGCATTGGTCAGCATTTCGGCGACGGTGCGCAATGCCGCTGCGAAGATGCGGAAAGTGCGATTGTAACGTATTTCCAGAAATTGGCCGATTGAGAGTGCTTTGGTTTCGCGAAAGCGATAGACACAGTATCCGGTCAGCGACATGATCACACCAAGTGGCATAAGAATGCGTTCCCAAAAGGTCAATGCATACCCGATCTGATATTTTGCCTCAACCAACGCTACCAGCATCAGAACGCTCAATGCTGATTCCAGTGAACCGACTGCTATCACATATCTCCCGGCAACACGCCCCGCCGCCAGAAAATCTACCACGCCACGGATATATCGGCGTGAATACAGCGCCAGAATCAATATTACCGCTACCGGTATAAGCAAGATGCACCAGTCGATCAAATGCATGGAATCAGATTCTCCAAATAATTATCTATTCGACAAAACAGCAGGTTTATATGTCCAGCATTGCAGCTTGGCTAATTCCACCAGTCCGGGTGCCGTGAAGGATTGATCCGGAGTCAGCCAACGCCATATATCACGAACTCGTTCTTCATTCACCAGATCTTCTGTAACCAGCCGGGCCCGCATGATCGATACCGTAGCCGGCATATTATCCTCCACTATGACGTGGAAAATACTGGCCAGCGTTGCCAAATAATCCGATGGTGAAATGAGCATCGATCCGACTCGAATTCCAGCCGGAATATGCCCATGCACAGTCATGTAATCATTGATGTCAATCAGTGATGCGGCAAAATGATGCCACGGCAAACCAGTAGCCCGTTTATCGGTCTGGCAGCGACGAACCGGGCCGAAAATGTTTGCTATGTAATGTTGCTGAGGCTTGCCTCGCTGAGTCAGTCTAGATAGCGAAAAACTTACCAATAGATAGAAAATTTCCGCAGCAGAGAGGTATCCACCGTCAAAGGGACGATAGCTTATTTCCGCAAGGCTGTCCGCTGCCAGCTTCGCCAGTTCATTATAGTTGAAAATATGCTTATAATGCTGATCGGCATAAAGCGAACATATTTCCGTCGGTGTAACCACCTGCAGATCCTGGAAAGACAAAGCGTATTGCAGATAGCGTTCAAAGCCAAGCCACCGCTCTTCTTGTTTTCCTTTTGAAAAAGGACGCGGTTTTTTCCATTCATTTTCCGGAGGCATCGCACCATTTCGAAAATTGACTTCATCCCAGTATTCTCCGGTAGTAAAGTTACAGTCGTGGGCAGCGAAGTTGAGAAGTCCGCCTCCCATGGAGCGAGCCTTTTGGACGCTTTCAAGATGAATTTTCATGCCCCTTTCCGGATCGTCTACATCACCGCTGCGAAGCGTGGTATCCATCTGCAAGATTCCGCAATACCAATATGGAGTCGGTCCGGGATTCAGATAACTCCACATACTGGTGTAAACTTTCATGCCTAAAGCGTGCATCGCACCGTATGCCTGTGGTGCCCAGTTCCCTCCACCATGACCATAGCCAATTGGAACTTTGCCGAAGGTTTTCCGGATTAAATTGACCATGACGGATTCCCGCCTGATGAATTCAACGATACCATCGCTCCATCCGGTTTCACTAAGAAACTCTCGGACGGATGGATGAAGCGAGTGACCATAACTGTGTGAGGTGATATCGTGCTTTTTGAGCACATTGATCACATCGCTGCGCCCCCTGCGTAAGAGTCCTTCAATCTTCTTCCCGGTGATGTTGAAATTTCCCCGGACTCGGCAGGCATCCATGATATTGGCCAGACGCAGAGTCGAATCATCTGAATCCTCCAAAAGAAAATCCTCAGTGTCCAATCGAAGAACCAGATAGACCTTTCCTGGCATGAATATCTTCTCCATGTTGATTATTGGTTGAGGCCTGTTCCGTTGAGCAGTGTCAGAAACATGACTTTTCCATTTGGTGAAACAGCGACTCCAAGCCGACCGGTCAGGGTAAACTCTTGGTTGTTTTGGGCATCGCGGAAAACCGTAGCAGTATCATCCCGGGTAGTGGAGCATACGTAGACTGAACCGCCGGCATGAGTGATACGCAGCCCCACTGCGGCAGGATCTCCGGAGACGACATCCAACTTCGTTAACTCCTTAATTACTTCGTGCCCTTGCTGGAAGACATCAGTCACGGTGACGAATGCATCGGGCAGTTCCCTGTAGGCCGCCGCTTGGCGGCGAACGCACAGCACATTCACCCTCGACTCGACGTCACGGGCGTCAATATAACGTTGTCCGGGAGCAGTGCCGGCAAAAACATCTGTACCTGGCGCTCCAAGGAAACGTATTTTTACCATCGTGTCACGATCCGTCGAAGGAGGATCCCATTCCCGGAGGTTTCTCCAGACCCCAGAAAAGTCCCCATCAGCTCTCCCGGCAGCCAGGCCTGTGATCACGGCCGCACCGGTATCCGTTTTGTAGCGAAAGCCGCTCAGATCGTGCAACGATTTTCCTGTTGCGGTGGTCGGCACAGTCAGATCGAGATGATCGCCCATGGCATGAATATAGTAATCGTGAAGTGTGCCTCCTTGAAGCCGGAAGATGTCGATCACGCAGGTGGCCGGATTCGCTCCCGGCGTCAACTCAAGAAGAAGAACCGTTCGCTGATAGATGACCGGATTTTTTCCCGGCAGACTCTGGCGGAGCACATCCATGTCTTCCGCCACTTCGACTGCCTTCACCGATGGAGTATCGGCAAAGAAACGCAATTTTCCGCGCCAAGTGACACATTTACTCGCATTGCCGTCATTCAGACGGATCAACGCAGTGTTGTGTGCTTCAGCGCTGTTCATCCAAGCCTGAGTTGGAGTCACATTGTTCAGATATCCTTGATCGAACAACACCTCATGACGAGCTGTATAAAACAGCAAATTGAATGGGCCGAAATGGCTGTGCCCGGTTGCCCGGCTCCAATCTACTGAGGCGAAACTCTGATCTTCGCCCACCCCCATTCGCATCACGGCCAATCCGTTGTTCGGAATCACATAACTGGGCAGAGCCGCCTTTTTTTTCAATTGAAGCTGAGTTTTTCCGTCCGACCCGCGTTTTACTTCCAAGTAGGGCACAAACTGCTCCGGAACACACCCGGTAGCATCGGAGATTTTCTCCGCGAGATCCAGATTCGGTTTTTCGTTCACCCAGGAATCGGTCCACGGTGCGCAACGCCCGTCAGGCAATAAACTCAGAAGCGTACTGTACGCTGCCTTTTCCAACGCCGGATCGCGATAGGGATTCAGTGAATTGCTTTGATCGTCCCAAAAGGGATCCCCGGGGCCGAATCCGTCAGTCATGCCATTGATCATCTTCAGCGGCATAAGTAAATTGCTCAGCGCCACTTGTGTATAGTGAGGTGAAGTCTCATAGCCCAGCCCATCTGCGGTAAAATACCCGCCATGCAGATAGTCATGGAGTGCCTGCACCATGTTTTTAATGATTTTTTGATCTTTAAGCATGATTCCAAGATTGAGATTGGCTTGCAATACTCCTCCCGCTAAATTCCCGTTTATCCTGCTTTGATACGGTTTTAAACCAAGTTCAGCGACACCAGGTTTCAGAGTCTGATTGGCAGAATGTAACCGCGCCTCGTCGGCAGGCTCCGAAACCAGTAGTCGTTCAACCAGCTTGTCCAAATGAAGAGCTTGCTCAGACGCTGTGAATGAAGGTTTGAGCATTGCATAGCAAGGGAGCCACTCCCCGCTCCAATGGCCAAGAGCACCACTCGGATAAAAAGTTACCGCCTTCCGCCAGTAGGAACGCACTGTCTTAAGCGGATGATGCGGATTATCATCTGAATGATCGCTAATCGGATCCCGCTCTTTATAACCGGGATATTCGGTATAAGAAAGCGGGTTCCCATTGTTGTCAACCGCCAGCGAAACGACCGCCTCACGGTAGTCTGGTTCAGCCATCCCCAGCACAGTTTGAAGATATCGGTCACCCAGAATGGCCCGGGTCATCGTGACCATGATCAGTTTCGCCTTGGCTGCGTAAGCGACGGAGCGTATCTCTTCTGCACTGTTTTTCGCAAATAATTTCGAGCTTAGCAAATAAGCCCGGCACAGACTACTGAGAATCTGATTCCGGTCAGTCAGTTCATAAAATATTCGATGTTGACAATGTCCGATAAAAAAGAAGGCAAAGCTGTCGATGTGTCCGTGCGTGCGCCCATCCCATTTGTCACGGGGAATTTTATATTTTTTACTCCATGCTTCATCGTGAGTGGCGGCCCAAACTTTATCATCCGGTTTGCAGCCTCCGCCATCGTCCGGATATTGCTCGTTGGGATAAAAGGAGGGATT
>Ga0172378_10006417_pt1 | contig 10989 bp, 5 predicted proteins | sample GrowelOW332metaG_FD_119755 | JGI IMG/M metagenome (GOLD analysis project Ga0172378, IMG submission 119755) | Groundwater microbial communities from an aquifer near a municipal landfill in Southern Ontario, Canada - Pumphouse #3_1 metaG | ecosystem: Environmental > Aquatic > Deep subsurface >... | reverse complement strand
GGCAAATGAGGAAGAGACGTTTTGATCATAAAACAAAACGAAAGAAAATATTTTTGAATTGCGCGTAGTGTAACATATTATATAAAAATTTTTAAAATAAAATAAAATAAAAAATGAAAATTCATGTATTTTGGCAGGAAATAATGTTTTTGTATAGAAGTATAAAAAGTATAATATAGTAAGGAATTTGTAATTCAAATAAAAAATTGCTTCAAAAATTTGGATCGGATAAAAACAGATTTAGCAGGCATAGATGAGGTATAAAGGGACAGCAGATAAAATTATATAGAGAACATGTATGGACAACTGTAGGATTCGAATAAAAAACTTAGTATGGCCACAGTTCAGGAAGTTCTGCCTGGGGCAGTCTTTATGGATTTATATAATGGTTGGATGAGTGTGAACAATTCCGGGGGGGGTTTTTATGAGAAAAACAGAATGTTTGGCAATGATTTTAGCAGGAGGACAGGGAAGTCGACTTGGTGCTTTAACCAAAAAGATTGCAAAACCAGCAGTACCGTTTGGCGGAAAGTACAGAATTATTGATTTTCCTTTAAGTAATTGTGCGAATTCGGGAATCAATAAAGTCGGTGTTCTGACGCAGTATCGTCCATTGGAACTTCATAATTATCTTGGTACAGGTGGAGCGTGGGATCTTGACAAGAAAGATGGTGGAGTGTTTATCCTGCCGCCGTATGCGCGTGAAAAAGGTGCGGATTGGTATAAAGGGACGGCAGATGCAATTTATCAGAATCTCAACTTTATTGATTCAATTGATCCGGACTATGTGCTTGTTCTTTCAGGCGATCACATTTATACGATGGATTATTCCTGGATGATTGAGTCACATAAAATGAATAAAGCAGAAGCGACGATTGGTGTTATTGAAGTTCCGTGGGATGAAGCGCCGCGCTTTGGCATCATGAATACGGCAAAAAATGGACGTATTGAAGAGTTTGAGGAAAAACCAGTAAAGCCTAAAAGCAATCTGGCATCTATGGGGATCTATATTTTTAATAAGAGTTTTTTGAAGCGTTACTTGGAAGAAGATGCAAAGGACAGCGTATCAAGTCACGATTTCGGTAAAAACATCATCCCAAAGATGCTCACGGATAATGCAAGACTTTTCTCTTATGCATTTGATGGATATTGGAAGGATGTAGGAACGATTGAAAGTTTATGGCAGGCAAATATGGATCTTTTGCAGGATGAGCCGCCATTTTCGATGGATGGGTTGTGGAAGATTTATTCAGCAGGGCTTTCGATGCCACCGCATTATATTGGTGAAATGGCAAAAGTGACAACGTCTCTTGTCAGTGAGGGTGCGATGATTTTTGGTGAAGTAAAAAACTCGGTTATTTTTCCGGGGGTGAAAGTTGGCAAAGGTGCACGGGTAACGAATTCTGTAATCATGCCATTTACAACGATTGCAGAGAATGCGATTGTTGATAAGGCTATTGTTGCACAGAATTGCGAGATTTCTGCAGGTGCAAAGGTTGTTGGTGCTGATGGTGCAATTATAGTAATTCCGGAGGGCGAAATTATTCTTTCGGAAGCAGGTAATAAACAGGTCGGCTAATATCTTTGATTTGATCGGAGTGAATTACTAGTGAAAACTGTGATGGGGATTATGAACCTTCAGGAAAATGATGTTTTTATCAAGGAAATGACAGAAAGTCGTCCAATTGCATCTATTCCATTTGCCGGGCGATATCGACTTATTGATTTTGGGTTATCAAGTATGGTGAATTCAGGCATAGACAATGTTGGAATCATGCTTCCGGATAAATCACGATCTGTACTGGATCATCTTCGCTCAGGGAAAGATTGGGATCTTGCACGTCGTCATGAAGGGCTTTTTTATCTGCCGGTAGCACAAGATTGTGATGAAAACCATAAAGGCGATCTGAAAAATTTCTATCGTCATATTGATTTTATTGAGCATAGTATGCAGAAATATGTATTGCTGGTGAGTGGCAGTGTTATTTATAATATGGACTTTTCCAAGGTGCTGCGCTTTCATCAGAATACAGGTGCGGATATTACAATGGTCTATAATGTTGAGGCAGAGGAACAACCGGGAAATGGTATTGTTCTTGAAACTTCAGAAAATGGTTTTGTCAAGGACATTGCGCAGCGGCCGGTTGTATATGAAAATTCAAAGGTGTCTATGGGAATTTATCTTATGGATAAAAGAATTTTTATTGAACTGATTCGAAATGCTTATGAACATGGCGGCTCAGATTTTCTGCTTGATGGTATATTGCGTCAGCATGGTGCTTATAATATCTATGCTTTTGCACATGATGGTTATGTTGCGCGTATTACGTCGACTGTCAGTTATTATAAGGCAAGTATGGATCTTTTGAACCCGGATATTTGGCAGGAGCTCTTTATGAGTGGTGATTTCGTCTATACGAAAATAAAGGATGAAGCCCCTGTAAAGTACAAAAAGACAGCGCAGACACGAAATTCACTCATTGCAAATGGATGCATTATTGAGGGTGAGGTGGAAAATAGTATCTTGTTCCGCGGGGTGAAAATTGGTAAAGGCGTACATGTGAAAAATAGTATCATTATGCAAAAATGTGATTTAAAAGAGAATGCCTTGTTGGAAAATGTCATTTGTGATAAGAACGTAGTGATTACAAAAGGTAAATGGTTGAAGGGTGCTTCAAACTATCCGCTTATTGTCGGGAAAGATATTGTGATTTAATAAATAAAGCCGTCGCGGAGGCGTAAACTTGTGGAAGCAAGAAATTATGTATCTGAGGCGGCTTTCCGTATTTGAAAAAACAATGAAAAACACGGACTTATTCGTATAAAAAGTGATCAAAAATGTAAGGAGTGATACTTTTGGCGATGGATAAAGAAAGAGAACTTAAGGACAATCTGAAGGCAAGATTTATATCAACGGCACATATTTTATGGGGTAAAGATATCGATGAGCTTACAAAAAATGAAGTTTATCAGACTATGGCAGCGACGACTCGTCAGTATATCAGTGAAAACTGGATAAAGACAAATAAATATTATATGGAGCACCAGGATAAACAAATCTACTATTTTTCAATTGAATTTTTACTGGGAAGATTATTGAACAGCAATATAATTAATTTGAATATGAAGCAGGTTTTTGAAGAGGTCTTGAAAGAACTAAATTTTGATATGAAGGACGTTTGCAGCGAAGAACCGGATGCCGGTTTGGGAAATGGCGGGCTGGGACGATTGGCAGCATGCTTCATTGACTCTATGGCAGCACTTGGATTGCCAGGGCATGGATGCAGCATTCGTTATCAGTATGGCCTTTTTGAACAGAAAATTATTAATGGAAATCAGGTAGAGATACCGGATAACTGGCTTAAACATGGTTTTGCCTGGGAATGTCGTAAAACGGACAAGGCGATTGATGTAAAATTTAATGGAAATGCTTATATGAAGGAACAGGAAGACGGTTCTTTGAAGCTTGTTTATGAAGACTATATGATAGTTCGCGGGGTACCGTATGATGTACCAATTGTTGGCTACAAAAACCATACTGTAAATACACTTCGTCTGTGGAATTCTGAGGTAGACAGTGATTTTTCGGATTATGGACTTCTTACACAGGAACAGATGAAAGCAAAAACGGAGTATCGTGATTTTGTCCAAAGCATCACGCAGTATCTTTATCCGGATGATAGTTCCTATGAAGGCCGCCGCATGCGTCTTATTCAGGAATATTTCTTTGTATCTGCTGGTGTGCAGAGTATTGTACGCCATTTTAAGAAAACAACAATGAATATTAACGATTTTGCCAGTAAGATTGCGATTCATATTAATGATACACATCCGGCAATCGCAGTAGCAGAGCTTATGCGTATCTTAATTGATGAGGAAAAAATGGATTGGGATCAGGCTTGGGATATTACGGTGGACACGATTGCATATACAAACCATACAATTATGCCGGAAGCTCTGGAAAAATGGCCAATTGATATGTTCAGGTCGCTTTTGCCGCGAATTTATATGATTATTGAAGAGGTTAACCGGCGTTTTCTTGAAGAAGTCCGTGAGCGTTATCCAGGCGATGAAAGTCGTATTCATGAGATGTCCATTCTGCAGGGTGGTAATGTTCACATGGCAAGACTTGCAGTGATTGGCGGCCATAGTGTAAACGGTGTGGCGAAGATTCATTCGGAAATTTTAAAGAAGATGACAATGAAAGAGTTTAATGAATATTATCCGGGTAAGTTTAATAATAAGACAAATGGGATTACACATCGGCGCTGGCTTATCGGAGCAAATCCTGAACTGGCAAAGCTTATTGATGATACAATCTCGACAAAATGGCGTAAACGGCCGGAAAATCTTGTTGCACTGATTGATTATGCCAAAGACCGTCCATTCCTTACAAGCCTAAATAAAATCAAGCATATGCGTAAAAAAGCGTTTGCGAAATACGTACAGCAGCATAATGGAATCCGGCTTGATACATCGTCTATTTTTGATATGCAGATCAAGCGTATTCACTCATATAAACGTCAAGTCATGAATATACTCCATATTATGCATGTGTATAATATGTTGAAGAGTGATCCTTCTTTTGATATATTGCCAAGTACTTATTTCTTTGGCGGCAAGGCTGCACCGGGGTATTATGTTGCAAAGGAAACAATACGTCTTATTAATGCAGTAGCCAATAAGATCAATAATGATAAATCAATCAAGGGCAAGCTTAGAATTGTTTTTATTGAAAACTTTGGGGTGTCCATTGGTGAGTTGATGTATCCGGCAGCAGATGTTAGTGAGCAGATTTCTACAGCCAGCAAAGAAGCATCCGGTACAGGCAATATGAAATTTATGATGAATGGGGCAATTACGCTGGGAACTCTTGACGGTGCAAATATTGAGATTTGTGATGCTGTAGGAGAAGAAAATTGTGTCATATTTGGTTTAACGGCAGATGAGGTTTTGACCTACTATGCAAATGGAACGTATTCATCCTGGGATGAATACAATACAAATGAGCATATTCGCAGTGTAATGGAACAGCTGGTGAATGGTTTCTATGGTGACGATTTCAGCTCTGTTTATGATTATTTGCGTAACAGCAATGACGAATTTTTTGTAATGAAGGATTTTGATGCCTATGGACTGGCACACAAAAAAATCGAAGAAAAGTATGCCGACCAGCAGGCTTGGCTTACATCTGCAGCAATCAATATAGCACATTCGGGCAAGTTCTCATCGGATCGGACGATTTCTGAATATGCAAAGAACATTTGGAATGTGAAGTCTGTACTTATCCCTTGAGTGGAGTAGAGGAGGAAGGCAATTTGAATATTTCAGATTTGAGTACGTTTGATTTGTATTTATATCATCAGGGAACAAACTGCCATGCATATGAAATGCTTGGTGCACATCTGATGCAGAAAGATGGAAAAGCCGGAGTGCGTTTTTCGGTTTGGGCACCTCATGCAAAATCTGTAAGCGTTGTGGGTGATTTTAATAATTGGGACACAGAAGGCAGCCGCATGGAAAAAATCGACGATGGTGAAATCTGGTGTGTGTTCATTGAAGGACTAAAAGCAGAAAGCATCTATAAATATGCAATAAAACCACAAGAGGGCGCTCATCATATACTCAAGGCTGATCCATATGGTTTTTATGCTGAAAAAAAGCCACAAACGGCATCAAAAGTTTATGATATATCGAAGTATGAATGGCATGATGCCGCATGGTATGAAGAAAAGAAAAAGCATGATTCCTATGGGCGGCCGATGCTTACCTATGAAGTTCATCTTGGTTCATGGCGGCGCACGCTGGATGGTGATTATCTAAGCTATCGTGATGCAGCTGATCAGCTTATTCGTTACGTGAAGGATATGCATTATACACATATTGAGTTTATGCCGCTGTGTGAACATCCATATGATGGTTCCTGGGGCTATCAGGCGACGGGCTATTATGCTGTGACGAGCCGCTATGGCACTCCGGAAGATTTTATGTATCTTGTGGATAAGGCACATGAAAACAATATAGGTATTATTATGGACTGGGTTCCAGGACATTTCTGTAAAGATGAACAAGGTTTGCGTCATTTTGATGGGCAGACGCTTTATGAATCAGATAACGAACAGCGGGCTGAAAACTGGGAATGGGGCACGACGAATTTTGACTATGGACGGATGGAGGTGCAAAGTTTTCTTATTTCGAACGCGATGTTTTGGTTTGAAGAGTATCATATTGACGGACTGCGGATTGATGCAGTCGCTAATATGCTTTACTTAAACTATGGACGAAAGGAAGGCGGCTGGCAGCCCAATAAATATGGTAACTCAGGCAATCTTGAGGCAATGGACTTTATCAGGAAGCTTAATGAAACGGTTTTCAAATATCATCCGAATGCACTCATGATCGCGGAAGAATCGACCTCATGGCCGCTTATTTCAAAGCCTGTTTATACTGGTGGTATGGGCTTTAATTATAAGTGGAATATGGGATGGATGAACGATATGCTCGATTATGTGAGTTTGGAGTCCATTTATCGCAAATGGAATCATGATAAAGTGACGTTTTCCTTTGTGTATGCCTTCTCCGAAAATTTTGTATTGCCGCTGTCACATGATGAAGTGGTTCATGGCAAGAAATCACTGATTAGTAAGATGCCAGGAGATTATTGGCAGAAATTTGCCGGACTTAGAGCTTTTTTCGGTTATTGGATGGCACATCCGGGCAAAAAGCTCCTTTTTATGGGTGGTGAGTTTGCGCAGTTTATCGAATGGAATTTTGATGACAGTCTTGACTGGCATCTCGTGCAGCAATATCCACTACATACAAAGATGCAGAAATATTCAAAAGCACTTAATAAATTTTATTGTGATCATAAACCGTTTTGGCAGGTTGACTTTGATTGGAATGGTTTTGAATGGATCGATTGCAATGACAGTCAAAACAGTGTGATTTCTTTTATGCGTAAGGCAGAAGATATTGATGACTTTATTGTGGTAATTTGTAATTTTACACCAGAGGTTCATTATGATTATCGGATTGGTGTTCCGTATAAGGGGACGTATGCGGAGATATTTAATAGTGATTGTGAAGAATTCGGTGGATCGGGTGTAAAAAATGAAGGTATGCTGGCAACTGAGGAAGTTCGTTGGCAGGAACGAGAACAGTCCATTGTACTTACACTGCCACCAATGGCTACAATTTATTTGCGCCTGAACAATGTAAAAAAAAATAGTAAAAAGTCATTGTCACAAGCTGCAATGATCGAAGGTGAAAAAAAGCTGTCTGAAACATCTGCCAAAAAGACTGTAGCAAAAAAGGCAACGACAAAAAAGGCAACGACAAAAAAGGCAACGACAAAAAAGGCAATGCCTGCGAAAGCAATTAAAAAAACAGCGGCGAAGGTGGAGTCGGCTGGAGCATCGGCAGTGGAAAAGGCAAAGCGAGGAGGCCGATTGGAAAAAGCCGTTACAGCGGAGAAAATTGTGCCTGAAAAGGTAATACGTACAAGGAAAACAGCAAAAAAGACTACGGTAAAGAAGGCTGTAAAAAAGCAGGATTGAACGTGAGTGCACATGAAGCAGAGCGTGCGTATGTTGTAGCGGATGAAAAAATCTGTTTTATATAATTTTACTATATCGGACTGTCGGTGACGAAAATGGTAAATGCTGCCTGTAGTCTGTTAAAGAGTAATTGCGAAAGGGAGGATATAAATGATGAAAGTTCTTTTTGTAGCATCAGAAGTAGTACCATTTGCAAAAACAGGAGGCCTCGCGGATGTAGCAGGTTCTTTGCCCAAGGCACTTAAAGCGCAGGGCATTGATGTACGTATAGTAATGCCAAAGTACGGCGGAATTGCAGAGGAATATACAAAGCAGATGAAGCATCTTACGGATTTTACGATGCCAGTTGCCTGGCGGCAAAAGTACGTTGGCATTGACTATTTGGAATATGAAGGTATCACGGTATATTTTGTCGATAACGAAGAATATTTTAAGCGGGATGGACTTTATGGATATGATGATGATGCGGAACGATTCTCTTATTTCAGCCGGGCTGTGCTCAATATGCTGCCCGCAATTGATTTTATGCCGGATGTTATTCATACAAATGACTGGCATGCCGGGCTTGTAAATGTGTTTTTGAAACTTGAGTATATGGGCGATGAGCGTTATGCATCCATTAAAACCGTGTATACAATTCATAATTTGAAGTATCAGGGAGTTTTTCCGAAAAAAGTAATGTCAGATGTTCTTGGACTTGATCAGAAGTATTTTGAGAATGGAGACTTGGAATTTTTTGATGCAGTTAATTTCATGAAGGGGGGAATCCTTTATGCAGATTATATTACGACGGTTAGTCACACATATGCCCAGGAGGTACAGAATGCATACTTTGGTGAGCAGCTTGATGGGCTGATGCGGGATCGGAAAGACCGACTCACAGGAATTGTCAATGGGATAGACTATGATATCTATGATCCGATGACAGATAAGAACATTTTTGTTAACTATGATGTGAATACGATTGATAAAAAAATTGATAATAAAGTTGCCTTGCAGAAAGAACTTGGATTGCCAGTGCACCGCTCAGTTCCAATGCTGGCACTTGTATCACGTCTTGTTCCGCCAAAGGGACTCGATCTTCTCGTGCGGATTTTGGATGAGGTTCTTCAGCATGAAAATGTTCAGCTTGTTGTGCTTGGTACAGGGGATAAGGAATATGAAGATTGGTTCAGGGGACTTGCCTGGCGCTTTCCCAAGAGAGTTTCGGCAAATATTTTCTTTTCAAATGAACTGGCACAGAAGATTTATGCAGCATCAGACATTTTTCTCATGCCATCCTGCTATGAACCATGTGGAATAGGACAGCTTATTGCACTGCGGTATGGGAGTATTCCGGTTGTGCGTGAAACTGGTGGATTGAAGGATACCGTGCAAGCTTATAATAAGTATACGCAGAAAGGTAATGGATTTGTATTTGCAAATTATAATGCACATGAATTAATGTCTGCAATAAAAAAAGCTCTTGGTGCTAAAGAAAATATGGCGAGTTGGCTGCCAATTGTTCGAAATGCAATGAATACTGACTATAGCTGGAAAGAATCTGCAAAGCAGTATAAGGAACTGTATCTGCGCTTGAAAAGCTAAAAACTGAGGAGAGCCTGATGATACAGGAAAGTGATAAAATGTATCATCAGGTTTATTTTAGTGGAAAAATAAGCCATATATGGAAAGAAAGGAGACAAATGATGCCTACAAAAGGGGAAATGATGCATAATTCCCAGGAGGTATATTATCGCTGCCCGGTTGGAGCAGCAGAAGCGGGAAGTCTACTGCACCTGGGATTAAAAATTAGTTTTACTGAACGAATATCTTCTGTTATTGTAAGGCTCTGGCAGGAAAACTTTGGCGAGCGGCTTGTTGTATTGAAGCCGGATGAGGCGGGAAAAAAGTTAACTGATAAAAAAGTGCGAGATGTATTTTACAGTGCAAAGATTAGAATACCGGAAAAGGGGTGCCTGCTTTGGTATTATTTTATTATATCGACAAGTGCCCGAACGGTGTACTATGGTAATAATCCACAGCATCTTGGTGGTGTGGGGCAGTGTTATGATGGTGTGCCGCCTTCTTTTCAGATAACTGTCTATAATAAAGGTGCAAAGACACCAGACTGGTTCAAGCACTCGATCATGTATCAAATATTTCCTGATCGGTTTAATCGTAAAGGAGATAAGCTTATAGCAAAAAAAGGTGCAGTTATTCACGCAGATTGGGATGATTGGCCATTTTATTATAAAGATGTTGATACAAAGGAAATTGTAGCTTATGACTTTTTTGGTGGAAATATTGCTGGTATACAGGAAAAATTATCGTATCTGAAAGAACTTGGAATATCTGTAATTTATCTTAATCCAATATTTGAGTCGCCGAGTAACCATCACTATGATACAGGTGACTACCATAAAATTGATCCGTTATTGGGGACGAATAAAGATTTTATAGAGTTTTGCAGCGAAGCAGAAAAAACAGGAATACGGATTATTTTGGATGGTGTGTTTAGTCATACAGGCAGTGACAGCCGTTACTTTAATCGAGACGGTAATTATGACTCGGTGGGGGCTTTTCAATCGACGAAATCGCCATATTATGAATGGTATTCTTTTCATAAATATCCTTATGAGTATGATAGCTGGTGGGGATTTTATACATTACCAAATGTAAAAGAAACAACAACATCCTATCTTGATTTTATTATTAATAATGATAAAAGCGTTCTGAAATATTGGATGGGAACTGGTATCAGTGGCTGGCGACTTGATGTCATTGATGAACTGCCAGCATTGTTTTCACAGAACTTTTACAAAGTTCTTAAAGAAACGAATCCAGAGGCCGTTCTTATCGGTGAGGTATGGGAAGATGCTTCTAATAAAGTTGCCTATGGTGTGCCGCGTGAATATCTTTGCGGGCAGGAAATGGACTCGGCGATGAACTATCCGTTTCGGCAGATTCTGCTGGATTTCCTGTTGGGAAATGCAGACGCACAATCTATTGATGCACGGATGCAGAGTCTTAAAGAAAATTATCCCAAAGAAAATTTTTATGTGATGATGAACCTTATTGGCAGTCACGATGTGCAGCGCATCCTGACGCTTCTTGGTGAAGCACCTTTTTATGAAGGTATGCCTGCAATTCAGCAGGCAAAATATCGTCTGAATAATGATCAATTCAATCTTGGTGTAGCACGTGTAAAAATGGCTGTACTTTGGCAGATGACTTTTCCGGGAGTTCCCTGTGTCTATTATGGTGATGAAATTGGTATGCAGGGGTTTAAGGATCCATACAATCGCGGCGCCTATAAATGGAACGAGCGTGATGATTATCTCTATAAGTGGTATAAAAAAGTCATTGCAATGCGCAATACACATGAAGCTTTACAAACAGGTGAATTTATTACGCTGCTGGCAACCGGAGCTGTTTATGCTTACGCACGCGT
>Ga0172378_10006416_pt1 | contig 10992 bp, 5 predicted proteins | sample GrowelOW332metaG_FD_119755 | JGI IMG/M metagenome (GOLD analysis project Ga0172378, IMG submission 119755) | Groundwater microbial communities from an aquifer near a municipal landfill in Southern Ontario, Canada - Pumphouse #3_1 metaG | ecosystem: Environmental > Aquatic > Deep subsurface >... | reverse complement strand
CTTTCCCTTATCCGAAGAGGCATCCTTTTCGGGAGAGGAAGGAACATCTGCCGGATCATCAATAGGTGCAAATTCTTCATACCCGTCCGTCGGGGAGCCAATGAATTTCTTCTGGAAGAACTGTATCTTATCGATATAGACGTTCCCCTTGTATCCCAGGTAGTTGAAGACAATTCCGAGAACCGGATTCTGCGATTCGCCGCAGGAATACGGAATCTTGACGGTCTGCCTGTAGTAGTCCACTCCGCCGATAGTCACGGTTTCGCAGTCCGTTGCCTTGATGTTGTTCTGATTGAGGCATAGCTTGCTCCATCCCGGATTGATAGCCGCATAGTTTCTAAAGCCGGGTGCGGTTTCAGGGGCTTCCGAATCCGCCGGGATAGAACCGGAATACGGAATGCACAGGGACTTCTCGTAATAGACGTCGTAATCGAATTCGTCATTGCCGGAAAGGACACCGGCCGGGAAGTTCGTCGCATCGACCTTGAACTCGCTCCAGCAATAGGCAGGATCGGAGGAGACGTCGAGAGCAATGGCACCTCCGTTGAAGTCGCATTGCTTGACATCGTTGAAGTACTTCACCTGGCTGTTGCCGCCGTTGGAGAGGGTAGGGCCAGCTTCTCCCTCTGTGAAATCAAAGGCAACGCTCTTCTCCATCTCGTAGCTGAGGAGACGTTCGATCTTCAGATGCTTGGAGACAAGCGTGGAGCCATCCTCGAAGTAGCATTCGGCCCAGAAGGAGAAAGGAGTTCCCCTGAGGAAGTACTTCAGAGGAAGATCGAAGACATAGGATTTGTTGACTTCGTTGTAGGTGAAATCACCCATATACTGATAGCTAGCCTTGAACCCTATACGGGAAATCTTGTTGGAGGAGACGACGACAACCTCGATTCTGTAAACCGGAGTCCTGTCGCTGTCCACTACATAAGGGGTTCCCGCGGTGATATCCGCATCGCTGAGGCATGGGGAAAGGAAGGATATGGAATCCTCGAATTCCGCAAAGTCGGGGGACGTGAACAGAACCGCATACTGGTGGAGGATAAGAGTCTCGGCATCCGAATCCGTTTCCCCAAGCCAGAGAAGACGGTATCCGTCATAGTCCGGATAATAGGGTTTCTTATTGATGAGAAGAGCGCTGTCCCCGGTATCCAGGCCTCCCAGCATCCAGAACAGGCCGCCGGCACCCCCTTCGTCATATAGGGTTCTGCACCAGGCATCGTAGATGGGGGCCCGGTTCAGGTTGGCAGTAGTCGGAATACCGAATTCCTCCATGACGCAAGGCTTCTTCACCGCTTTCGAAACGGCAATATGCTCCTTGGTCCACTGGTTTCCTACACCGATTGCACTCCCATAGCATTCGGAATCGACATATTGGTGGTAAGTTCCGAAATCAATGTCGGGAAGAACGATGGTGTCCTCATAGCTGACTCCCCTGCTCCCATCATACTTATCCTTATCCAGGCCTTGGAAGGAATCGTTTGCTTTATTGCCGAATTCCCCTTCCGACCCCACACCAAGAAGATGGTTTGTATCGATGGTCTTGAAGTAGGCAGACATGGTTTTGACCCAGTTCGTAACAAAGGAAGTGTTCTTGCCCGGATTCCTCGGTTCGTTGATAAGCTCGTATCCCATAATGGTGGGATCGTCTTTGTAGACCGTATTCGTAACGGTATTGGTCCGGTTCAGGAAGTAATTCATATAATTCTTGAAGTAGGTCTGGCACTTCTCATCCGTATAGAACTTGGAGACATCCGGACTGTAGTTCGCATCCGTCGTATCGATCCCGCTTGCAGCATCCGACCAACGGACATACTGCATTGCTCCGCCGAAATCCTTCCAGTAGTTGGTGAAAACAAGGATCAGCTTGACCTTGTACTGCTTGGCAAGGCTTACGGCATAATCCATCCTTTCCCAGCAGTTCACGTAATTGGAAGGGCAGCCTTTGGGAGCCGTATAGACGTTGGCGCTTGGCTGCATATAGGCATGGTTGTTCGTATAGTCCTGCCCCATGCCATCAAAGAAACCCCAGGTACGGATTACGTTGAACCCGCCAAGGGATGCACTCTTGATGACATCTTCTACCATCAACTCATCCTTATAGTGAAGGTAGTAGTTGTTCGTCCCGATAAACCGGAAAGTCTTTCCTTTTTCCTTGAACTCCCCATCTTCCCCTACCGTAATGAAATCATTATCAGCAGAGGCCGTTTCTTCGTTCTTTAGGCCGGCAAGAGGAGAAATCTGCGGCTCCTTTTTATGGGAAGCCGCAGATTCAGAGGTTGCAAACAGACCGGCAAGACCGACAGCTAGGGAAGCAAGGATTGTCCTTGCTTTATTCATGCTTGCTCCTTGCCTAGGCGTTGGCCTTTACTACTTCCGCAGACTCCAGAAGTACGGTTAGAGGTCCGGCATAAGTCTTATTCACACGGTAAGTCGGAATAATCTGGAAAACAGTGTAGTTGTCATTGTCCTGGGCATAGCTCTTCCTGCCGTCGATATCGATCGTGATATAGACATCCTTCTGAGCATTCTCAGCCGTGACATTCAGGGCATAGATAGTGGCACTTCCGTTATAGCTGCCGCGATACTTCAGCTGAACGCCTTCCGAGCACTTGACCTTGGCAACCAGCTTGCAGGCACCGGTATAATCGATAGCATTTCCGTCCGCGTCGTTATCCGGGCATTTCATGCAGTAGTATCCCCAAGGATCTTCGGCAGTAGCATCCGCAACCGTACGGGTGAAGGTAATGCCGTCTTCTCCATAGGAAGCAACAGTCTCCGAACCAAGGCTCGAATCCACAATTCCGTCTCCCATAGCAGCTGCGCTTCCGCCCTTGACGTTGAAGGAATAAAGAGAAGTATAGGCAGAAGGATCATATTCTCCAGGAGCGATGCCGCGATCCTTGTCTCCGTTCATATAGACATGGGCGATCTCGGCTTTTCCGTCTTCCGTATAGGAAGAGCCATCCTTCGGCGCATAGAAGTAGAACTTCAGTTCTCCAACTCCAAGGAGATAGCGGCTGGCGTCTTCGAATTCGAATTCCTTGTCCGCATATCTGGTAGTAAGCGGGATTTCGCCTTCCTTGATGCAGGATTCCGCACCATCCACACTGGAAACAAGCTTGTAGTATCCGGTCATGATAGAGTTGGCGCGGGCAACAATATGAAGGGCAGTCTTTCTAGTGAAATCTTCCGTTTCAGGAATGGCGGTTGCGATAGAGTTGCTCCATCCATTGGCAAGGCTGGCTTTTGTAAACGAAACCGTCGTTAGCTTCTTGGTGGCATCATAGGCAACCTCATATCCGGCAACGGTTCCTGAATAGGCAACGACAGAAGACATATCGATTTCCTTGGCCGTAGTATCGGAAGCCGGGATAGCCGGAATATCCTCATCGGTAACGGTGACAGCACAGACAGCCGTTTCCTTGTCCTTCGTCTTGGCAGTGACATTGCAGGTCCCTACTTTGACACCGGTAACAACTCCGTCGTTGTCGACCATAGCAACATCCGGATTGTCGGAGGAGAATTGAACCATCTCTCCTGCCGGACTGGTAGTAGCAGTAAGAGCAGAAGTCTTCCCTATCTGAATAGAGAGGGTTGCCTTATCCAAAGCAACGGTAACCTTGGCCGGAGCGACAGTAGTCGAAACAGAATCAATAGAAGAAGAAACCTTCCCGGATTTAGAGCAGCCGGTAAGCGCTCCAAAAGCCATCAGCGAGACCAACACGACAGAAAGAGTTTTTTTCATTACCTTTTTTTAAATTTGGAATTCCTAATTAGTTTTAAAGTAATTTTCCGTTCCAAATTCCTTTCTCCTTTAACTAGCAATCATTATATTGAGTATAAAAAAAATGTCAAGTCCATTTTGTAATCGCTTTCTAAAACCGCTTATTATAAGCCCGAAAAAACCAGCAAAAATATTTTTCAAAGCAAATTTCAAATTGCAGATTATAGTTATTTTAAGGCATAAAAAGCTAACTAAATTGGAGTTTTACTTAATTTTTCTAGTTTTACTCTTCACTTATAAATTTACTCTATTTATTGCAAGTGTCTTTTTCTAAAAAGGCTGTTTCCCGCCTGTTTGGCGGTTGTTACTTGTCAAATTGTATATTTTTGTAATTCGTGTTTGTTTCTACTTAAATTGTTTAGCTAAATTTACTCCTTTTACTTAAACCCGTTTCCGTTTAAGTACCAAAGCCATTTTTTCCATACCCAATAAAAAGGAGGTTCCCTTCTTGGTTCTTTTGCTCCGTAGCTCTTTCCGTCTTCTTCCGGGCAAGGAAAAGGAAGTGCCTGCCAAAGGCAGAAAAGACAACCACAAAAAAAGGACTGATTCCTGTCCAAGGAGCAGTCCTTTGTCTTTCTTATTCGGCTACAACTTGGACGTTCTGGTCTTCTCCCTTGACGGCAGTCCCATCGGAAGTAATAGAATCGATGAAGCGCAGCCGGGAAGGCTCATATACGGACAGAGCAAAGGAGGAATCCTTTTCCGTCTTCAGGGTATATCCTTCCCCGACGGGGAAGTAGAAGAGAAGCTTTCCGGATTCATATCCGCAGGGGTAGTGGCTAGAGGAAGAAGAAAGCTTCCCCTTGCTGCTCTTAAGGATTTCCTTTCCGTTTTGAAGAAGGGTGAAGTCCTTTTCCTGATCGGTAGATTCCAGGCGGTAGTATCTTCCCTCCATATTAGCCTTTACCGGGCTTTCCGTATACAGGGAGTCCATGGACTTGAGGTAGCTTAAGGCAAGGCAGGGATCATGGTTGATTGCCATTCCCCGGAAGTTGTCTGAATCGATAAGCGGAAGGATCAGGGAAAGATCGCTCAGGAATGTCCTGAGTCCGGTAAACACCAGGGATACAGCCGAACGGAAGAGATCCATGGAGCTGATTGTCAAATCGGCATCCCGGATAGCTTTGTCCAGGAGAGACGTAAAGTCTTTATACAGGGTTATCGGATTATCCTTGTCCGCAAGAAGCTTCTTTGCTCCGCTATCTCCGAAGAACTGTGCCAAAGCGGCATAGGTAGAGGAGAAATCCGGGCCGCCTCCCTTATACGTAAGGACAAGGAAGGATGTCAAACCTTCCTGCAGGTTTTCAGCGTAGTAGTCCCTCTTCTTCAGACCGGCGGTTGCAAACACGTCCCAGAAGGAGTCGAAATAAAGGCCAAGGGTCCAGTCCTGATGCTGGGACAGGGAGAGGATCGGCTCTTTGTCGCTCCGCAAATTCCTTAGCGTCGGATAGGAGAACGTAGGAAGCTTTGCTTCCCCGCTTTCCAGATAGCTGCCTTGTTTCCTATAGGTTTCCCGGACGACTTCGATATCGGATGCATAGTTGCTGTCATTCAGGGAGTTGGGAAGGAAACGATCGACACCGTACCGGGCAAAGCCGAAAGCAGAGAACGGAGCCTTAGGAACGACATCGTCCGGGTTTACGATATTGAAGATATTGGAATACCCTTCCTTCTTGATATCGACGGACGAGGCAAACCGGTCATAGTAAGCCCCTTGCGGTGCTTCAAACGTATAGGTATATAAGTCTTCCTTCGTATACGTGACAGTGCCAGGAAGAGTAGCATCCTTTCCAAGGAGCGAGGAATCCAGGGATCCGGAAAGAAGATTGGCAGTAGCTGCGCCTCTCGAGAAGCCGGTAACCCAGAGCTTGATGTTCCCGGTTATCCCTTCCGTCTGGATGTAATCGGAAAGACCTTCTAAGACATGATCGACAGCCTTTCGGAATCCTTCGTGGTCGTTCCCGTTTCCTGTCTTGCCGACCGTGAAATTGGAGGCCCATTCCACCTCGTAGGAAATACCGCGGATAGAGACAGCTAATAGTGTGCAGTCAGTCAGTGCCTTCTTTCCGTATACGGCACCGATCGTATCAGCCCTCTTCGGGCCTAAGCAGTCTTCATTGGGAGTAATCGCAGAGAATCCGCAGCCGGAAAGACAGTTCTCGGTGGACTCGAAGCGGCTTTCTTCCGGGGTCGTATTGTAGTTGGTAAGGGAGAGAAGCATGGAAGCAGTAGCCAAAGAGGGATTGTAGGTCGTAGAAGGGGAAGAGAAATAGGAATCGGAATAATTCAGGTAGTCTTCTTTTTCCCTGTTTTCCCCTTGAACGGCATAGGAAAGAGGAACCTTCGTAATAGAATTCTGGTCCTTCGAAAAAGAGGAGAAAGGCAGAAGCTCCGATAGAAGGACAAGACCGGTCAAGCAAATTCTCTTTTTTACCATACCTATAGTATAGGGAAAAGACGGTCCGTTTTTCTGTTCCGTGCACAAAAAAATCCCTGGCCGGAGCCAGGGATCAAGGTTTTAGTCCTTGTAACCGCCGTTGTCGTGTCCGTATCCGCCACGGTCGGAGTGTCCGTATCCGCCGCGATCGGAATGGCCATAGCCACCGCGATCAGAATGTCCGTATCCGCCACCGAATCCGCCACGGTCGGAATGTCCGTATCCACTGCTTCCGTATCCGCCGCGGTCAGAATGTCCGTATCCGCCGCCGAATCCGCCACGGTCGGAATGGCCATAGCCGCCACGGTCAGAGTGTCCGTATCCGCCGCGATCGGAATGTCCGTATCCGCCGCCGAATCCGCCGCGATGGCCGCCGAAGGAGCGTCCGCCTCTTCCGCCGCCTCTCGAAGCATCCTTCTTCTCGGAGAGTTCGACATGAACTTCTCTCTCTCCGACCATCTTTCCGACGACGTTCTTCATGATCTCGTCAACCGAGGTCTTGGGAACTTCGACGAAAGCAAACTTGTCCCGGATATAGACGTCGGAGAAGTCCTCGTCCTTGAGGGACGGAACTGCATCCATGATGAATTTCTTGAGGGAGTCGTTGTCTTCGAATCCATCGAGTTCGCCGACGTTGATGAACAGACGCTGGGTCGTGGAATTGTCATCCGCCTTGTTCTCGTCTCCGCCCTTCTTGTCATCCGGATCCGTTGTGTCTTCAAGGATCTTCATGAGTGCCCAAGCTACCGTTTCAGAAGTAGCCAGGTCTTCGGTCTTTCCGTCATTCACTAAGGCAATAACCTTGTCCAGGTCTTCCTTCTTGAGGGCCGGATCACCCTTGTCGACAATTCCCTTAACGGCCGCTGCAATCTTTTCGAATTCCATAATACGCTTTTCTCGCTTTTCTTTCTTCAAGGAAACCGCGCCCGGCTTCTTTGATACGTCTTTGGTCTTTGCAGATGGTGCATCTTTCTGCTTTTCATCCGCAACTTTTGCAATAACGTTGACCTTATAAGGTTCGATTACTGCTTTCGTCATCTTCTCGTATTTCTTAATCATCCCGACTTCGTCCGGATTGAAGAACGTATAGGCTCTTCCCGTCTTTCCGGCGCGCCCGGTTCTTCCGATCCGGTGGACATAATACTCATCCTCATCCGGGATGTTGTAGTTGACCACCATATCGGCATTCTGGACGTCGATTCCTCTCGCCGCGATATCCGTGGCAATCAGGATCTTCGCTTCCCCGCTTCGGAAGGCCTGCATGTTCTTCTCCCGCTTGTTCTGGCTGAGGTTCCCGTGCAGGGAAACAGCCGGATAGGAGAGCTTCTGAAGTTTCTTCTCGAGCTTGGAGGCACCGTACTTCGTCCGGACAAAGACGAAGCAGCTGTCGAACTCCTGACTGTCGAGGAGAGAGGTAAGAACATCAAGCTTTTCCTTCTCGGTCGTACGGATAGCAAACTGGGAGATGAGGGTCTTCTCGCTTTCCGGCTTCTTGGCTTCGATCTTTTCCGCCTTCGGGAGATAGGTTCTTGCGAAGAGAGAGACTTCCTTGTTCATCGTCGCCGAGAACAAGAGCCCCTGATACGGATTCTTCGCATACCCTAGGATTCTCTTGACGTCCGGAAGGAAACCCATCGACAGCATGTCGTCGCATTCGTCGAGCACTAGCATCTTCATATTGTCTAACCGGATTGTCCTTCTCGACAGATGGTCGAGGAGACGTCCCGGAGTGGCAACGATGATCTTGGGATGCTTTTTGAGCTCCATGATCTCCCTGTTGATGCTTTCGCCTCCGAATACGGAAGTCGTAGCGATGCCGTCCTTGTGTTGGAGAAGGCTGCGGATCGCCGCCGTGCTCTGGATGGCCAGTTCCCTGGTCGGGACGAGTACAAGTCCCTGTACCTTGTCCAACGAGAGATCGATCTTCTCGATCAGAGGAATCGCATAGGCGAAGGTCTTTCCGGTTCCGGTAGGAGCAAGTCCGATTACGTCTTTACCAGACATAAGGAGAGGAATTGCCTTCTCCTGGATCGGGGTAAGCTCCGTATAGTGAAGAGAGCAGAGTCCAGCCATCAAGTCATCGTCCAAACCTAAATCAGTAAAATGCATGCGATATCTTTCTTTTCCGTCGACAAAGAACGAAGTACTATAACACAGGCAAACCAAAAAAACATAGAAAAATGCAAGATAGAGCTTTCTTTTTCTTAGGAATCCCGAATTTCAGCCTATTTACCTATTAATAAGGAAAACTTTCTTATTCCCCGATTCTCATTATTTCCGTTCCTTAACAATTCCTTTACAATTCTTTACTTTTCCGGTAAGGATTCAAAATCCCCTGTCCTATAGACTTGTGTTGTACCAAGAAAGGACAGACAGAAAAATGAAAAACAGAAACGGAAGAGGAATCCTGATGGGAGTGATTCTTATGGGAGCACTCCTTGCCGGATGCAAGAAGACAGCCGATGCAAGTTCTACTACTGCCGGAAAGGATACCACCAGTACGACCGTGGTCGCCTTCGACAAGACTCAGCCCATCCACCCCTATACAAGAGACACCACCTCCGGAACAAGGGACGGCTTCATGACGAAGATCGGACTCTCCGCAGCAAAGACGGATGACAGCAAGCTTTCCACGAAGGTCCAGTCCACCTCCGGAAACGGAGATATGATCGCCAAGCTGAGCCAGGACGAATACGGAATCGGCTACTTCTCCTTCTCCTCCCTTGCGGATGCCAAGAAGAAGGGTGCCAAGGATGTGCAGTACGAAGGAGTCGAAGCAACCGAGGATTCGATCCTGGACGGAACCTACAAGCTCAGCCGTAACTTCAATTACTGCCAGAGAGTAGACTTCTCGGCAGAAGAATCCGTCAAGGCTACGATCGTGAATGCCTTTGTCGCCTACATGGGAACAAGCGAAGGCATGACGACGATCAAGGGAGCCGGCGGAATCGTCAGCCTCACTGCAGCTACCCCCAGCTGGAACGAGGTGAAGAAGAACTATGCCGGAATCGAAGACGACCATTCGTCTATCTCCCTGTCCTTCGGCGGATCGACTTCCGTCGAGGAAGTCTCCAAGGCGCTTTCCCAGGACTTCAGCAAGCGTGCCGGAAACTTCAAGGAAGTCCATGACCATCATGGATCGGGTGATGCCTATACCTACACCCAGAAGGACGGAACTTCCCACAAGTACGACATCGCCTTTGCTTCCAGGGAGTTCAACCTCACTTCCGGAGAGCCGTTAGCCACCGGAAGCTACGGCCGGATCTGCATCGACGGCATCGCGGTCGGCGTCAACAGCAAGAATCCGCTTGCTACAATCACCGGAGAAAAGCTCCTGAACATCTACAAGCTCGGTGCTTCCTACACCACCTGGCAGGATCTCGACTAGCTATGGAAGACAGCCGGGTGTTCCTGGAGGAAGTAGCGGCCTCTATTCAGAAGAGAGCTATTTCCTCGTCAGCCCGGAAGAGGAAGCTGGACCGCCTGGTCCGGCTTCTGTTTCTGGTTCTGACACTGATTTCCGCATCCGTTGTCGTCGTCGTCCTCCTCTTCGTGCTCGTCAAGGGACTGAAACCGTTCTTCGGCACCTACACGGAGACGCTCTCTTCCGGAGTAATCGAGGAGGGAAAGGAGAGCTTCTCCTACTTCCTGACAGGCTCCATCTTCAAGGGCGGGTTCGATACCGAAACAAAGAAGTTCCTCTTCGGAGGGCTCTACCTTGCCGCCAATACCCTGATCCTCCTCTTCTTCGTCCTCCTCTTCTCGATTCCGCTTAGCCTTCTTACGGCTCTCTTCATGACCCGTATTGCTCCAAAGCCCTTGGCCAAGGTTGCCGAAACCTCGGTTGACCTTCTGGCCTCCATCCCTAGCGTCATCTATGGCGTCTTCGGCATGGGCGTAATCCTTCCGATCGTCAAATACATGGCCCGAGGCCTGGGAATGAAAGACAGCAGCGGGTTTTCCCTCCTTGCCGGCGCCCTTCTTCTCTCCCTCATGGTCATGCCGACGATCATCTCCGTCTCCGTCACCGCATTGAAGGCAGTAGACGAAGACCAGATCAAGGGATCCTTGGCTCTTGGTGCCACCAAGACCGAGACGAACTTCAAGATCGCGCTCCGGAGTGCAAGATCCGGAATCCTTGCCGGCATCTCCCTAGGAGTCGGAAGAGCCTTAGGAGAAGCAACGGCTGTCTCCATGGTCATGGGACTGATTCCGGGAGTCACCCTGAATCCGTTCCTTCCGGCAAGCGTACTGACAAGCCAGATGCTGGCCGACTTCGGGGAAGCCGTCCCCGGAAGCATGAACTACGACATCCGTTTCTCCTTGGGCATCGTCCTGATGGGACTGATCCTCCTCTTCAATCTGATCCTGAACGACGTGAAGCGGAATCTGGAGACCCTCGGGGAGAAGAAACTGTTTGTTGCAAGAGTCGGAACCTTCTTCAAAACCTTATTCCATAAAACAAAGTCGGCACTTGCAAAAAGGAAAGGAGCCAAGGCATGACATCCCTGTCCTTGCGGAAAAAGCGAAAAGCAAAGGATTTCTTCCTGCAGGCTTCTACCTACCTGACCAGCTCCTTTGCTCTCCTCTCCCTTCTGGCACTTCTTGTCTTCCTCTTCTCGAAAGGATACAAGACCATCAGTTTCTCCTTCCTCTTCGGCCAGAACAAGACGGAAGTCTACCATGTCTCTACATCCCCCTCTATCGAGGAGACGAAGAACACCTTCTCCTACACCCCCAAGGAAGGAGAATACTTCTCCTCTTCCTGGGG
>Ga0172378_10006415_pt1 | contig 10993 bp, 9 predicted proteins | sample GrowelOW332metaG_FD_119755 | JGI IMG/M metagenome (GOLD analysis project Ga0172378, IMG submission 119755) | Groundwater microbial communities from an aquifer near a municipal landfill in Southern Ontario, Canada - Pumphouse #3_1 metaG | ecosystem: Environmental > Aquatic > Deep subsurface >... | reverse complement strand
TTCAGGGCAGCCAATCAGGGGTTTCTGTTTGGAATGGGGATGCGGGGAAGCCTTCGGTGTTATAAAGGTTGGCATTTCCAGGATACATGGCCCATGCATAACGTACGCTCAGCGGCTCGGGAACCGCATCGGCGCAAACCAGTACCGTGTTTCCGTCAATCTTTGCCTCCGCCCAGTAATAATGCTTATCCTTCCCGGCAATGGCAAAAGAATGCAGCTCCTCACCGTGAGTTAGCAGACCGGACCCGGTATTAGCAAAAAAAAGCCGGATTTTATTTCCCTCCCGTTTCATTTTTTTGTATAAGGGGCCGGCGCTGACGCCTTGGTACCCGTAGCAGATTCGTTGCGCTTCCCGTGCCAATCGGAATCCGAGGGTTTTCTTGTCTACAGGGTGAATGTCGGAAGGATTGCCGATGTCAATGCTGACAGCCATGCCAGTATTGGGAAGTTTCAAGGCCGCGCGTTGCGCTTCTCTGAGCCAGGACCAATCGTTTTCCCCAGGCTGCTGGTTTTCCCAAAAATCCTTTGCCAGCGGATTTGTGGGATTATGAGTTTGAAATGCCGCGAGCTGTGTGAGCACGAAGGCAAACTCGGGGTCTTTCCATTGTTGCCGCCAATCTTCTATGAGGATTTTCTGCAATTGGAAATAATCGGGATAGCGGGAGGCATTGGATTCGCCTTGGTACCAGAGGGCTCCCCGGATGGCAAATTTTGTCCATGGGGCGATCATCGAGTTAAAGAGGGTCGCTGGGAAATGGGGCGAAGTCGGGTCTGGAGCGAGTCGTGGTTTGGCTGGATAAAGCTGTGCATTGGCGTTAAATTCAACCTGATACTTCCATTCTCCAGCCAGGCAGAGGCGGGTATTTTCATCGCCATAGGGTTTCAGGAACATGGCTGCTGTCGGTCCTTCCATGCCTGTGGCTCCTTCAAAATTGAGAATTCGCACTGCGATGACATTACTGTTTCCGGCTTTGACGTGTTCAGCGGTGATTTTATACACTCTTTTTTTCAGCCAGTATTGGGGTTCGTCGGTACCGGTTTGTCCGACCAGTTTGCCATTAAAATACGTTTCGTCTGCTTCATCAATGGCTCCAAGTCCGAGTTCCAAGTCATAGCCGCTCCAGCCTGCCGGAACTTGAATTTCTCTGCGGTACCAGAAGACCCCTGGGAGATTCGGCGTCACCGGGGCAGGCAATTCACGTTTCAGCCAAAGCGAATCATCCCAATCCGGGGTGCTGAAGCCTTCTGCAAAACCGGATTTTCCCGGGTTTTGGCGCAAAAACTGTTCTTCCCACTCGACAATCTGTTTCCTTTTTTCGGCGTATATCTGGTCGATATTTTTTGCTTGAAAACTATCGATCTGGTGGAGTTCTTCGCGTTGTTTATTCTTTTGATAGCCTTCCCGGCTGATCCAGCTCTGAATCGGGGTGCCTCCCCAGCTGGAATTGATGATTCCGATCGGAATTCCCAAATCCAGCTGCAGTTGTTTTGCAAAATAATATCCCGCGGCACTGAAGGCGGCAGCGCTTTGCGCATTGCAGGCTGTCCAGCCCGGCCCGGCAATTTCAGCGACAGGTCCTTTTGGGGCGACGCTGTTACAGAGGTTGGCATTATAGAGCCGGAGTTGGGGAAAATTTGCGTTTGCGGCTTCCTGGTCGCCATTTTCGCTGCGCCAGAAAAGCGTATTGCTCCATAAGGGCATGGCCATATTGGATTGGCCGGAGCAGAGCCATACTTCACCGATCAGAACGTCCTTGAATTCAACCGTATGCCCCCCTGCCCCGGAAATCTTCAGCAGGTAGGGACCGCCCGCCGGCATCGGAGGTAATTGTGCTTCCCAGCGTCCCTGCTGATCAGCAAAGGCGCTTGCCGTTTTTTCTGCCAATGCGACATGGACGCCCTGCCCTGCCCTACAGGTTCCACTGATGCGAATGATCCGATCGCGCTGCAATACCATTTGATCGCCGAAGACCTTGTGTACGGTGAAGTCGCTGGCCAATTCCCGAGTCGGATGGATCATACTACAAGCGGAAAAGAACAGACTGAGCCAGCATACCATCAACGGAAAGGACATGATTTTCATTTTTCTCCTAAACTGCAATCGGAACAGTTTTGGGGTTGAGAGATTTCAATGATTTTCCCGAAAAGAGAATTTGTGGTAGTGCGGGAAATTTGTATCAGGCAAAGTTGGCCGGGGACAATCTTTTCCAAGGGCGGGAAAATGCAGACTTTGTTGAGATCACTGCGCCCTGTCCAGCGTTCGGTATTGCGTTTGCTTTTTCCTTCCACCAGGACTTCCACACTTCGTCCGAGGTATGCTTTGTTTCGCTGTTCCACACTCACAGTAAGATCATTCAGCAGAACTTGGTTTCGTACCATTTTTTCCTCTTCCGGGATCTCGTCCAGCAAAGTCTGTGCCGCCCGGGTGCCTTCTCTTTCCGAATAACGGAAAATATAGGCCATATCGTATTGAACTTGTTGCATGACGTGTCGGGTTTGCTCGAATTCCGCCCGGGTTTCCCCAGGAAAACCAACAATGATATCCGTTGAAAAATTGGCCTGCGGTGCAAGATTGCGGATGTTTTCAATACAGGCTAGGTATTCTTCTACTGTATAGCCTCGATTCATGGCGGCCAGGATGCGATTACAGCCGGATTGCAATGGGATATGAAAAGCTTTGCAAACTTTCGGCAGTTTACAGACCGTTTCAATAAATTTTTGATTCATATAGCGTACATGCGGTGAGGTAAAGCGAATTCGCAGCAATCCCGGTATTTCATGGAGAGCCTGCAGCAAATCCGCAAATGCGGAAAATTCCGGGGAATATTGTCCTGCTTTTCGTGCTTCTGCCACTCCGTAGGCAGTGATATTCTGGCCGAGCAGCAGGATTTCTTTACTCCCCCGCTCGACTTGTTCACGCACTTCCGCCGTAATCGCCTCAATGGTCCGGCTTTTTTCGCGTCCCCGAGTATGTGGAACGATGCAGTACGTGCAGAACTGATCACAGCCGCGCATGACTGAAATGTAGGCCAGCATGTTCTTTCCTAAATGCTTGTCAAGTTCTTGGACGATCTCCCCACCAGTACTTAATGCCGTCAGATGAGTTTTCCCCTGCTCGAGTTCATCGAAGATCTTCGGGACTTTTGCCAATTGATCGGTACCGACTACAAAATCCAGGTGGGGTAAAATCTCGAATAGCTTTTCCCCCAGTCGCTGTCCCATGCAGCCAATGATCCCCAGTTTTACCGCCGGCTTCCGCGCTTTCAACCTTTTCAGAATTCCGACCTTCCCAATCACTTTGCGTTCCGCTTGTTCCCGCACACTGCAGGTGTTGAAAATCAACACCTGCGCAGCTTCTTCCAGAGCCACTTCCTGATGCCCTTCCGCTTGTAATAAAGCGCTTAATGATTCGGAATCGCGCTCGTTCATTTGACAACCATACGTCTTGATATAAAAGGTATACATAAGATCGTTCTTTATTCTTCGCGTTTGTTCTCTATGTTATCGAATTGGCAATCCCTCGCTGCAAATACAACCAGGATCATATCGCCGCCATCTTTAATATAACCCTTTTTCCCATACTAACCCGACCGCTAAGTCCCCCCCATCAACACGGCTAGACCTACGCTCCGAGAAATGAAAAATTTATGCTCCTTAAAGAATGGGCAAATCTATCTATACTATAGTTAGCTAAACTATAGTTAATTATAGTAAAGCGCACTAAACTATAGTATTTTATTCTTCCTAGCGTTTCATTGTTGTTATTTTAGAGAGTTGTGAGATGATAAATAGTGGAACGTATTTTGCATGTATGGATTTTCTTGCAGAAATAGTGTAGTACGTTATAGTATTGTATAAGCAAAGATTTTCATCGAGTTTTAAGCGAGAGCGTTGGAACATGTCAGGCAAAGTTCAGATGACAAGCAATGAGTCTTCCGAGTTATTTGAGAGCCAGGTTGGCCGTCTTGGGGAGGCGCATTATCTGCTATTGCTATGGTCTGCGAAGGGTGAGGGGAGAGCCCGGAAATACAATCTGACCAATTTTTTTGATGATTTGAAGCATTTAGGGATTACCCGGACGAAGCAGACAGCGGTTGCGGTCATAGAAGCGATGGCATCCTTATGTTTCATTGAAGTTCGTGATGAGAGTAATCGGAAGAATATTTATATAACCAAGCACGGTGCCAGAGCTTTGGCCAAGCTGGTCGAAAGTCGCCGTTACGAATCAAAAAATTCGGCATTTTTGGAGGACCGTTAAGATGACACTAGGCATAGGTGGTGCGGGTTGCAAAATCGCGGCGAAGTTAGATGATGATGCGGTTCTGGTCAATGTATCCGAGACTGAGTTGAACAAAGTTCCCGGGGAGGGGCGCCGGATCATCGCCTCGCTGCACACGGGGAAAGGTCAGTTCAAAGGTTCACGGAAGGATCCTGCAATCGGTTTGGATGCCTATCTGTCAGTCAAGCGGGAGTTGTTGAGTCTGATCAAGGGAAATATGGTATTCAGTTCGACTGGCGGCGGTACGGGGAATGGGATTACCAGTGGAATTCTGCAGGATTTAAGCAAAGAGGATGATATTACGACCGAAGACAAGACGTTTTTCGGCCTGTTGTTGCCCTATGCGCGGCTGGAGTCCAATGAATTTGTCAGTAATACCTCGGATTTTCTGGCCGGTCCCTTAGCAGAGGCCATCGACAGTGGCAATACCGGTAATATTATTTTGTTCAGCAATCGGCTGAAATTTGAAAAGCGGCTTTCGGAGGAGCGTTTCAACAAGATGCTGGTGGAATCCCTAAAGATATTTCTTGCAATACCGGACAAGAACGACCAGTTCAACTTGTTGGATGGTCATATTGATCATGAGGATTTTTCGCTGTATTTATCCAAGCCCTACTTTAATCATTTCACTTATTTTAATTACAAAGCGGACGTTTCTTTTGAGAAGCAATTGAATCAAAACTCGAATAAGCTGTTACTCGAGACGGAGAATCCGATCGAAGCGATGTTTCTGCTCGAGGTGCCGGAAAACGCGGATCCGACGATTTTCTATGATATCGTGGAATACTTTACCGAAAAGAATGTGTCGCCGATTTACAGTGTGGTTGAGAATCCGGAGTTGAAAGAGCCTTTCATCACGGTCTCCTTGCTATATTCCCGCAAGCCAGCCGAGTTAGTCAATGACTTTAATAAGATTGCTGAAAAGCATGCCCAGGCCAAAGTCCAAAAATCGCTCGAACAATATGTATCGCTCGAAAAATTAAATGTCAATCTGGCGGATGAAGCCAAGCAGGCTGTGAAACAACGTGGGGACGAGGAAGAAATTCTCGCCATTCTCAAACGTCTGGGCAAACTTTGAACAAGCGCACGACAGCTGCATCCGATAGCCGGAATGAAACGTGGTAAATTGGCTGTCATAATACTGAAACTTAAGTTTTTTTTCTGATTTTTTTAACCGGCTAAACCCCGGTCGAAGAGCAATTTTGGTAACGTTATGAGGGCGAAGCATCTCAGGTATTTAATGGAACAGAAAATGGAACCGGAAAATAACAACGAAAAGGAACGCCAGAAGACGACTGTTTCGATTCCCGAAAGCGGCAAAAGAAAGTACTTGTCTGGCGTTTTGAAAATAGAAAAGTCCGACGAAGAGGTTCAGGACGCGAAAGAAGAGAAGAGTCCTCTGGACAACGGGCGGCGCTATTTGCAGAAAAACAAGAGCGTCATTTTGGAAACGCAGCTGATTGATACCACGAAGTTTACCGGCAAGAAAAACGTCCTTCAGGTAGAAGCCGATCAGGGTCTAATTCAAGTTCATGCTGCACCTAGCAAAAACAACATTCAGCCGGCCGAGAAGGAAGAAGTGTCCTCCAGTAATGAGGAACTGGGGGAATTCGCTTTTGCACGCAGTATCAAAGCGGCTCAAGCCGCAAGTAATTTTTCAACAGCGGAAATCTATCCGGAATTAACAGAACAGTCTATTCCGGATATTCGGGAGGCTGCCAAACGGGGAGACTATACTCTCTTGGATCCCATTGCCAAAGGAGCTGAAAGCATTCTCTATAAAGCCAAAAGTGGGAAGTATGTCTTTTGCGTCAAGGCCATTCGAAATCGCTGGGACGCTTGGCTAGGCAACAGCAAAACCCGGAATAATCAGGAGAAGTTGCAGGATGTCTCCTACGCCACCAAAATCCGACATTTACGCAATGAGTATGATGTTGCGAAGGCGCTTTACAGTGATCTTGAAGAGATGCCGATCGTACGAATCATCTATTTACGCAAAATCACTCGTTTTGGCGTTGAACTGGGTTATGATCTGTTGATGGAATACATTCAGGGGCATGATTTATCCGACCGTAATATTCTGAAGAAGCTGAACGTGGACGACAAAATCCGGCTGATCTACCAGGCGACGTTGGCGCTACACTATATGCACAAGCGGAAACTGATTCATCTGGATATTAAACCCTCTAATTTCATGATAACCACGCAGGGAAAAGTGTGCCTGATTGATTTCGGCATTTCGGTGATCTGCGGTTTCAGAGGGCGTTCCATCACCGGAACGGCCGGATATCTTTCCCCTGAACAAGTGGCGAAAGAAACGCTGAATGAAACCACGGACTTATTTGCCTTGGGCATCACCTTCTCCATTTTTTTTGGTGGCAAAGCTCTGTTGCAGAATCAAAGCGAGCTTTTGCAGCGCTCTGTTCGCCGGGATGCCCGTTTTCATCTCGAGAGTGGAAATGTCAGTGCGATTGCGGATATGCCGGAGCTTTCTGAGAGGCCATTGATTGCAGAAATCATCCGCAATTGTTCGATTCTCAAACGCGAAAACCGCATTCAGAATTGCCCCATGCTTTTGCAGCAACTGCAAAATGCCGCGAAAAGCTATGGGTTGACACTGGAATAGAAGGTAAAATTATTGAACTTGGGCAGCAGTACTCCCGACATTTGTCTGTTCGGAGAAATCACTTTCTTAGAAAAGTTGCATATCGACATGGAAATAAAGATCATAGAAAACGGTTCTGTTAGTACGCCTGCAGGTTTTACGGCCAGCGGGATCAAGGCCGGATTGAAAAAAAGCGGGCAGCCGGACTTGGCGTTGATTTTCTGTTCCGAACCGGCAGTAGCGGCAGCGGCCTTTACCAGCAATATTTTTGCTGCTGCACCGGTACAATGGGATCGTCAGATCATCGCTGCCGGAAAAGCAGTACGTGCCGTCGTCGTCAACAGCGGCAATGCCAATGCCTGCACTGGCAAACAGGGGCTTGCGGATGCCCAAACGATGGCTGAATATACGGCGGAATTGTTGCAAATAAAACCCGAAGAGGTGTTGGTTTCCTCTACTGGACGCATTGGTGTACCGATGCCGATGGAGATCATCCGTAAGGGGATCGACCAGGCCGCCGCCGCCTTGTCCACAACCGGCGGGGTGGCTGCAGCGCAGGCGATCATCACCACGGACACTCGTCCAAAACACTTGGCAGTGACTGTCGAGATCGGTGGCAAAACCGTTTGCATTGGCGGTATGACAAAAGGTGCAGGCATGATCGCGCCACAGATGCGCCCTTGCCCGCCACAGGCTACAATGTTGGCATATATCACCACGGATGCTGTAATTGAGCGGAATGCCTTGCATGTCTGCCTTGCAGAGGCTCTGGATCATTCCTTCAATCGTATCATCGTTGATGGGGATACCAGTACGAATGACACCCTGATCGCTTTGGCCAGCAACCTGGCCGGCAATCCGACAATTAGAATAGGCAGTGAAGACTGGCAGGTTTTTTGTACTGCTTTTCGTCAAGTAGCCGGTACACTGGCTCGTGAGATGGTGCTCGACGGGGAGGGCGTCACGCATTTTGTCGAATTGCGGGTGCGTGGAGCTTCCTGTGCTGAGGATGCCCGTAAGGTTGCCGAAGCGATTGCCCGTTCTCCGCTTTGCAAAACCGCCTGGTTTGGTGGCGATCCGAACTGGGGTCGGATTTTGGCGGCTGCGGGATACAGCGGTGTAAGCTTTAATCCTGCGGAGGTTGATCTGGATTATGAACAAGTGCCGATTGTCCGTGCCGGACAGGATGCCGGAACGCCGGAAGCCGAACAGGTCAAAGCTCTTCAGGGGCGCGAAATTCACATGGATTTGAAACTGGGGCAGGGCAGGGGGGGCTTCACCCTCTGGACTTGCGACCTGAGCTACGAATATGTGAAAATTAATGCCGATTATCATACTTGAGGCCTGCTAATGGAACTACAGATGGCAAGCGGCCCGATGCTGGCAGTCTGCCCCAATCCCGCATGGCAGAAAACTCTGATTTTCCAGAAACTGCAGCCCGGTGCAGTGAACCGGGCTTGTTGCGTCAGTGAATGCGGTGGTGGTAAAGGCATCAATGTCGCCAGAGTATTGCGAAATCTCGGTTTCCCTGTCGCAGTAGCCGGATTTATCGGGGGGGATCCCGGACGGCACTTGTATGAAGAGCTGCAACAGAGCGGGGCAGGGGATTTCACGGTCGCCTGCCAGAATCCCACTCGTTGCTGTTATACCATTGTTGACAACGCGACAGCACAGGCGACCGAATTGATCGAACCTTCCGGCTTGATTGCACCCGCCGAAGTCGCAGCACAGCTAAACTTGCTACGCGCGCATATTTCGGAGTTCTCAGCCGTCTGCCTCTCCGGCACCTTGCCACCTGGCGTAGCCCCTAAGTTTTATGCTCAGATTGCTGCCTTGGCTCGTTCAGCGGGGATTCCGGTATTGCTGGATGCATATCGTGACATTGCGCAGACTCTTGCCGAGGGAATCTGCATGTTGAAGATCAATGCTGGCGAGCTGCGTACGCTCAGCGGCAAAAAGGAGCTACGTTGCGGGGCGGAACAAATTCTCTCCAGCTTTCCCCTGAGCTGGCTGGCCGTAACCGACGGAGCAGCTACAGCCTGGCTGTTCAACCGACAGGAATCCTGGCGCTTCACAATTCCACTCTTAGCGAAAGTCGTCAGCCCTATTGGAGCAGGAGATTGTGCAGCTGCGATTCTGCTCCGCCGATTGACAGAAAAACCGGCAGCAGAAAAAATGCCTGCTTTTTTTGCCGAAGCACTGGCCTGTGCTTCAGCTTCCTGCCTGACGGCTTTCCCATCCGTTTTTCATCCGGAAGAAGCAGAAAAAATCCGCAGTGAAATTCTCATCTCCTAAGTCTGATTTTTTTCTGAAACAATTTCCACAAGCCTCTGACGCAGTCACTAGGCAATGACATTGGAATAACACTTATGGACTGGCAACAAACGTACATGCATGTACTGGGACATCCGCAGCTGCCGCTGGACTTGACAGCGGCTCCGGAAGATGCCCAGCTGCAGAATTGTCGCAATTTCTGCCTGCTCCTGACAAAACTGGGAATTCCCTATAAATATTATGGAATTCATGGTTCAAAAATTTCGAAGGGGGGAGAATTCATTGACTGCCATAAGCCTACCGGGATCTGGCAATACGGTAATTGCTGGCATCGCACCTACAATCAGCGCCTGAATCGGGCTCTGGCAAAAAACCTCTTCAAGGACGGACGTCCTGAGTGGATCGCCTCTCTTTACGGAGCCGCCCAGTCCGCTATCCATGACCATGGTCTGCCGGTCATCGAGCCGATGCTCGGCTATGACCATTGCTGGGCTCCCTACCGGGTTTTTCCTTCCTATGCACATCAGCAGGTCATTTATACCCAACAGAACGAATTTACTTGGGATACTAGGTTCCTTGATACCGTTATCCCACATTTTATTGATGAAAGAGACTTCCCTTTTAGAGAAAAAAATGCTGGATATCTGCTCTATTTGGGACGGGACATTCCGAATAAAGGCATTGCGCTTGCTAGCGAATGTGCAGAGGCATGCGGGCTGCCGTTGCGACTGGCCTTCAGTGGCTATTACGGGCGGGAAAAAGCGGCACTGCTTGGGGGTGCGCTGGCAGTTTTGATGCCGACGCTCTATCTAGAACCTTTCGGATATGTCGCCATCGAAGCGCAAATGTGCGGCACCCCAGTAATCTGCACCGATTGGGGGGCTTTCCCGGAAACGGTCGAACAGGGCGTGACTGGATTCCGCTGCCGCACCGCCGCAGAATTCCAGGAAGCTGTCCGCCAATGCAGCAAGTTGCAACGAAAAAAAATTCGGGAACTGGCTTTACGCCGTTTCAGTTTGCCTGTAATTGCAGAAACTTACGCCGCATATTTCGATTTTGTCTGGAATGTTCATAAAAATGGTGGATATTATGCAAAGGACGCTTTACGGATGAAGTTTTCGGCGCAGGCGGGTTACGAACCGTGCCTGCATTCTTCCCAAAAGTAATGGCCAATCAAAACAGGAAATGATCATGGCAGCAGATCGAAAAAAAAAGAAAGATGATTTTGATATGTTTTCCACTCCAAGTTCGGGTACTACCCGGCGGAGAACAGTAGCAGCCGCTCCGACTCGTGGTGCGGCCGGTGGTCCGAGTGGGCCTGCCATGTCTGGTGGCCCGAGTGGTCCTGCGATGTCCGGTGGTCCGAGTGGTCCTGCCATGTCCGGTAAGCCGAAAAGCGGTGCTGCGGCCACGCCGGTCAATCGCCGTCGCCGTTCTTCCGATGATGACGCAATGCGGGCTCTTTACGGCTAAGAAAAGGGGTCAATGATGAGCAGTGAGTCTTTTAAGGTACTGGGTATTGATATTGGCGGAACTAAAATTGCTGTATGCATTACTGATTCTGCTGGCGAAGTTCTGGCCAGTGGGCGACTTGCCATGGCTCCTTATGCCGAAGTGTTGCCGGAAATTGTTGGCTTGGCGAAAAAGTTGGCTGCAGGACTGAATCTGGACTGGTCACAGATCCGTGGTTGCGGCATTTGTGCGCCCGGCCCCTTGGATATGGCTGGCGGTCGGATCATGAAATCCCCCAATATGACTTGGGATGCCGTCCCTATTCGCGAGGATCTCCAGGCGGCATTGCAAATGCCTGCCGCTATGGATAACGATGCCAATGC
>Ga0172378_10006414_pt1 | contig 10993 bp, 10 predicted proteins | sample GrowelOW332metaG_FD_119755 | JGI IMG/M metagenome (GOLD analysis project Ga0172378, IMG submission 119755) | Groundwater microbial communities from an aquifer near a municipal landfill in Southern Ontario, Canada - Pumphouse #3_1 metaG | ecosystem: Environmental > Aquatic > Deep subsurface >... | reverse complement strand
TTGAAATGGGCGCAAAATTCGTTGTAATAAAAGCAGGAGAACGCTTGCCCGGTGATAATGCTGTAGATGTTCTTTATGATGGCAAAGAGTTTAGCGTCAGCACCGCTCCCAAAATCCCAGGAGCTTTCAACAATGGTGCCGGTTGTACCTTTTCAGCTGCGATTACATCTTGTCTAGCAAAAGGCATGAGCATGCCTGAAACCATGGCGTTAACCAAAAAATTTATGACAGAAGCGCTAAAAGGTTCCTTTAGAATCAACAAATGGGCAGGAGCAACAAAACATATCGCTTATCGCGAAACACTAAATAAATAAAACTATCAAAACAGAAACGCAATACATAAAATCATATCTAAGCAATACAAAAGACGTCCGCTAAATGTTAAAGAAATAACATTGTGCGGACGTCTTTTTATAAAACATATAATTTATTTGGATTTTAAGGGTGGAATTGGCGGAATATGCTGTAATTTGCAAATATCTTCCGGTTTCAATTTAAAAACATCATGAACGTTTATATCTTCAGTGGATCTCCAAGAATAACAACAAGTGTCACAAACATATACTTCCCAAACATCTCCTACCGGAGATTTAGTCATTACTCTTACTGTATCAGAATCACAACGTGGACATTTCATATATACTACCTCCTCTTTTTCTATTGTTATTTGGCACTAACAGCCATTAAGTTTTTTATAATTTCTTCCCACTTAGGAGTTTCAGCCGACGGTTTTAGCAACTCTACAGAACGCGGATTTGGTTCCGGTGCTACCGGAGTTGTTGCATCAATAATCAGCTTATCATGCATACCTGCAGGATTGGAAGATGGATCCAATGGCATGCCTGCACAGTTTTGAATAACAGTAACATCCTTGCTGGGCTTAACTCTAGTTGTTAACGCCCACATTACTTGGTCTAAATCAAAGGGGTCCACAAACTCATCTACCAAAATAATGATTTTGGCATAAGCTGTGCCATGTGGTGTACATAACATGCGAAAAGCTGCCGATTTTGCAAAACCACCATAACGAGATTTTACAGAAATAATTTCTCCAATACCATGAGTATACATGGAATTAACGGCTTGGACTTCAGGAATAGTTTCTTTTAGTTGTTTGTACATAGGAACAGAAGTGTTTAGCGCCATCAAATAATCTATCTCTGTCCACGGCATACCTAAGTACAAGTTCTCAAATATAGGATTAGTACGATGCGTAATTCTAGTAATTTTTATTTCGCACTGTAATCTAGCTCCTGAATACGACCCTGGAAATTCTCCGAATGGGCCTTCACAGGCACGAACACGTGGCATAATATACCCTTCTAAAATAACTTCAGCATGGGCAGGAACATATAGGTTGTCAGCAGTATCAGCCTTAGTAATTTCCGTTGGCACACCATCTTGTAACGCGCCCACAAATTCGTACTCATTTTGAATATATGATACCGGCGTTGAGGCCATAAAGGTTACTAGCGGAGCGTTTCCTAGGGCAATAGCTATAGGCAATGGTTCATTGACAGCTTCTGCTTTTGCTAATTGGATAGCAATATCATGGAACGGCAACGCTTGAATACCTACACGATCTACATCTTTAACTTGAATACGGTAAGTGCCAACATTAAGTTTATTAGAATCATTCGGAAATTCAGGGTCAGAAGTTATTACTGATGCCTTAGATAAGAAAAAGCCACCGTCTTGGTCATTAATTCTATATAGTGGAAGCACCTCAAAAAGATTAATATTTTCGGTAATAGTATTTTCTTTACAAGCTGCTTTTTCCCGTGGAACAATAATCGGTGGTACAGGAAATTTATCCCAACGACGATTTAATTCAAAAAACTGCTCTTTAATAGTTGCATCTTTAGGCATTCCAAGCATCAAAGCATGATTCTGCCAAGACCCATGTACATTAGTAACTACTGAATATTTATAACCTTTAACTTTTTCAAATAAAACTGCTGGCTTGCTCTTCATATTTGCACAGGCCCGGCCTGCCGCACCAATAGATGGCTCAGGATTAATTTCTTCTTTAATTTTCACCAATTGGCCTTCTTCTTCAAGTGTAGCAAGAAATTCTCTTAAATCTTTGTACGCTTTTGCCATATAAATTACCTCCTTATGCGTTCCACTATTTTTGTGAAACTTTACATTTATATGATAAAATCTTTTTATCTACATAGCAATTCGATTACCTCTTCCATTAATTCGCAAAAGGAAATTCCAAAAAGGCAACTAGGACATTCCCTATTGGAATAGCACTCTCGTGAGAAAAAATGTAGAATAAAACTATAATATATATATGATGAGATAATCAGAAATTGTTTTTAGGAAAGGAGACCTTTGATATGAATATCAATCAAATACGCTACTTTCTTGCCATTGCAAAAACCGGCAATTTTTCTAATGCAGCTTTTGACTGTTATATATCTCAGTCTTCTATTTCCAAACAAATCAAAGCACTGGAAGATGAATTAGGTGTTATTCTCTTTACCAGAGAGCATTCTAAAGTTAGACTGACTAATGCCGGAAAAACTTTTTATAAATATGCCCAAACCTATTTTGAATATTATCAAGATATGCTAGTATCACTAGAATATTATCAGAGATGCAAGCAGGCAATTATCCGTTTAGGTTCCATTCCCATCGTATCTTCTTATGGTATTGCTAACAAAATCGCTCTTTTTACTAAGCAGTTTGCCAATAATAATATCTGCATCGACATGTATGAAAGTTCTCAATTTGATGTGGTTAACGCCATAAAAAATGATGTTGTTGATTTGGCTTTTTTGCGCTTAGAATTTCTAGAAAACATTGAGCTCTACGACATTAGCCTCTTTGCCCAAGATAGCATGGTACTCGTTTGTCATAAAGATAATGAACTTGCGGCTAAACCGGCAGCTTCATTACAGGAAGTTGCTAACTATCCTTTAATGCTGCTAGATCCACATTCCTCCATTAATCTTATAATTCATAATGAATTTGACAAACTTAATTTGCCTTTAAAAATACAGTGTGTAACTACCAGACATAAAATTTTAATGGAAATACTTTCTACTAACTCTGCCATTACGCTGCTTCCTGAAAATCTCGTAGACTTAACACTCTTCCCCAATCTTAAAATTATTCCTTTAAAAAACCCTATATATAGTAAAGTAGCTTTAGTGAAATTAAAAACTAAAAAATTAAACAAAATATCTAACAATTTTTGGAAATACTGGCAGGAACAATGCACTCCAAATAAAACATAGAAATGGACTAATGATAAGGGCAAAAAAATGGCCTTCATTTTACATAATGAAACTGTTATAGAATTAGTAGAAGAATAAAAAAATCCGTCGCTGTTAAAAGCGACGGATTTTTTTAATTATGGAGGAATAATATTTTTTTAAAAGTAAAGTTTTTGAATCACTAGCCATTTTTCAATTTCAAAAATAATTGTCTCAAAATTTGTTTGCAATTTTTCTATGTCTTCCGCAGTTGCATTGTCCAAGTGCAACCCAACTGAAACTACAGCATTAACGTTAAATTTGCTTGCCAAGCGTAAAGCTGCAGTTCGCGCCAAAAGATCATCTTTATGACCCAAAACGCAAAGCACAGAAACAGATGCCGAAACCACATCTTTATTTTGCAAACTTGGCCGAGGGGAAGCTAATCCCACCGCTCCTATATGTGGCTTTTCCCCCCCGCCAATAATAACAGCAACATCAATTCCGCAAAGGGTAACTGTAGCTGAAATTTTATATAAATCAATACCTTTAACAAATTGCTGTGTTTCCATCTCAATCAATGCCTTTCCATGCTATAAACTTCTTATAATCAATACCAAACTGCATTAAAACCTTGCCAATAATATGATTGATTTGTTTCTCTACAGAATTAGAGCCATTATAAAAAGTCAGCATAGGAGGCACTACTATACAGCCATTATCTGCCGCTTCTTTTATGTTTCTCAAATGAATACGACTTAGCGGCATTTCCCTTGGAACAATAACTACTTTTCTACTTTCCTTAAGACAAACGTCCACAGCCCGTAAAAGCAAATTCGTAGCAAATCCCGAAGCAATGCCGGACACTGTTTTCATACTGCAAGGAATCACTATGATTCCATCGGTTTTAAAAGAGCCACTGGAAATACTTGCAGCCATATTTTTATTACTGTGATTGTAATCCGCTAGGGCTGTAACGTCCTCCAGTTTTATATCTGTTTCACACGCAAAATTTTTAACAGCACCTTCTGTAACTACAAGGTGTACTTCGATATCAGGTATTTGTTTTAATACTTTTAACATCTGATACCCCATAACAACTCCACTGGCCCCGGATATTCCTACTATAAGACGCATAAGGCAGCTCCTTTTGATTTGTTCCAAATCATGTTTTTAAATGCTCACCATAAGCCACAGAACTTCCACCACGGAACCTCTATTGCGACGGTCATAATATAAATAACAATAATAAAAGGTACGCCAAACTTAATACATTCTTTCTGTGAATACATACCATTATCTTCGCCCATACCCACCAACATATTCAAATGTTGAAAAGGTAATACATAGTGGGATGCCACTGCCGTATAAGCAAGTAAAGCTGGTACCAATGGATTTATACCCATAGAACTTGTAAAAGCGATCATTGCCGGGATAATAATTCCCATAACAGCTATAACGCTACCTAGCAGCATATGTATGATAATTGATACGGTTGTAATAAACGCCGCTAAAATAAACGGATTGGAAGGAACGGCTGAAGGGAGCACAGTTGTTGCAATCCACGCGTTCATTCCCGTCGCTCCACCAACACGGCCGATTGCCACTGCGGCAGTTAAAAATACCAATACATGTAAAGGTACTCCACTCCAACTGGCAGGCGTTAAAATTTTACCAACCACCGGCATTGCCATCATCATAGCAATAAAAACAGTGACCCATCCTATATTGATACCATGAATAGTATCTGCCATCCACAAAATTATCGCCAATATTACCCAAAAAGTAGTCCTTATTTCTTTGCCATTCATAGGACCCAATTCTGCAAGTTTTTGTTTCATTTCTTCCTTATTAACATGAACTTCTTGTGACGGTTTAAACATAAGCAAAATCATGAAACAAGAAATTATACTTGCCACTATAGCTGGCGGCCCCATTAATTTAAACCACCCCATCCAGCCCAAAGCTTGTCCTGAAGATTGAATTGCCAGCGGACTAATCGTAGCATCACCGGTTAAGAAAATAAGAGAAACCGGTACTGAAGAAGCAAATACTGTAAAACCTATTTTAATAGCATCTTCTTTAGGAATATTTGCACTTTTAATAACAACCGCCATAACTGACATAATTAAAAAAGCTCGCGGCCATGGATGTGGAATTAATAAGCTTAATATGAAGGTTAAAATAAAAATACCAATAATAATGCTTTTAAAAGATGAAACAAACCTTATTATATAATTATAAGCAATGCGTTCTCCAAGTCCTGATTCCTTAACTGCCCCCGCAATCATGTAGGCACCTATAATCAGCCACATCATAGAAGCTGACCATGTACTAAATATTAGTGTGGGTTTTGCTACCTCAAAAACTGTTAGTAACACCAAGTATAATCCTGAAGTATAGCCTGGCTGCGTAATTTGGAAGGCCCAAAAAATAATCGTCATAAAAGAAAATGCCATACATAATTGTGCTGGCCTTGCCAACCCAGGAAGATTAACATTTGCAACTAGAAGTGCAACTATAATGCCCAAGATAAAACCTATTGTAGGTTTATTCTTTCCCATTTTGAATAACCTCCTTGTTATTTAATAAAAGAATATTCGCACATTTGCCACGTTTACTTGCTTTGTCCCCTTTTCTCCAGCAATCAATTGGTATCACCACTTTTATCTCTAGTTCATATTATGATGATTGCCAGAAAGTTGCAATTCATATACTGCAACCATTCCATTCTGTTTTAGAATAGTGTTTCACAAGGAAAATATTCCTATTCTTTTGCGGCAAACTGTTCATTCCTATTTCGAATAACTAATTTTATTGTGTCGTGTTATACTGAAAATGCAAAAGGATTTCGCACATCCTCTAAAATTTCATCCCCGAAAGGAGATCTAATCGCACATGAATTTCACACAAATATCTTATTTTTTAGCAATACTTAGAACTGGAACATTTACTGGTGCCGCTGATGACTCTTTTATCTCACAGTCTTCCATGTCAAAACAAATCAAAGCCTTAGAAGATGAACTTGGTGTTAAATTATTTAAGCGTGAACGTTCCAAAGTTTTTCTTTCAGAAGCCGGTTATGACTTTTTGGCTTTCGCCGAAAAAGCTGCCTCAGATCGTCTTGATTTAGAAGCAAGCATGAAACGGTTTTCCTCTAAGCATCAAAGAACTATTATTATAGGTTCTATTCCGGTAGTTACTGCCTATGGTATTTCAGGAATGTTTGCTAAATTTCAAGTAGAAATGCTCAAACAAGGTTCCAATATTAATTTTGACCTATACTCTGATGAGCAAAATACTGTTTTTCAAGCATTAAAAAACAATAGGATTGATTTAGCTTTCCTAAGACCTACTTATTTATCCAAAGACTTATATGAAAGCATCACTGTTGCTGTGGATGATTTCGTTTTTATTTGCCATAAAGATAGTCCCATAAGCAAAACTCAATCCCTTGATATTAAATGTCTGAACAATGAACGAATTATTCTTTTAACACCCCGGTCAACCTTATATCAAGTCTGCATTGCCGAACTTGGCCGCAACGGGCTAAAAGATAATGTTGTTGCCACTACAGGCCGCCATTCTGTAATCCTTGAAATGGTCAGTAACAAATTAGGTGTTACCTTGTTACCACGAAAACTTCTTAACACTGCCGCTTTCCCTAATTTACGCACAGTAGAATTAACGGCACCAATTAAAACTGAATTAGTACTAACAAAACAAAAAGATAAAATATTTAATCCTACAACCACGAAATTTTGGGGATTTGTAAAAAAGAATTACGAAATAAATAAGATATAATTTAGGAGGCTATATTATGAAAAATATTAACGATTTGCGTTCTGCCCTTGATTTACTAAAAACTATCCCTGGACAATACATTGAAACAGATGTAGAAGCAGATCCACGTGCTGAAATTTCCGGTATTTATCGTTACGTTGGTGCCCGTGGCACTTGCATGCGCCCTTCCCCATTAGGACCTGCTATGGTTTTCAATAATGTAAAAGGCCATCCTGATGCACGCGTAGCAATTGGCGTTCTTTGTGACCGTGCTCGTGTTGCTGCTCTACTTGGCTCTACTCCGGAAAAGCTTGGTTTTCTCTTAAAAGACTCCGTAAGCAATGTTATTGCTCCTGTTGATGTAGAAAGTAAAACTGCCCCTTGCCATGAAGTAGTACATCTAGCAACAGATCCTGATTTTGATATCAGAAAATTAATTCCTGCACCGACAAACACTGAAGAAGACGCCGGCCCTTACATTACTATGGGATTATGCTATGGTACTGACCCTGACAATGGTGACAAAGACATAACAATTCATCGACTATGCTTACAAAGTAAAGACGAAATTTCCATGTACTTCGTACCTGGCCGTCACCTAGATAGTTTCCGTCAAAAATATGAAAAAGCAGGAAAGCCAATGCCAATTTCCATCAATATTGGCGTTGATCCTGCTATTGAAATTGCAGCGTGCTTTGAGCCTCCTACCACTCCACTCGGCTTTAACGAATTAGGCATTGCCGGTGGCATCCGCGGCGAAGGCGTAGCTGTTACTGACTGTTTAACCATTCCCGAAAAATGCATAGCACGTGCCGAATATGTAATCGAAGGCGAACTTATTCCTGATGTAAGGGTACGCGAAGATCAAAACACTAATACCGGAAAAGCAATGCCGGAATTCCCGGGCTATACCGGTGATATGAAACCTGCAATTCCTCTTATTAAAGTAAAAGCTGTAACGCACCGTTTGCATCCAATCATGCAAAGTTGCATCGGACCTTCTGAAGAACATGTTAATATGGCTGGTATTCCTACAGAAGCCTCCATTCTTACTATGTGTGAAAAAGCCTTGCCTGGTAATGTTAAAAATGTCTATGCGGCCACTCCCGGTGGTGGTAAATATATGGCCGTCATTCAATTTAGCAAAACAAAACCTGTTGATGAAGGACGCCAACGTCAAGCTGCGCTTTTAGCCTTCTCTGCTTTTTCAGAATTAAAACATATAATCCTTGTGGATGAAGATGTTGATTTATTTGATATGAATGATGTTATTTGGGCAATGAATACTCGTTTTCAAGGAGATGCTGATATCATCACCATTCCTGGAGTACGCTGTCACCCCTTAGATCCTTCTAGCGATCCTACTATGAGCCCCAGCATCCGCGATCACGGTATTGCTTGCAAAACAATTTTCGACTGCACAGTTCCTTTTACATTGAAAAATCAATTTCAACGCAGTAAATTTAAAGAAGTCGATCCAGCAAAATGGGTTCCTGAGTTGTTTAAAAAATAATTAAAATCTATTGTAAAACGACACTGCCTAAAGGCAGTGTCGTTTTATTTTTTAAAAATAAATTTGTTTTTATTGAATTCCAATATTCCCACATCTCGCAACTTGCAAAGCGTTGCCGACATAGCGCTGCGATCTACAGCCAAGTAATCAGCTAACTGCTGCCTGTTAAAGGGTATTGTAAATGCTGAAGTATTCTGTCTTTGAGATTCCGCCGACAGATATGACAACAATTTATCCTTTGTAGTGCGTTGAGATAAATATTCCATTTTTCGCGTAAGCATTAAGTTTTTCTGGGCCAAAATAGCTAAAAGATTTTTTATCAATACTAAATTACTGTTTTTACCTATTACCCCATTAGTCATCAGACTACGCACGTCTAAAAACAGCACTTCTGTGGGTTCAATGGTGAGAACACTGACCTCGAGCAAGACATTGTCCAAAAAACTGTAATTTTCAGCAAAAAGCCCTCCTTCCCCCACTTCCGTTAATATATCCCTATTCCCCCAAAAATCTTCTTTTATAACATGTACTGCTCCCTTAAGTACTATGCCCATATTTATAGTTTGTTCGCCTGCGTGATAAATAAATTCTCCTCTTTGGTATATTTTTTTACTAGCATCTAAATTAACCAACAATATTTTGATTGCCTCACTTTCAATGCCTTTAAAGAGAGTACTATTTTGTAAGATTTCTAATTTTTTTTCCATATTCCCGCCTTTCGTTGTTTTTACAACATCTTTTTTATTTTGAGCATAGTATAATACAAGCAAGAAGTCAAGAAGTTTACCCCGCTTATCGAGAGGAGAAAATATTATGCAAAGAAGAATTATAGAAATTGACCAAGAAAAATGTAATGGCTGTGGTGCTTGTGCTGCTGCTTGTCATGAGGGAGCTATTGGTATGATAGAAGGCAAGGCTACCCTATTACGTGACGACTATTGCGATGGCCTAGGCGACTGTTTACCAACATGTCCTACCGGTGCAATTACTTTTGTACAGCGTGAAGCTGCTGCCTATGATGAAGCGGCCGTGCAAAAAAAACAAAGAGAAAAACAAGCGGCGCCTCTTCCTTGCGGCTGCCCTGGCACTCAGTCAAAAATCATTAAACATTCTCAAGTTAAACTTGACGCCATGCCTACATATATGGGCATGCAAGAAAGCCAGCTACAACAATGGCCTGTGCAAATTAAATTAGTTCCGTTAAATGCGCCTTATTTTGAAAATGCTAACTTGCTTATAGCTGCCGATTGTACTGCCTATGCTTATAACAATTTTCATGAACGGTTTATGAAAAATCACATAACTTTAATTGGTTGTCCCAAACTAGACAGTGGTGACTATAGTGAAAAATTAACAGAAATAATCAAAAATAATAATATTAAAAGCGTAACTATTGTTAAAATGGAAGTTCCCTGTTGTAGTGGTATGGAACACGCAGCAAAAACAGCCTTACAAAATAGCGGTAAATTTATTCCTTGGCAAGTAATAACCATTTCCACTGAAGGCCTAATCTTAGAGTAAAATATTGTGTGGTAAATTAAATTTAGCCATTCGGGCAACGTTAAACAGTAGCGTTGAACCCAATTTTATAAAAGGAGAAATTATTATGAACAAAATGTTTTGTTTTCAATGCGAGCAAACTGCTATGAGCACCGGGTGTACCGGTAATGCCGGTGTCTGTGGCAAGAAATTTGATACCGCAAATTTGCAAGATAAATTAACCGGAGCTCTAATTGGCCTAGCACAGGAGGTTGATAATGCAACTACAACCCCTGCCACCGATAAGCTTATGTTAGCAGGGTTATTTACAACTATCACAAATGTTAATTTTAATAATGAAACTATCAGCGAATTGATTGAGAAAATAACTAAAGAAAAAGCAAAGTTAGCAAATAATTGCCCCGACTATGATATGCAAAATTTATGGGAAGCACAAGAAGATATCCGCTCTTTAAAATCCCTTATTCTTTTTGGCCTAAGAGGTGTTGCCGCCTATGCCTATCATGCCATGGTTCTTGGCTATAAAGATGAACAGGTTAATCAATTCTTCTACGAAGGATTGCGAGCAGTTGGTGATTCTAATGCTACAGTAGATGGTTTGTTACCCTTAGTTCTAAAAACTGGCGAAATAAATCTTACATGTATGGCTTTATTGGATAAAGCCAATACTGATAGTTTTGGTACACCCACCCCCATAACAGTACCTTTAACTATTGAAAAAGGGCCATTTATCGTTATAACCGGACATGATCTTTATGATTTAAAGCTTTTGTTAGAACAAACAGCCGGTAAAGGTATTAATATCTATACACATGGAGAAATGCTACCTGCGCACGCTTATCCCTTATTAAAAAAATATCCCCATCTAAAAGGCAATTTTGGTACTGCGTGGCAGAACCAGCAAAAAGAATTCGACAACCTTCCAGCCCCGATTCTATTCACTACCAATTGTTTGATGCCTGTACGCCCTAGTTATGCAGACCGAGTATTT
>Ga0172378_10006413_pt1 | contig 10993 bp, 13 predicted proteins | sample GrowelOW332metaG_FD_119755 | JGI IMG/M metagenome (GOLD analysis project Ga0172378, IMG submission 119755) | Groundwater microbial communities from an aquifer near a municipal landfill in Southern Ontario, Canada - Pumphouse #3_1 metaG | ecosystem: Environmental > Aquatic > Deep subsurface >... | reverse complement strand
CTCTCCCGTGATCCTCCCGTCAACAATTATGCTATAATCAGACATATCTACATAGAAGCGAATATTCATTATTACACGTCCTTGCTAAATCTTTCATTGTTTCACCCTTAAAAACAATGATGGTAAAAAACCATCAATCATACATATACATTTTTTTCAATCGTTCAGCCTGCCCCTCGCTCTCGGCTTTTTTCTCATCAATCACAATATGTCTATATTCCATAGCGAGACTATATAGTTTCTGTTCAAGTTTATGTATCACCTCATATATTTTTGATATTTTAGTAGTTGTCTTTTCATATTCAGTCATTATTTCGTCTTTAGTTCGTGGCATATCAGATACTCCAAAAAAAGAGACGTGGGTTAATTATCCCCAAAAATTAAAACTCACATTCGACAAATTCGCATTCTTGAAATCAAGGAAATACTGTTTTACATCTTCCATCCAGCCCTGGTTATTTATAGTGCCCGTCGAATTTTCACCGGATGAGAGATTACCAGAAGCTTTTATCACTGTAATATTATTACCCGTTTGATTGCCAGTATTCACAAATGTGTTATTATAGACTTCGACTGGTTCTGTGTACTCAGGCTCTGAAGTGTCGGGTGTAGTGTTTTCCTCAATTGGATCATCTATAATAATCGGATCAGTCGTGTTCTCTTCAGTCACATTCCCAAAGTAACTTTTTACGATTGGGTAGCTGCACACACCAGAAATAGAACATGTAAACTTCTTAGATGATCCCCAATCTCTATACTGTAATTTACCATCCTTCCCCCAGAAACCAGTTACTTCTTTCTTCTGCGGGCCAAACCATCCATAGTAAGCATCATGACCTTTTGAATTATTGGCAGCAGGATAGAAGATATCAAGATAGATGGGGGTATGATTTTCAAAGGTTACTTTTCTAATGTCTACATTGATATGATATGTATCTGAAAAATACTGCCCGATTTCACAGGCTGATTCGTATGTGTTATTTTCGCCTTTCAGATCATAATCTAATATGGCCTGCGTGATATTCTCTTTTGTAGGAGTTACATAAGCTGCACTTGCTGAAGTTGCAAGTAGGGTAAAAATTAGAAGGGTTGATATGAGTTTAAGTTTCATGTTTTACTCATCTCCAAAGAAAAAATAAAGACACTTCTCCCATGATGATTTTGTCATATTTTCATTATCATAATAGCTCATGGCGCATACGATTTTCTCTTTTGCATCCATATCATCCACATCTTCATTTAAATACTCCTCTTCATCCGTGGAAGAATTGTCACCGCGAATTATTGTATAACTATATTCATCATCATCATCTTCGTCATCTTCTTCATCCTCGGCGTTTTCTTCATCTTCGTCGTCAAACCAAGAAAAGCTATATCCGTTATTATTATCTTCGTCTTTTTCTGAAACATCTCCTTCTTCAGAAGTCTCTTCATCTTTCACATCACCCACACTACAATTTCCACCGCTGCAACCTGATCTACTTGCCTCATTACCGTCAGCTCCTTTGTAAAAATCTTCGGTGTCATATCCTTTTAGGCTAGAAGGCTTGACGATTTCCCCATCTTTAATGTACAGACTTCCATACCCTCTCGATGATTCAGCGTCTTTGTAATATAATACGGAAGCATACTTATCTCCTGTACATTTAGAACATTTTAGAAGATCACAGTTTATCGGAAGTTCATTCTCTTTAACATATTCAAAGAGTTTAGAGTCATCATTAGTATCTACATCTGATATGATATCCTTTGCTTCATCAATAGAAGGTAAATTTTCATTGGACGTCGCTGCCGCCGGGGTGGCAAGCATGGCACACAGCAAAATCAATACAGTTAGTATTTTTTTCATGTTCATAGTAACTCCATATTATCAATTTCTAATATTATCTAATAATATCCAGTACTATATAACATTATCCAATGGAATATACAATTAAAATCTAGCGTAAACTCAAGGAAAATTATAAAAAAAGAGAATTAAAGGATTAGAAAAAAGAATTAGACACGATTCCAAGTTTTTATATCATCATTTACATCTTCAAATTTTATTCCATTGGAGACCTTTTCAAAAGTTAATCCAGATCCTGACCGTGTGTAAGTAATTTCATATGAAACCGGAGATTCTATATAAGTTCCTCCGATGTTACCCCCGTGCGACTGTGTGATATAAAAATTACCATCTATATCAGATCGTGATGAATCTGGATAGAAAGTTATTGAGTTATTTTCATTGTCGGGATCTACAAAACAGATTTTAGTATTTGTATTTTCATCGATGTTAGATAAAGAAGCGGTTACGGGAAGTGAGAGGGCGAGTATCAGAATACAAATTATAAGTTTGTTTCTATTTAATATTTCAACGGCCTTATGCATATTTCATCGTTCTCCTCGTTGTATCCAACGATAACTTCTAAACCGTTTGGCCAGGGGACAATACTAGCTACAGACTCATTTATATTTGCCCGTCCGGTAACTACTCCTGTTTTACTTGTGAATTTATACCATCGTCCGGTACCAGGCGTTATTTCTCGATCAACCATATTTTTTATATTGTGACCACTCATATTTAAAACTATCCAGTATACATTAACTTAATCGTATATTGACCAATATTAGATAGTTTTAAATACCAGTATCTAATATTAACTATTATGCGTAATTTAACAAATCGCCTTTTAGTATTGTTTTTGATATCTGCACTATTAATCTTTTCAGGTGTAGGAAGCGCACTCGCAGCGGATGAAGAAACTTCTAATGTAAATATAAAAAGCAATCTCGATGACCTTATAGATAACCTCCCGCCGTTCCTCCAAGAACCGGTACAGTGGTTAGTTGATAATTTCTTTTTGGTCGTTGTGGTGGGGACCGTACTATTCATCTGGTATTATGGGCTCGAAGAAAGTGCCTCAAAAAGAAGCGGAAGTGTAGCGGGCCAGGCAAATGCACAAAAAGGACAAGAGCACGTAGCTAAAAAGTTTATATGGAGTATTGTACTGTCAGTTTTGATTCTATTCTTTGCATCTAAGTATCTTCTGTGAGGAACCAATGAAATTTCTTCGTTGTTCCCTACTTCTCTTTTTTTTAATATCGGTTTTAGGAACAACAACCGCGTTTGGGGAAACGTATACATTAAGTCCAGATGGCTCGCATTCTAATCAAAATCAAATTAATGAAGCTCTTAAAAAAGGAGATGTTTATCTCGATGCAGGAGTCTACGAGGTAGATAATACCATTATAATAGGCTCAAATCGTGTTTTAAAGGGTAATAAAAACGCTATAATTAGAGTCTATTCAGGATCCTCTCAGTGGTTCGTCGGATTAAAGGGGGTAATCAGTTGCGAGGACGTAGTTAACGATGTTGAAATATCTGGATTTCAAATAGATGGAAACATTGGAAATCTTGATAAAGAGTATGCTAATTCTAGATCAGACACGTCTCATGATTGCGAAAAGCTCATAATTCTTCATGGGTATTCAGCTCAGTTTGCAAGTAATATAAAAATTCATGATTTAAAGTTGTATGATAGCTTTTCAGATGGGATTTACATTCTATTTGGCGATAAAGTCGCCTGCTATAACAATTTTATAAGCAATTGTCAACATGAAGGAATCTACCTTTCATGTGTTAAAAACGGTTTATTTTATAGTAATAAAATCGCCGGGATAACCTCCGATGCAGGAAGACTAGACAATTGTGTAGATTGCAAGGTTTATGGCAATCTGTTTGTCTCATACACCGGGGAAAGCTACGGAGCGTGGGCTGGTGGACAAAGCGGTTTACAGATAGCCGACGCGGGAGCATCAATGGGCTACGATGGCTCTAAAAAACCACAGACTACCACAAACATTGAGGTATGTGATAATACCTTCTCTAGTCCTGGTTTAAGGGCTGTATGGCTTGACAGCACTGGCAAAGGAGTAACAAATGTATATATACATAATAATAAATTCGTGGGTGTCTCTGGGATTGAAACGGATGGCACGCCAGTCGATGTTGATGGAGTTTCCGTAGAGGGCATTTCATTCGATAATGTTTCAGTCGAGAATCCTCCATCAATTGAGATGAGTGAAAAAGTTTTCTCCTCAATCTTTGATTTTTTCGATATGAAAGTTTATACTAGAGTTGGAGTAAATGATACTGTAATACTTCCAGACGGTATGAAAGAAAGCTCTTCTAAGGCATTGTGTACAATAGAATATCAAACAGTAGGGAATAACACAACAACGCTTGTAAAAATCCCCGAGAAATACTTAGAGGGGGTCTCCGAAGTTCAGTACGTCATAGATGGTAAAACGGCAACTCATACACTGATGCTCGGGGAAATGACTTCTAAAGGAATTGTATTTACTGAAACTTCGATATGGGGGGGGAATTTTTCACATACCGCCGGTGCTTTGAAAGTCGGAGGATTGGTAGATCATAACGATATTAAGGTTACTTGCATTACACCTACTGATTCTTTCATTCCAGTTTTTGAGATTATTACAGTTAAATTTAACCCTGTGAAAATAAACCCTGGAATTTTCTTATTGATTGGAATTATTATACTTGGGATTATTGAAATCAGGTTTATTTTTAGACACCGTGCATGAGTATCTGTATATCTCACCAATGTTTACAAACAATCGATTTGTTTATATAGTTTGTAAACATTAAAGAGTTGTAATAAACAACAAGTGAGGGATTTTAATAACCAGATTGAAAACAATTTTAAATATATTGCTTGTATTTTGTATATTAAGCTGCACATTGCTCCCAGCTATGGCCGGTGAAGTAGATGACACAAAGGACACTTACACTATCGTCCACGGGGATAATGCAGATGAGGAAGACGCAAATGATGATAATGCCGATAGCGATGATGATAGCGGGTTATCATCAGACGAAATATATTCAGATGATTATGTCCTGGGTCAGAAAAAAGGAGATGGAAAACTCAATGATCTCATAAATGTTGATAATTATATTGCAACTCTTTCGGCATTTGAGGTGTTGTGGGCTATTATAATGCTTGCTTTCGCTATTTTAGGAGGTATGATATTAGTACTGTATCCAGGGACTATCTTTTGGAATGCAGTCAAAAAAATTATAGCATCTAAAGGAGAGAACCCAGAACACGCGGTTGCTGAAATAAAAAAGATAAATAATAAAGATATGGCTTTGACGACTGGTATAGGTTTATCATTAGCTCTAGTTGCAATCGCGATGTTCATATTTTCATTAGCGTAAGGGGGAGCCATGAAACATATTAGTGCGGTTTTCGCACTTCTTCTTTTATTGTCATTGCCAATTGCTGTATCGGCTGACGTCAGGGTTCTAGATGCAAATGGTTCAGATGTAACAAAAGATAATTTTAAAGATGGTGATACCAATGAGTCTAGCTTAGCAATGGAAGAAACACTAACTACTACAGAAGAAGACGAAGGAGGCGCACTAAAAGCTATACAGACTGCGTTTGAAGATGCTCTAAGCGGGTTCACATATACAATTTTAGATCAATTGGTGGGCGACAGCGTCTCTATGTTAGATGCAGATGTTGAATCTAATGAAAGTTCAAATGAAAGAACTATGTCTTTTTCGATAAATACCAAATCAATTGATCCATATGAACCCACATTCGTAAGGGAAACTCAATTACCCACTGGTGGATTTTATCTAATTGGTGTGTTTTTTACAATTATAGGGTCTTGCCTGCTCCAATTGGTTTATGAAAAATACCCAGTACAATTTAATGATTTTAGATTAGCTTTAACTGGTGAAGAGAAACCTTATACTAATGACACCATCGTTACAGCGTCGGTAATTGCTATAGTTTTATGGATTTGTTATATCATCCTGGTTTATAGTATAGTAGGGTTTAGAAATTTAGTCGTGGCTTATACAAGTCCAACCGGCGTAATTATTCCTGATGTATATGCAGCTTCAATCCCTACGTTTTTTCTTACAGGGGTTTCTTCATATTCAAGTGCATTCGAGACGGCAGTTGGAGAATACGGGATATACACATTTACAGCACTGATTTTTGTTGCTGGTATAATCTCAGAAGTAATCCTTATACTAGGCGCATCCGGCTTGTTTTGGAAGTTTAATATTATTTTCTGGGGTACATTTTCATTATTCAATTTGATTGATATTATTAACACATGTGCTGTATCCGTGGGAGTTAGCCTTTATCTATCCACGGGAAAATCAATTTATGTCACCGTTGGTCTCGTAGTGGCCGTTATTGGAGTTTTAATTTTATTGATCATGATAGTTGTGTATGCCGTATGGAAAGGAAGAAAAATTGCTACAGGGGTGTGATTTATGGAAACTCAGAATATACACTTTGAAAAAAACACGAGATTCGAGCCTCATGAATTAGAAGATACAGTAGATCCTTTCAAAAACCACAAATCGGATGCATGGAGATTCGGAGTAATTGCAACCTGCTTTCTTGAAGCAGTATATTTTATATTATTTTTTGCAACACTAAACAAAGATATACTGTTTAAGTTTTTGATATTTAACCCCTTATCGGTAATCCTGGTAATTGCGTTTATCGTGACTCCTGTTTTATGGTTCGCGGTGGCAGGAACTCAAAGAAGATTAGATGAAAATATTGAAAAAGTTAAATGCAAAAGACGGGTTAAGAAACGAATCGATAAATTCTCAAAGTGGGACGAAAAAACCCCTGAAAAGTCAATAAGGCGCATTACAGGAATTAAGAGTTTTGATCCAGAAACTGGAATGAGCGAACACGAAGTAAATGTAAAAAAATGGGCCATGGATGACCATCCATATTTGGGGAACCGCTCCTTTGATTTAATATCATATGTGAAAACAACTGATGATGAAGAGGTAATAATTGATAATTTGTTCGAGGCTGGTAAATCCCTGAAGCAAGGCGGTGTCCTAATCCGGACCGTGATGTATTCAGGCGAATCGATATGCAACGTCCTTGATGACGTCGAGAGGCAGCTTTCATTACCAGACCTTACTGAAATCAGAGAAAAGGCGCTCTATAGCGTACTTCATCACTATTCCGGCAGGGAAGGCAATTATGAACCTATATATTTGATACATTTCGGGCTTCCGTTTACAGTTTCAAAAGATAAAGCTCTAGAATATATGAGGGTGATCCGGGACGAATATGAGAAGGCTCTGAATGAAAGGAAGATCGAAACTGTACTTATTAAAGATTCTGATATTATGAAAACCATATTAGATGGGATATTTACCGGGAAAATGTACTTAACGGGGGATATAAATGAATATTAATCCTTTTTTTTGGAAGAAAAAGTCAAAACTCGAGGTACTTACTGAAAAACAAATGAATACTAATGCGGATATTCAAACCGAGCTTGCTTTTGAGCTTTGTATGGATGATGTAGACCCTATAATGAAAGGGCAGGATGCCGGGAAATATGTAATAATTAATGGGGATATGTACGCGCAGGCTATCCTTATAGCCATCCGAGATAAGTATACCCAGACAAAGGGATTCGGAAAACATTATAAAATTAGTACAATAAGTAAGATAATAAGGACTGCCCGTGTGTCCGGGGCGTCTATCCTCCTGGGACATAATGAGATAACTATAGCCCAGGAACGTGAAGCTGTTATGCTGAATGATGCCCATAAAAAAACGCAACAGGTAGACGCTCAAACACGTTCAGGGATCGCAACTACTTCAAATAGTTTATATAACACGTTTGCGAAAAGGGAAGTGGTAGCGCATACAGCAGTTACTTTTGATGACGATGACCATTATTCATGGTTTGCGCTGCCATGTGTTGTGCTTTCTCAAGATAAAGCTAAAGTAGATCATGTAATGTCTGAAATTAAAAAACATCTTAACATAGGAAGTATCCGGTATTCGCTCCCGCGATACGGACAATTAAGCGCAATACAGGCGGCTATCCCCTTCAGCAGTCAGATTGATGCTAGGTACTTGAAGAAAGTAAACAGACGCACTATAGCGGCCATGTTGCCCCTCAGGAACGACTTTGCAGAGTTCCCGTTAGAGGGGCCTATAATATGCGTAGATGAGGAAACCGGCCGACCAATCAAGATATGTCCAACTAAATTAAACCCTGAGAATACATTTATACTGTCTCCACCTGGATCTGGAAAAACTACAATGATATTAAACCTGGCATCACATGCTATAGGTAATGATAACGACGTATGGATTATAGAGCCGAAGAATGAGGACGCAGACGGGACAGACTATCTAAACTTCACAAACGAATACAACGGAACTGTTGCACGGTGGGGCCCAGATGGAATAAACCCAAGCATTTTTATTATTTTTTATGATAAAGAGAGGATGGGAACTGATATCAGATCATATAGGAAAGCAAAAGATGATTGGTTTGATGTTGTAGAAAATTATTACAGGGCAAGGCTAGGGGGACTTAATGAAAGGCAGTCCGGGCTTCTAATAAAGAGCTTGATTGATAATTATATCAAAATTGGTGTAATTGACCATGATGGAAATCCAATTAATACCGGAAAATGGGACGTACCCGGGGCTTTAGCATGGCCTTCTGAAAATGATTTAAGGGTTTTCTGGAAGAAAGAATATGAGAATAAGGACTCGATATATTACCACGACCGGTCAATAGATGCTCTCATAATGAATACTATGAAATCTGAGCCAGGAGGGCCGCTTTGGTGGGCTGCGAATAGTCACGAGCACTTTAAAATGTATGACAATGAAAACGGACAGAAAAAAACAGGGCTTCGGATATTCGACATTAGCCAGCTTCCAGACAATATGAAGAGTGCTGTAGCCATTCAGATAATGGGTATGTGTAATACGTTATATTTCCCTAAACCTAATGATGGAAAGCCTAGAAAGCGAACATACCTCATCTTTGATGAAGTGGGGAAGCTCTCAAAGGTTCCTGTACTTGTGCCATACATGGAAAGATGCCTCCGAGAAGGGAGGGCCCCTGGAGTAACTGGTATTTTTGCGACACAAGATCCAAAATTAGATCCTGATTTCCTCGATATGGTTAAGGCGAACTGTAAAAACCTCTTTATCCTAAACAACCTTGACCCTATGAACATTGACATGTTTATGACGGCGTTTAAAATCCCGGAACAGTATAGAACTGGGCTCATGCAGAAGACGCAGGGTAAAGGGTACTACTTCAGAAATAGAAAAGGCTTGAAAATCCGAATAGAACTAGATGAGATGCCCGAGAATGCCATGTTAAAGAGCGAGCGGGGTATGCAAACCGATAATGCAACATGCACGACGGCACACGGTTTTGAGGTTGAAGATTGTTATAGAGAGATCTATGAGGAAAGGGGTTTCTTTAGTCCAATCTGGCTCAAAGGAGACGCACAAAAGGATTATCCAGGTTTTAAAAATTACACACCTTTCGACCCAATCGGGCACGGTGGTTCCATGAGTGGATGGATACGCAAAGACCTCATAGAAGAAAAAGACGGTCTTACAAAGGATGGTAAAAAGAAACAGGATCTCATAGGGCCAGAAGGGGAAATTCATTATTGCTGTGTTTGCAGGATAGCGGGTTGGATGAAACGGCAGGGCTTCCCTAACGTGGAAATGCACCTAAGAGAATGCGCTGATATAACTTGGGGCGAAGTAGACGAAAAAGGTAATTTAACGGATCCTGAGAACTCTGGATGCCTTGAATATGAAGGGGACGGAACACACACTGACATCGACGAATGGAATGGAAAACTTGAACGCGCGAGGGCATTCGGTTTTAAGAAAATTATATTCACCGGGAAGAGTACAGTATGCGCAGAAATGCGGGGTAAAAAAGGCTCGCTTGTTGGCGAATTTGTATTCAAACAGGGCGAAAAGAACCTGCTCAAAGAACTTGAACGAATCCGAGACGAAATAGCCGAATGCAAAATGCGGAATTCAAGCATAAATCGTGCATTAGTTAAACAAACGGAAGCTGTAAATTCTCCCGTTTAATAGGGTTACTTCGCTATGCGAAGTTATCTGCTCAGAATGCGTACCTTATACTCTCCGAGTGCGGTACTATATCTGATACGATAACCTTCGCTCAGTTCAGTTTCCCCCTAAGTTCCCCCGGGTTTGGGGGAATTTATGACGCGAGTTTCCGCACCATGACAAAATAAGAAGCTACGTAGAAAATAAGCAAAACAAGTTTGAAATAGAATATGTATTTAAATACGTTGTAAACAATTAAATATCAAATATGGAGTTCCGAACAATGGGCGAGACTACAATAAATAAACAAACACGTTCTATTAATGGAGCAGCTATTATATTGTTCTTCGACAAATGGATTGAGATCCTAAGAGTAAAAGGTAAAGATAAAGATCAACCGTATGTAGTGCCAGAAAGTGGGACTATAACGATTAGATTTCCAGTGAAAGATAACCCGGAACTAATAGGAAGAACATTAAGAGTATTCATGGAGTCTGATTAACATGAGTTATTCTCAGATAGTTACAAATCCTCTACAGCAGGCAATATTAGCTATTTTGTTAGTATCTGCTGGATTTAGCACAGGATATACAACATCAGATCAACACAACACGTTTGTACTCGAAGACCAATTAAAAGACTTTGATCAATTTTCATATAAAGCTCAGGAAGTAAATGCAATGATGTTGGATGTTCTAGAGAATCCTACAGAGGACAGTTTAAAAATGGTTAATAACAGACTTAAAATCAATTATGCAAATTGGGAACACCGGGAATATGGAGATAATAAAGAACTATTCCATAAATATAGACTTGCCTGTCAGGATGTAATTGATAATTTGCAGGAAAATGGAGTTGCAGATACAACTGAAATGGAAACTATTTATTCTGAATTGGTTCCAAGCTCTAAAAAAAGTAATGAACATCGGATAAACATAGATGCACCTTTTATATTTGTTTCTGGGTTACCTACAATACAAGCTTAATCTTTTTTCCACCGTTCAATCATCATTTCCATTATCTTATCATCGATCTCATCGGAAAGTAATTAAAGTTCTTCAAGCGAAGAT
>Ga0172378_10006412_pt1 | contig 10997 bp, 5 predicted proteins | sample GrowelOW332metaG_FD_119755 | JGI IMG/M metagenome (GOLD analysis project Ga0172378, IMG submission 119755) | Groundwater microbial communities from an aquifer near a municipal landfill in Southern Ontario, Canada - Pumphouse #3_1 metaG | ecosystem: Environmental > Aquatic > Deep subsurface >... | reverse complement strand
GTGAACGCAAATGGACTTGTTCTATTACGGTCGGTATTGTCTATCAGCAACTCAGGAATCTCAGGGATGTCTAGCACCATACCTTGCTTACCTTTCATAGCAAACAAATCTTCTTTGTCGGCCTTCTCGATATGATCGAGCAAATCGCTGAGCTGTTTGCCCAAGAATGAGGAGATAATGGCTGGAGGTGCCTCGTTAGCACCCAAACGATGCGCATTGGTTGCGCTCATAATAGATGCCTTAAGCAGTCCATTGTGTTTATAAACGCTCATCAAGGTCTCAACCAAGAATACAACGAAACGCAGATTATCTTTTGAATTCTTTCCCGGTGCATGCAGCAAAACACCTGTATCTGTTGACAGACTCCAGTTGTTGTGCTTGCCACTTCCGTTGATACCTGCAAACGGTTTTTCGTGTAACAGCACACGGAAGCCATGACGACGCGCCACACGTCTCATCAAGGACATGAGCAACATATTGTGATCAACGGCCAAATTACACTCTTCAAAGATTGGAGCCAGTTCAAATTGGTTCGGAGCAACCTCATTATGACGAGTCTTACAAGGTATTCCAAGTTCAAGAGCCTGAATCTCAAGATCTTTCATGAAGGCTTGAACACGCTCTGGAATGATACCGAAATAATGGTCGTCCATCTGCTGGTTCTTAGCAGAATCGTGTCCCATCAGGGTACGACCTGTCAACATTAAATCGGGACGAGCATGATACAGATCTGCATCAACCAGGAAATATTCTTGTTCCCATCCTAAATTGGAGGTTACGTGCTTGACATTTGGGTCGAAATACTGACATACCTCAGTTGCAGCCACATTCACAGCATGCAACGAACGCAACAAAGGAGCTTTGTAATCGAGCGCTTCACCCGTGTAAGAAACAAAGATTGTTGGGATACACAATGTATCATCAATGATGAAAACGGGTGATGTAGGATCCCAAGCAGAATATCCTCGGGCCTCGAATGTATTGCGAATACCGCCACTGGGAAACGAAGAAGCATCAGGTTCTTGCTGTATGAGCAGTTTTCCACTGAAATCATCAATGACGTTACCTTTTTTATCGAAATCAATAAAGGCATCATGCTTCTCAGCAGTTCCTTCAGTAAGTGGTTGAAACCAGTGCGTGTAATGCGTTACCCCGTTTTCGCCAGCCCATTGTTTCATTCCTTTTGCAACAGCATCAGCAATGGAACGATCGAAATGAGCACCATTATCTATCACGTCGATAAATTGCTGAAATACGTCTTGAGGCAGATATCTCTGCATCTTTTCACGATTGAAAACATACTTGGCAAAATACTCAGAAGGCTTCTCCTCCGGAGTTTTCACATCTAGCGGACATTTCTTTGATGCATCTGCAACAGCTTGAAATCTGAAATTCTCCATTGTCTATCTAGTTTGAAAAATTGAATGAATGATGTTTTCTTATAATTGATACGCCTTATGCGTATAATTTAATTTAATGCTAGAAATAAGGCTTGCTTTAAAGCATACAGCCAATTCCTTTTTATCCTTTCAGCATACTCGTAAGCCGCTGCATCGCTTCCTCACAATCGCTGCGATTACCGAAAGCTGTCAAACGGATATACCCTTCTCCACTCGGACCGAATCCTACTCCTGGTGTACAAACCACGCCTGCCCCATACAGCATTTGTTCGAAAAATGCCCAACTACCAATATTATCAGGAGTTTTTACCCAAAGATAAGGGGCGTTCTTTCCACCAAAGACCTTTAATCCTAACTGTGTTAAAGTATCGGTCATCATCTTGGCATTTGCCATATAGTAATTGATCGTTTCTCTGATTTGCTGCTTTCCTTCAGGTGTATAGATCGCTTCTGCTGCCCGTTGGCTGATGTAACTTGTACCGTTAAACTTCGTACTCTGTCGACGATCCCATACATGATTGAGTTCAACACGCTGTTTCCCATCAATGGTTTCAGCCGTAAGTTCTTTTGGAATGACAGTATAACCACATCTTATTCCTGTAAATCCAGCGGTTTTAGAAAAGCTTCTGAACTCGATGGCAACCTTCTTGGCGCCCTTTATTTCGTATATTGAATGAGGAATACTGTCTTCTTGTATGAACGATTCGTAGGCAGCATCATAAAAGATGATTGTATCATTTTTCAATGCATAATTCACCCACTTATGTAACTCATTCTTTGAAAGTACCGTTCCGGTAGGATTATTAGGGTAACACAAGTAAATAAGGTCTACACGATGGTCAGGAATTGCGGGTATGAAATTGTTTTCGGCGGTACATGGCATGTAGGTCACATTGCTCCATTTGCCGTTTTCCAACACCCCTGCACGACCACTCATCACATTCGAATCTATATAAACAGGGTAGATGGGGTCCGTAACACCGACACTATTGTCCCAGCGAACGATTTCTCCAATATTTCCGGTATCACTCTTTGCACCATCATTAATGAATACCTCGCTCGCATCAAGGTGAATTCCTCGACTTGCATAATCGTTCTTGATGATAGCCTCACGCAAAAAATCGTATCCCCGCTCTGGTCCATAACCTCGAAAAGTAGCTTTCTGAGCCATTTCTTCAACCGCTTTGTGCATGGCTTCGATAACAGCTGGGCACAAAGGCTGTGTCACGTCACCAATTCCCAAGCTAATAACCTTGATTTGAGGATGTGAAACCTTGAATGCATTGACTTTCTTTGCAATGTCTGCAAATAAATAATTATTTGAGAGTTTAAGAAAATGTTCGTTTACCAGTGCCATATTTTTTACGATTCTCTTTTGTTATAATTCTGTTATTCATTGTCAATGTCATAAACGATTTCACCTTCAAAGACAAAGGCGGCAGGTCCAGTCATAAATATATGGTTGTCTGCAGCTCTCCATTCAATGTTCAGCGTTCCTCCATCCATGACAATTTTATTTGAACGGTCCATATTCTTGGTCAATGTTGCAGCAACAGATGTAGCGCACGCACCAGTTCCACAAGCCATCGTTATTCCACTACCACGTTCCCAGACTCTTGTTCGGATACTGTGATCGTCTTTTATTTCAGCAAACTCGATATTGCATCTTTGTGGAAAAGCAGGATTATTTTCCATAATACTTCCATATTTAGCGATATCCAGATCTTTTACATCATTGACAAAGCAAACAAAATGTGGATTGCCCATAGAAACAAAAGTACCATCGAATTCTCTATCATCCGCCACAATGCGATGATGTTCTGTTGGGATGTACTGTTCTGTAACTTGAAATTTCGGCTCAAGCATATCTACTGTAACCGATTTTACAGTGTTGTCGGATGCAATATCCAAAAGAAGAGTCTTGATTCCCGAAAGTGTTTCCAGTCTAATGACAGAATGTTTGGTCAAACCTTTTTCATAAAGATATTTACCGATACATCTCGATGCATTGCCACACATGAGCGCCTCAGATCCATCAGCATTGAAAATTCGCATTTTGTAGTCAGCAATTTCCTTGTCTTTGGGCTCTCCAATCAGCACAATACCATCACTTCCGATGCCGGTATGTGGAGTACTCCACTTGATTGCTGCTTTTGAAGGGTTGGGAATATCATACAATAACGTATTGATATAAATATAGTCATTGCCTGCCCCGTGCATCTTTGTAAACTTTATCGTATGCTCCATATTGCCATCATTGCACTTTCCAAAATGCTTTTGTCGTTTATATCTTTTGCAAAAATACAACTAATTGTTTGATATTCAATAATAATACCAACAATTTTACATATTCATCTTTCTTTATTTTTCAATTTATCGCTTAATTATCGACTTTCATTTCGTTTTGTAACTAAAAGACTATATTGCTTTACAAATTGATATAAATTAATTTTCAATTATGAACGATAATTTAATCAAATTGAAATAAAAAAAGACAATTTGCTTATAATATTTACATTTTAAAGGTCAATTTGATATCATTATCTCATTATCTCGATACAAAAAGTAATTTTCCAATAGAGAACTAATATTTTTACACTTTTGGACCTTCTTGCAGAAAGGTATCAACCTCTGCAGCTGTCTTGCGTCCTTCATTGATAGCGTGTACGACTAAAGAAGCACCACGAGCAGCATCTCCGGTAATGAAAACATTGCTTTCATACGCTGGATGTTGAGGCTTTAAAAATCCCATCGCCAACAATACCATGTCTGCCTTGATCACTTCAATTTCGCCTACCGGTTCCATGAGAGGACGACCACCTTGAGGATTAGGCTTCCATGTGATTTCTTGAACACGCACACCTGTCAGCTTGCCATCTTTACCAATAAACTCTAGCGAGTTGATATTCCATCGACGGGTACATCCTTCTTCATGGCTAGAAGTAGTTTTGAGCGTACGAGGCCACAGAGGCCAAGGGTTATTTGGATCTTCAGGTCCTACAACCGGTTTCGGCATAATTTCTATTTGAGTAACGCTTTTGCAGCCTTGACGGTGAGATGTGCCTATACAATCACTTCCAGTGTCTCCACCACCAATAACGAGCACATCCTTTCCACGAGCATTCACCAGTTGGTCTTTTTCAAACTCGGTCCCAGCAAGAATGCGGTTCTGTTGAGAAAGAATATCCAAAGCCATATAAACACCAGACAACTCTCTACCAGGAATATTCAAATCTCTTGCCTGAGGTGTACCTGTCGCAATAACATAAGCATCGAATCCTTCAGGCAGATTTTGAAAATCTATCGGCTGATTGTACTCGAAAACGATGCCCTCATGTTCCATAAACTTCAGTCGGCGATCAATGATGGCCTTGTTTAGCTTGAAATTGGGTATTCCGTAGCGGAGCAATCCACCAGCATTCTCGTTTTTATCAAATACCGTTACCAGATAACCTCGATGGTTCAACTGATTTGCAGCTGCCATTCCAGCTGGACCAGCTCCAATAACAGCCACTGTTTTGCCATTACGTTGAGGAATATTGACACTGACATAATTCTCTTCGAATGCATGTTCAGCAATTGCACATTCGTTTTCACGAATTGTTGTTGGATCATGCTCCATCAGGTTGAGCACGCATGCTTTCTCACAAAGTGCTGGACAAACGCGACCAGTAAATTCAGGAAAATCATTCGTTGAGTTGAGCAGACGGTATGCTAATTCCCAATCCTCTTTGAAAATGGCATCATTCCACTCTGGCGGTTTATTCCCTAATGGACAAGCCCAATGACAGAATGGAACACCGCAGTCCATACAACGTGAAGCCTGCTGACGTCGATCATTACTATTTAAAGTCTGTTCTACCTCTCCGAAATCGTGAATGCGGTCGTTTATCGGACGATACCCCGCTTCTTTGCGGTGTATGGTTAAAAATGCTTTTGGATTTCCCATATTGTTATGAAGTATTCCCTATTCGCTGAAGTTGTGCGCTGCCATTGAATGAACTTTAGGAATCTACTGTTTTAATTGTTAATAATTATCTTCTTATCTGGCGTTTGATGCTTATATGATCAACATCTTTTACCTACCGTATGATGGAATGGATGATCGTTTATTTTTAATAATCCCTTTGTACCACGGCAATCTTCTGTTGAAGCTTCTTTACCTGTTCTTCTTGCAGTACGCGCTTGTATTCGATTGGCACAACTTGAATGAAATCTTCAATATAGTGTGACCAGTCGTCCAGCATTGTTCTAGCCAATTTACTCCCAGTATAAAGATAGTGTTGACGAACCAGTTCATGCAACTCCTTGCGGTAGCTATTCTCTTCAACTAAGTTGATTTCAACCATATCCATATTACAGAAGTAATCAAAATTGTGATTTTTGTCCCAGACATAGGCCACACCACCACTCATACCAGCGGCAAAGTTACGACCGGTTTCGCCTAAAACAACCACGCGACCTCCTGTCATATATTCGCAGCAATGGTCACCGGCACCTTCAATCACGGCAATGGCTCCCGAGTTACGTACACCGAAGCGTTCACCGACCTTACCATTGATATATAGTTCACCACCTGTGGCACCATACAAACCTGTATTTCCTGCAATAATGTTGTCTTCAGCAGCAAAATTCGAACGGATAGGAGGAAGTATCATGATGCGACCTCCACTCAAGCCTTTGGCAAAATAGTCATTGGTTTCACCTTCAAGCTTGAAGTCTACACCCTTTACAAGAAAAGCACCAAAGCTTTGTCCTGCAGAACCTTTGAATTTGATATTGATTGTTTTTTCGGGCAATCCCTCTTCACCATATTTCTTGGCAATGACACCACTGAGCATTGATCCAATGGCACGATCAGTATTTTTGATAATGTAATCAAGATTTACCTCTTCTTGATGGTCTATGGCATTTTTGGCACCATCAATGATTTGGTGATCGAGAACATCTTTTATCTTGTGCTGTTGGTCAGTGGTATGATAAAGTGAACAGCTTGCATTCTCTTCACGATAGAGCAAGCGAGTGAGGTCTAGTGTAGAAGCCTTGCTTCCCGGTTCACATGGCTTGCGTTGAATCAGTTCGGTATGACCAACAATATCATCCAACTTTGTGAATCCCATCTCAGACAGGTACTCGCGAACCTCCTGAGCCATAAACCGGAAATAATTAATCAAAAATTCATAATGACCTTTAAAATGAGCACGTAGTTCAGGATTCTGTGTAGCGACACCCATCGGACAAGTATTGAGGTTACATTTACGCATCATGACACATCCTAGCACGATGAGGGCCGCTGTACCCACTCCATACTCTTCAGCGCCAAGCAATGCCATTAAGATGACATCACGACCGGTCTTGATTTGTCCGTCGACCTGCAAGCGAACTTGTCCACGCAAGCCATTTTTCACCAGTGTTTGCTGGGTCTCAGAAAGTCCAATCTCTGGAGAGATTCCAGCAAAGCGCATGCTTGATGCAGGAGAAGCACCCGTTCCACCTTCAGCACCAGAAATAATAATAAGGTCAGCTTTGGCCTTTGCTACTCCGGCAGCAATGGTTCCTACTCCACTTTCAGCAACCAGTTTTACACTGATGGTAGCACTCGGATTGACATTCTTCAAATCAAAGATGAGCTGAGCAAGATCTTCAATAGAATAAATATCGTGATGAGGAGGTGGAGAAATGAGTGAAATACCTTTTATAGAGTGACGCGTCTTGGCAATGACATCATTCACCTTGAAACCGGGTAACTGACCACCTTCTCCAGGTTTTGCACCCTGTGCCACCTTGATTTGAATTTCTTCTGCATTAACCAGGTATTCGGTTGTGACACCAAATCTACCCGATGCTACTTGCTTAGTCTTGCTTGAAAGTGATATGCCGTCAACAGTACCATGGAAACGATCGCTGTCTTCTCCTCCTTCACCAGTATTGCTTCTTCCTCCCAACTTATTCATCGCCAGTGCAATCGCTTCGTGCGCCTCTATTGAAAGTGCACCAAAACTCATGGCTCCGGTCACAAAATGTTTTACAATGTCTTCGACAGGCTCAACCTTCTCAATATCAATAGGGTTGCGTTTGAAATCCAAGAAATCACGTATGAAGATGGCTTCATCTTTCTTGTCAGCTAAAGCTGAGAACTGCTTAAACTTCTCATAATTTCCTGTTCTCGTGGCTAATTGCAAAGTTGCAATGGTTTCCGGATTCCAGGCATGTTTAATACCATCTTTACGAAAGTGAAACTGACCCTTATCTACCAAAAAGTCAACTTGTTTCTCGGCATAGGCCTTTTGATGGAAGGTGATAGCATCGCGTGCAATGGTCTTCAAACCAATACCGCCAATGGTAGAGGTCTCTGTTCCAAAATAGGTCTTCAGCAAGGATTCTGACAATCCTATGCTTTCAAAAATTTTGGCTCCACGATACGAACGTATCGTTGAAATACCCATCTTCGCCATAATCTTGAAAAGACCTTTCTTAACAGCAGTGATGTAATTTGCCTCAGCTGTATTGTAGTTTTCCTGGATCTTTCCTTTCTTCACCAAGTCATCAAGTATGGCGTAAGTAAGATAAGGACAGATGGCAGATGCACCATAACCCAGTAAAAGAGCAGCATGCATCACTTCTCTGATTTCTCCACTCTCGATGATGAGGGCTGTCTGAACACGCTTTCCTACACTAATAAGATAGTGGTGAACAGCACTTACAGCCAACAATGAAGGAATAGATGCCTGATTTTGGTCAATATCACGGTCGCTAAGGATAATATAATTATAGCCCTCGTCAACGCTCTTTTCTGCCTGTTGACATAAGCGGTCGAGTGCCTCACGCAGTCCTTCTTCACCTCTGGCACATTCAAAACAGATGGATAGTTTGACGGTGTTAAAGCCTTTGTATCGAATATTACACAGAATATCAAGCTGAGTATTGGTCAATATCGGATGGGGCAGACGTACCATCTTGCAATTACTCTCATCAGGAGTAAGAACACCGGTACCTACCCTTCCAATGTATTCCGTGAGTGACATCACCAAACTTTCGCGAATAGAGTCAATAGGTGGATTGGTTACCTGAGCAAACTGCTGTCTAAAATAATTGAACAACAACTGTGGGCGGTCATCAAGAACAGCCAATGGGGTATCATTACCCATAGATCCAGTCGGTTCTTGGGCCTTTGTACTCATCGGAATAATGGTGTTCTCGATGTCTTCAGCATCAAAACCGAAAGCGATCTCCTGTTTCAATAAGTTGTCAACAGTGTTACTTACCTTCCTTCCGCTGTGTATTTTCTCCAACTCTATTCTGTTGGTTGAGAGCCATTGACGGTAAGGATGTTCACGAGCCAGTTCTTCCTTGATTTCACCATCATGGTAAATTTTTCCTTCTTGTGTATCAATAAGAAGAATTTTACCAGGTTGCAAACGACCCTTTTCAACAATTTCTCCTGGCTCGAAGTCCATCACACCCACCTCGCTAGCGACTACCATAGTACCGTTCTTATTGATGGTGTAACGAGCAGGACGCAAACCATTACGGTCGAGCATTCCACCGGCAAATCTACCATCACTGAACAGTAATGCTGCTGGACCATCCCAAGGCTCCATGAGGATAGAGTGGTATTCGTAAAAAGCTTTTAAGTCGTCTGATATTGGATTCTTATCATTAAAGCTCTCAGGTACCATCAAGGCCATAGCATGAGGTAACGAAAGTCCATTCATAAAGAAGAACTCGAACACATTGTCTAAAGAAGCCGAATCAGACATATTGGGTTGAACAATAGGCGATATCTCTTTAATATCGCCTATCATACTGTTGCTGAGCACACTCTCCCGAGCTGTCATCCATCCTCTATTGCCTCGGATAGTATTGATTTCACCATTATGAGCCAATAGTCGGAAAGGTTGGGCCAAACTCCAAGTTGGAAAAGTATTGGTTGAAAAGCGTGAGTGAACTAAAGCCAAACCACTCGTAAAATAATCGTTGGTCAAGTCGGGGTAATACTGCCTAACCTGCATGCTTGACAACATACCCTTATAAACAATACGCTTACTGGATAATGAACAAATATAGAAATCTTCGTTCGTGATTCTTTTTTCGATACGCTTCCGGATAAGATACAAAATTCGTTCAAAATCCTGAAGTTTTGCATCGGTTATCCCTGTAACGAAAATCTGTTTGATATCTGGTTCGGTTTGTAAAGCAGAGTCACCCAAGCACTCACTATTTGTTGGAACAGTGCGTAAGTGCATCAAAGACATTCCCTCACGTTCAATTTCTTCAATCATGATGGAAATAATGCCTTGTTGTACTTTCTCCTCTTTAGGTAAAAAGACGATTCCAGTACCATATTTTCCTTTTTCTGGAACAGGGATACCATTCAGAAGAATAAACTCATGGGGTATTTGAAGTAATATACCAGCACCATCACCGGTTTTGTTGTCGGCCCCTTCAGCACCGCGGTGACGCATGTTCTCAAGCACCTTCAATGCGTTATCTACAAGTTCATGACTCTTATTGCCATGAATGTTCACTACCATACCAACGCCACAAGCATCATGTTCGTAAGATCCACTATATAAACCGTTATCCATCATAAAATGTTATTTGGATTCAAAAATCAAAAATATTCTATCAATTTGGCTGCAAAAATACTAAAATAACTTTCCTTTTGAAACAATTTCTAAAGAAAATTTCATTTTATTATAATATTTCCTTGATTTATAACAATTTTATAGTATAAATCGAATATAAAAACGAAATAGTAATACTTCTCAACGAAAAGCTAACAAAAAATAAGTAACAATGACCATTAACCTATACTTCATTTATAGAATACTGCCATTAGAAGAATAGATTATGATGAAAGATGACACTTAAGCCAAGGCAAAAAGGATATTCTTTAAGTGAATCGACTTAAAATATAAACTTCTCCAATTTCATGGTGGCGATCTTTTCTATTTCACCAACCAACTTCACAAAGTGAGCTGAACTTGCATGAAGATCGATAGCATGCTGATCTGCCCATGTTTCACAAAACATCAGGGTTGTTGGATTCGTTGTACTTTCAAAGAAATCATAATGAATGCAACCAACATCCTGTCGCGATTTTTCAACAAGTTGTTTTGCCAATAAAATAACTTGCTCAAGGTTATTCTCGTCAGTCTGGACGAATGCGTTAAATCTAATCATCTCTTTTAATGTTTTACCGTCTTCAAAGAGTCACAATATTTACATTGTTTTCTTGAAAGAGAAAAGGGCTTATCCACCTTTTCAGATGAATAAGCCCTTGTATTGAATTTTAGAAATTTCTTATTAGAGCTGAGGACCAGCAGCTACAAGAGCTTTACCAGCTTCATTTCCTTCGTATTTCTTGAAGTTCTTGATGAAACGACCTGCGAGATCCTCTGCCTTCTTGTTCCAATCTGCTGCATCAGCATATGTGTCGCGTGGGTCAAGGATGTTGGTAGCAACGCCCTTCAACTCTGTAGGAACTACGAAATTGAAATAAGGAATCGTCTTGGTAGGAGCTCCATTGATAGCACCGCTTAAGATACCGTCGATGATACCACGTGTGTCACGGATAGAGATACGTTTGCCGGT
>Ga0172378_10006411_pt1 | contig 10998 bp, 7 predicted proteins | sample GrowelOW332metaG_FD_119755 | JGI IMG/M metagenome (GOLD analysis project Ga0172378, IMG submission 119755) | Groundwater microbial communities from an aquifer near a municipal landfill in Southern Ontario, Canada - Pumphouse #3_1 metaG | ecosystem: Environmental > Aquatic > Deep subsurface >... | reverse complement strand
TTCTGCAACGTCAAGCCTGGCCATGTAATACAGTCAATAGATGCCCCATCAATCTACCAGGTTCCCCTGAATATGGAGAAGGAAGGCCTGGATGTGATGATACTGAACCATTTCGGGATCAAGGATACTCGGGAACCGGATTTCACGTTGATGAAACAGTTCCTGAACAGGCTTTATCATCCGAAACATCAGGTGGACATAGCCCTTGTAGGGAAATATGTGGAGTTGCAGGATGCATATAAGTCCATTCTGGAATCATTCATACATGCCGGGGCCGCAAACGAATGCAAGGTGAATGTGCATACGGTCCATAGCGAGTATCTGGATTCTTCCAGTGTCGAGGAAAAGATCGGATCCATGGACGGAGTCCTTGTAGCCCCTGGCTTCGGGGAAAGGGGGCTGGAAGGCAAAGTCGTCGCCATAAGATATGCCCGTGAACACAACATCCCATTTTTCGGCATCTGCCTTGGAATGCAGATGTGCGTAGTCGAATTCGCAAGAGACGTGCTGGGCTTGAAGGAAGCAGCTTCGACAGAAGTCAATCCTTCTTCGCCGGATCCCGTAATCGACTTGATGGAGGATCAGAAGAGCACCACCATCAAAGGCGGGACCATGAGGCTTGGCGCCTATGATTGCGTCATTTCGCATGATTCCCTTGCATACAGGATATATGGAACGGATAAGATTTCGGAGAGGCATCGTCACAGATATGAATTCAATAACAGTTATCTGGACAGGATGAAGGCGGCAGGGCTTGTCGCTACCGGAAAGAATCCGGAAACCGGTCTTGTGGAAATAGTGGAGATACCGTCCCATCCTTTTTTCATCGGTGTCCAGTTCCATCCGGAACTCAAGAGCACACCCGAACATCCTCAGCCGATTTTCGTCTCTTTCGTCAATGCTGCAATGCTTCATAGGAAAGAAACTCACGAAAAGGAAGAAAAATGACAGATTGGCAAAATTATTGAAGTGAAAATAACCTTGTCCAATAAAATAGGTTAATGTTTAAGAGATCTGTAAGAATATCGCTGATAATATTCTTGTCCGTTTTTGCTTGTATGCCAGCCTACTCAGGCAACAAGGTCGTCCAATATAAGTTGCAGGTCGTCGCGGAATATCCTCATGACGTGACTTCCTACACGCAAGGGCTTTTTTTCTACAACGATGCGATGTACGAAAGTACGGGACTCAACGGCATGTCCACTTTCCGAAAGGTCGATATGGGAAGCGGAAAGTATATGAGAAGGCTGAATTTCAATAAGAAGTATTTCATTGAAGGTTCTGTCATAATTAATAATGAAATCTATCTTCTTACATGGCAGAATGATGTAGCTTTCGTGTTCGACCTTCCTTCGTTCAAGTACAAGGCCACGTATTCCTATCCTCGTGAAGGCTGGGGATTGACTACCGACGGTGAGAGGCTCATAGCAAGCAACGGGACGTCCGACATATATTTCATGGATACCAAGTTCAATGTGCAGAAAGTGGTCACGGTCAAGCTCAACGGGCATCCGATGAACTATCTCAACGAATTGGAGTATATTGATGGGAAAATATATGCCAATGTGTATACGACAGACCTCATTCTGATAATCAATCCCGAGACGGGAGACGTGGAAGGGATGATAGACTGTACAGGCCTCCTGCCTGACAAGCTCAAGGATAAGAATACGGATGTCCTTAACGGGATAGCATACAATCCGGATACGAAAAAGTTGTATCTTACAGGGAAGAATTGGTGCAGGTTGTATGAAGTGAAACTGGTGGAAGTCAAGCAGAATAAAAAGTGATAAGGTAAACTCAATATATTCAATTCAAATAACAAGCGGGGGTATCGGATCCGAGCAATCGGACCCGATTGAGAAAAACCCAAAGAACCTGATACGGTCCATACCGTTGTAGGGAAGGCTTTGATCTCATTTGCGCTTTTTGCGTGCCCCTTGCATAAATTCAATCATTATGCGAGGTTTTTTTATTGTTTCAGCACTGAATGTGCTTTTTTCCGTACAGCTGATTGCAGGAAATGATCTGCCGGCTGTGAAAAATCCTGTCAAGACGGAACATCTTGACAGTGTCGTGGTTTCCGCTTCAAGGGCTTCGATACTTACTCCCGTGACTTACACCATAGTCGGAAGCGAGGCTCTTCATGGTGCAAATCCGCTTTATTCCCTGCCCATGGCCCTTTCATTGCAACCTTCCGTAGTCACAACTAACGAAGGCGGTACCGGAATCGGTTATTCCAAGATGACAGTAAGGGGCTCAAAAGGCTCCCAAATCAATGTCACATTGAACGGTATAACGCTTAACGATGCCGAATCGCAGGAAGTTTTCTGGGTCAACATACCGTCCTTGTCCAATATGCTCAGTTCCGTCCAACTGCAACGCGGCCTTGGGACGTCCGCGAACGGATCCGGCGCTTTTGGGGCAAGCATAAACATGAGTACGTCTTCCGTCGGCCAGAGTCCATTCGGAAGTTTTGAAATCGGAAGGGGATCCTTCAACACTTTCACATCCACCGTTTCTGCGGGCACGGGCCTAAGGAAGTCCGGCTTGTATTTCAATATGGCGTATTCCAAAAACAATACCGACGGATATATCCGCAATGCCAAGGCCGATGTCCAATCGGCACTTGCAGTGCTTGGATGGCTGAAGGGGAAAAATTCATTGAAAATGACATATCTGATGGGGGAGGAGCATACCGGCATCACTTGGGAAGGGATTCCAATGGAAAAATACAAGACCGACAGGAGGTACAATCCCGCGGGCGAATATTTGGATTCTGAAGGAAATGTGCATTATTATGACAATCAGACCGACAATTACATACAAAATCATTTCCAGCTGAATTATACCCATCAGTTCGGGGAGAGGCTTTTCTGGAGCACAACCGCAAATTGCACAAAGGGATATGGATATTATGAGCAATACAAGCAGGCAGCTTCGAGGGATTCCATTTCAAGGGACAAGATGGACAATTATTATCTGGTGCTGAATTCCGATATGAAATATTCATCCGAGGATATCGATCTCACAGGCGGAATCTGTGTCTCCAGGTACGATGGCGATCATTACGGTGAAATGATTTGGAACAATATGCTGGGGAACGATTATGATTACTCCGAATACGGAATGTATGGGAACAAGGGGGTGAAAGACGAACTCAGTGTCTTTGCAAGGGCGGAATACAGGCCGTCGCGGATTTTGAACGCTTATGTCGATTTGCAATATAGGGGAATAGCCTTGAATATGGATGGTGTTGACGACAATGCACTTTCACTTGCATATCACAACAATTGGTCTTTCTTCAATCCACGCGGCGGAGTCACTTTGACATTATCGCCAAGACAGAAAATATATTTTTCAGTCGCTTCGGGCCATAGGGAACCGGGCAGGAATGACCTGAAGGAAAAAATCAATACGATGAGCGCCGAAATCGCTTCGGGAAATGCTGCGGCGAAAGTCGATCTCAAGCCTGAGAGGATGCTGGATTTCGAAACTGGATACCAATATTCGGGGAAATCCGTTTCAGGATCCGCAAACATTTACCTTATGGAATATCGCAATATGCTTTTGGAAACAGGACGCCTGAGCGACGAAGGTTATGCCATAAAAGAAAATGTGCCGCGAAGCTATAGGCGGGGGTTGGAATTGTCCGGTGCCTGGCAGGCTTCGCCCATACTGAAGATTGATGCGAATGCGACGCTGAGCGTCAATAAGATAAAGAATTATGTAAATTATATTTCGGATTACGACAATATGGAAGATTGGACCTATGAGGGACAGATCAAGGAGTATTTCGCCAAGACGACAATGCTTATGTCGCCTTCCGTCATAGCGTCGGCTCAGGCCGTCCTGACTCCTTTCAGGCTTGCCGGCAGGGGTTCCTTGAAGACAACGGCATTGTCGCTCAGTGGAAAGTACGTTGGAAAGCAGTATTGGGACAATACGGAAAACGAAAGCAGGTCCGTTCCCGCATATTTCGTTGCGGATTTTTCCATTACACGTGAGTTTTCGGTTTCAGGAGGCAAATTGTCGATTGGGGCTTATGTGAACAATCTTCTGAATAATAAGTATTTCGCTGATGCCTGGGTTTATAGGGCACATTTCCGTCAGGAGGATCGCACAGACCAGGAAGAAGGCGTGTTTCCTCAGGCTCCTGTGAATTTGATGTTCAGATTGGGTTACATGTTCTGAAAATAATGTATATTTATAAATATTCCAATCATTTGTAAAAAATAACATAAGATGAAGAAATTACCATTCATTATTTTAGCATTATTTTCATTTTCCATCGTCGCATCGTTTTCTGCAGGGGCCTGGGGAAGAATCGGGCATGAGACAATCGCCAAAGTTGCAGAGAGACATCTTTCAAAAAGGGCACAGAAGAGGATTGAACACTATCTTGGAGGACATTCGATCGTGTATTATGCCAAATGGATGGATGAATACAGGAAAACTCCCGAATATGACTTCACCAACGGGTGGCATACCGATCCGGTCGATTCGAATCTCTTCTATGCGGAAAGCAAAGTCAAGCCGAAAAAGGGCAGTGCCATTTACGGAATAGAGTATGCGATGCACAATCTTGAGGGTTACAAGACCATGAGTGATTCCGCAGTCGCTTTCAACATAAAGGTCCTGATTCATTTCATCGGGGACATGCATTGCCCGGCCCATATAAAATATGAAGGACGGAATATGGATTATATGGTGTTTATAGAGGATATGTATCACAACTATCAGAAGATGTCGGTACATCTTGTTTGGGATAATGGAATCTTCGAGTTCAACAGGGTCTGGTCCGAAACCGAATGGGCCCGGGAGTTGGACAAAGCCACCAAATCCGAATTTGATGAAATAACTTCGGGCACTCCAAGGGATTGGCTGCACGATGCCGCTGTCAGGGCTGTCGGCCAGTTCGATTGGACTGCACCGGATAAAAAATTGGATCAGGATTTCATCAATTACGCCTTGCCTCTTCAGGAGTCTCTTCTCAGAGATGCCGGATATCGGCTGGCAAAAGTCCTGAATGGCATATTCGGTTAATCCGTTTTAGAAACACTGAACATCAATGAAGCCCGCATCACTGCGGGCTTCAACGGTTAGTTAGTAGTGTTTTTATACCTAAAATTAAGGTTTTAATTTTTGTTGGTTAGAGATTTTGGCGTATTCGCCAAATTGAGTTCTATCTCCTCAACTGTTTTTAACGTTTTAAAAACATTGCAAAGTTAATGACTTTTTATTTAAAACAAAGTAATTTTCATAAAAAATCAATCTTTCGACCCTTTAAGAAGGTTGGGCCTCAGCCTTTTTGTCCTTTCCAAGGCTTGTTCGTCCTGCCATTCCCGTATGGTTTTGGGATTTCCGCAAAGCAAAACGTCAGGTACTTTCCATCCATTGAATTCTGCAGGGCGGGTATAGACGGGTGGTGACAGAAGTCCGTCCTGGAAACTGTCGCTCAGGGCCGAGGTTTCATCCGTGAGTGCTCCTGGAATCAGCCTGACAAGCGAATCGGCAAGTATGGCGGCGGGAATCTCCCCACCGCTCACAACATAGTCTCCTACCGATATCTCCTTGGAAATCAAATGCTCACGAATTCTTTCGTCAATTCCTTTATAATGACCGCACAAGATCATTATGTTTTCCTTCATCGACAATTCGTTTGAAATGCCTTGCGTCAATTGCTCACCATCCGGCGACATATAGATGATTTCATCATATTGTCTTTCGGCTTTCAGTTCATTTATCATTTCGAATACGGGTTCCACCATCATCACCATGCCGGCATCGCCGCCATAGCAATAATCATCGACGGTCTTCCGAGGGCCGATGCCATATTTCCTGATATTGTGAACTCTTATGTCAACCAGACCTTTCTTGATCGCCCTTCCTACGATGGAATGGCCGAGAGGGCTTTCAAGAAGTTCGGGAACGACAGAAAGGATGTCGATTCTCATCAGTCGTCAAATTTGATTTTGAACAGTCCGTCCTGGGATTGGATTATCAGGTAACCGTCATACATTGAGCTGTCTTCCATTTCGCTATGTGTGGCCGTCCTCAGGTCGAGCACATTGCGCATATATCTTCCGTTGAGATCCCATACATACAGATAGGATGGAGTTTCAGGTTTTCCCACACCGGTAGGCATATAGAGCAGGCCGTTGTGTACGAAAAGGCCCTGCCCGATAGGCATGAACGGGGCATTGTATGTGTCTTCGAGAAGATAGGTCTCAAGCAGATCCTTGTCTGTCAGAGTCACAATCCCGTCCTTGCCATCCTTGATGGATGGCAGCCTGAATTTGGCCACCCTGTGCCTGTTTGCCGGATTGGTGTTGTCGATCGTATTGCCGTATCCGTAAAGAAGATGGTTTTCCGTATCCACCACCCATTGGAGGGCGTAACCGAAATTGTGGTTTTCATCATCATAATAAATGGTCTGGACAAGTGTCGAAGATTGGAGGTCCGGGTTTATCCTTTCCACGTATGCGACATCTTTCATTCCATTTATGGAGTGTTTCTGGCATTGGCTGACATATACCACAGGCATCGGGTCGGATGCCTCATAGTATTCGACGCCGAAGGAGGCGACATTGCAGTGATTGTATTTGTTGTAGCTTGCCAATTTGAATTGGCTGAGCCTGGCCGCCTTTTTTCCGTTGAAATCGTAGATTGTTGCGACACCGGTGTTCTGCAGGCTGAGAAGGTAGTTGCCGAATATGTCCATTCCCTGATAGGCCTGCTTTTCAACTCCCTGCAGAGGACCTATGAAAGTGGAATGCAATGTGTTTGCCTGCAATGAAATTTTTTCTCCAGTGTAAGAAGCTGTCTTTGTTTGTGCAAAGCACATGATCGGAGTCAGCAGAAAGCCGATCAGAATAACTCTTTTCATCTTATCCCAAAATTAGTTGTCGTGTGATCATATCTTCAGCAAAGATACTAGTAATTTTGATTTGTTGATAGGCTTATGATTATTGATTCGGTGTTTATAGTTTCGCATTTTATTCATATATTTGCACAATTAAGTATGAAAATTAACTCCTAATCATTATGAGTGAAGAAATTATCCCTGATGAAACCAAAACGTCAGATGTACCTCAAGCAGCAGAGGCTGAAGCCGCAAAGGTTGCAGAGACCGTCAATGAAGCCGGAACTCAGTCCGAAAAGGTGAATTCCGGAGAAGAGGTCGCCGATGAAGTCGAAACCGAAGAGCCTGAGCTCAACCTTGCTGAAAAGACGCTTGCGGAACTTTCCACGTTGTTCCAGCAACTTGCGACAAGCGAAGACAGAATGAGAAGATACAAAGAGGCCGAGGCAATAAAATCGGCATTCTATAAAAAGCTCAATAAGGAAAAAGTCGATGCCGGGGGGTCTGTTTCAGCAGAGCCGCCTGCCGGAGATGAGCAGCACGAGAATCCTTTCGATGCCATCGAGATAGGATTCAAGGCATTGTACAATTCATACAAGAAAGAGCGTTCCGAGTACAACAGGCAGCTTGAAGGGGAGAGGGAAGGGAATCTTGCCAGGAAACAGGCCGTGATAGAAGATCTCCGCAATTTGGTGGACAAGCAGGAGGATGTGAATGCCACGTTCCCGGCATTCAGGGACATACAGACCCGGTGGAGGGCCATCGGCCCGGTCCCTGCACAGAATTACCGTGATGTGAACGACACTTACCAATTTCTCGTAGAGAAATTCTATGACATGGTCAAGATCAATCACGATTTGAGGGATCTGGACTTCAAGAAGAACCTGGAGGCCAAACAGGGATTCTGCGAAGCTGCCGAGAAGTTGTCGGAGAATGACAATGTGGTTGCCGCTTTCAAGGAATTGCAGAAACTTCACGAGCAATGGAAGGAATTCGGGCCTGTCGCCAAAGAATACCGGGACAGCATTTGGGATCGGTTCAAGGAGGCGACTGCGATAGTCAACAAAAAATATCAGTCATATTTCGAATCCCAGAAGGAAAAACAGGTTGAAAACCTTGAGGCCAAGTCCAAATTGTGCGAACAGGTTGAAGCCATTGCCGATAAGGAGATCACTTCATCCAACGATTGGAATGCCCTTACCAAGGAAATCGAAGACATCCAGAAGACTTGGAGAGGCATAGGCTATGCCACTAAAAAAGACAATCAGAAGATATATGACAGGTTTCGTGCCGCCTGTGACAAGTTTTTCGGACGCAAACGGGATTTCTATGCTTCTTTCAAGAATGTGATGAATGACAATCTGGACAAGAAGATGTCGCTGATCGAAGCCGCCGAGGCTCTTAAGGGCAGCACCGAGTGGAAAAAGACGGCGGACCAGCTTATCAACCTGCAAAAGCAGTGGAAGGAGATAGGTGCGGTTCCCAGAAAGAAATCCGAACAGTTGTGGAAGAGGTTCCGTGCCGCTTGCGACGAATTTTTCAATGAGAGGGACAAACAGGCCAAACCGGAAAATGATTTCTATGGCAACCTGAAGGCAAAGCGAAAGCTGATTGAAGAAATCGATGCTTATGTGGCGGTTGATGAGGATGCTGACAATCAGGCCATGCGCGATTTCGTCGGCAAATGGCAGGAGATCGGCTTTGTGCCTTTCAAGGAAAAGGACAATGTGAACTCCGCATACCGTGATGCGATGAAGGCCAAATTCCGCAATTTCAATTCCTCGGTCGGAAGAAGCCAATCCGTCACATCCAGGGCTCCGAGAAATGAGAAAGATCGTCTTGTCCAGAGGTTCAACAAACTCCAACAGGACATAGACACGTATGAGAACAATATAGGTTTCTTCGAAAAGTCAAAGAATTCGGAACCTCTCATCAGGCAGATGCAGGATAGGATCGAGGTTGCCAAGGCTGAACTTGATGAATTGAAAGAGCAGATCAGGAAGGCTGAAGAAGCTTCTGCAAAAGAGTAATTATCACAAGAATGAACAAAAACACCATTATCGGCTTCACCCTCATCGGGTTGATCCTCATCGGGTTCACGATGTATCAGTCGAAGCAATACAAAAAACAGGAAGCGTATCAGCAGCAACAAGATTCAATCGCGAGGATTGAAAACGTAAAAAAGGCCATATCGGATTCGGCACAAGGTATTCTTGCCTCTTCATCCGATTCCACGGCAGTTTCGGATACGGCCGGGACGTCCGCATTCCATAAGGATACGACCAACATATACAAGGATGCGCTTCTTGATTCCGCACATGTCAAAAGTGAAGGATATTATGTTTTGTCCAATGACAAATTCGAAATTTCCTTTACAACCAAGGGTGCCCAGCCTTATTCCGTCAAATTGAAGAATTACAGGAATTACGACAGTACCGATCTGTATGTTTTCAAACCTGGCATGAGCGAATATGGAATAACGATTTATACCGGGGAGAACATAAATACGAAGGACTTCGTTTTCAATGTGGAAGAAAAGACGGACACTTCCCTGATAATGCGCCTTCCATTTACCGGAGGAGGTTACATACAGCAGAAATATGTCATCCGCAAAGGAAAATACACTGTTGATGACGAATTGTCATTTGTCGGGATGGGCAATATCATTCCAAGGAATGTTTCAATGTTCGACATAGATTGGACAATGGTCATTCCACGTATGGAAAAGGGATACAAGAATGAGGTGCAGTATTCCAAGCTTGATTATTATTTCCCTGAAGACAAAAAGCCTTTGGAAGTCGGCAGGGGCCGAAATGGAGAAAAGAGGGTGGATGCCAACACTTCATGGTTCGCATTCCAACAGCAGTTCTTTTCAGCCATAATGAGGGCCAAGAACAACTTCTCTTCAGGTGCTTTTGCCGTCAATTTCTATCCGGAGACCGACCCTGGACGCAATCTTATGAATTGCCGTGCCAATATGAGGGCTGATTTCAAGCAGACAAAGGACGGCGTCTCGATACCTTTCGAATTCTATTTCGGGCCAAACCATTATTCTACATTGAGGTCCTATGGCCAGAAGTATGAGAAGATAATTCCGCTGGGCGGCTGGCTTGTCGGCTGGTTTACAAAGTATCTGATAATCCCGACATTCAATTTCCTGCATAGGTACATTGCCAATTTCGGTCTTATCATACTGCTTATGACCCTGTTCATAAAGTTGATCGTTTCCCCGCTCACCTTCAAGTCGTATAAATCGTCGGCCATGATGCAGGCCATCAAGCCGGAGATGGACAAACTGAATGAAAAGTATCCGAAGCAGGAAGATGCTCTCAAGAAGCAGCAGGCGACGATGGCTTTGTACAAGCGGGCGGGAATCAGTCCAATGGGAGGTTGCCTTCCGATGCTGTTGCAGTTCCCAATATTGTGGGCCATGTTCAGATTCTTCCCGGCTTCCATAGAACTTCGCCAGCAATCTTTCCTATGGGCGGATGACCTGAGTTCTTATGATTCGATCTGGAATTTTGGAACAAGGATACCCATCCTTGGCGATCACATATCATTGTTCGCACTGCTTATGGCAGTATCCATGTTCATATATTCCAAGATGAATTCCAATCAGATGTCCTCAGACCCGAATATGGCAGGAATGAAATTCATGAGCATCTGGATGATGCCTATAATGATGTATTTCATTTGCAACGGCCTTTCAAGCGGATTGAGCTATTATTATCTGCTTTCGAATATCATAATGATGTTTGAAACTTGGGTCATCAAGAAATTTTTCATTGACCAGGATGTGATTTTGGAAAAACTCAAGGCCTCCGAAGGGAAACCTCTTCCCAAGTCCAAATGGCAACAGAGGATGGAAGATGCCCAGAAGATGCAACAGCAGATGCTGAAGGATGCTGAAAAGAAAAGGAGAAGATAATGTCGATAGGGTCGCTGATAAGACAAATTCATTCGGAACTGCCATCAAATGTGAAATTGGTGGCAGTTTCCAAATATCACCCCGTTACCGAACTGATGGAGGCCTACAATGCCGGACAACGGTCTTTCGGGGAGAATATCGCACAGGAATTTTCAGCAAAAGTGCCACAAATGCCCTCCGATGTCGAATGGCATTTCATTGGTCA
>Ga0172378_10006410_pt1 | contig 11000 bp, 27 predicted proteins | sample GrowelOW332metaG_FD_119755 | JGI IMG/M metagenome (GOLD analysis project Ga0172378, IMG submission 119755) | Groundwater microbial communities from an aquifer near a municipal landfill in Southern Ontario, Canada - Pumphouse #3_1 metaG | ecosystem: Environmental > Aquatic > Deep subsurface >... | reverse complement strand
GTCTGGGTAATATGATATATACTGTTTTCATCACGGGTAATAAGATTAAACTTTTCCATCTCTTTTAATCTAGGTAAGATTTCAGGTGATGATACTTTAAATTGATCTTTGATTTCTGTAAGTGTTTTAGGGCCTTCGTCTTGCAGGTAAAAGAGTACATCTTTTCGTTTTTCTGACATCGTAAGAGTTCCTAAGAGGCCTAATGAGTTTACCATTTTGACCACCTGGGGAAAGTATTAAATTGAATCCGGGGTGTATATATCATGAATTATTTCTCCTTTAAATTTTGAGGTTATAGTTACAGCTATAGCCTCAATATCTACTAATTCACTCAGTGTCTATGGACACATTATCTAGAATTTCATCTTTTCTTAAAAACCACAACCGGTTTACTTGCTTTCCTGTTAATGTTTCATAGAGTAAAATTTGTTGAGTAAATTGAGCTTCAAGTGTGAATTTTAATAATGCTTCTTGTTCTGGTGTTAAATATTGGTCCATTTCTCTATACTCCTTTAAATTAGGGCGATATTGTGGGAACTGTAGCCCTATAATTATTCTACTTTTTCTAGATTGCTTTCGTGTATTTTGATACCATTATCAAGAACTAGATGTTCTGTGTAATCATACTCACCTATAATGAATCTGTGAGATATGAATCCATTTGGATGGGGTACGTCTTCGGTTTTAATTGATTTTTCAATAACACGCGCTACTACAGTACCTTCAATTGGTTCTCGGTGGCTATTCCATATTTCATGCGTTCTTACTTTGTCACCAACTTTAATCATTATAATATATCTCCTTTCTCAGTGGGTTATATAGTATATCCATTCATTATATATAAACTTTGTTACAGCGTAACCGAATGGTTAATTATAAATAGATTTAGTTACATAGTAACTGTTATGCCGAAGAAGCAAGTTAGATTTTCAGAAGTGAACATAAAACGACTAGAAAATACAGGTGTATGTAAAGATGATTTGGATTCAGCTTTTGAAAAGTTATTGGACATGTATGATGACATCATGAGGGTCTTGATGTTTGATGATGAACCAGATACGGAGTTGGTTAAGTTGTTAAAAAAGAAATGGTGTAGGAAAGTTGAGGTTATTGAATCTAAGGAGTTGAATATTGAATGACTGAAAAGCCAGATAGACGAAAACTCAATGATGTATTTACAAAACCGTGCTGCGTTGGAATTATGACAATTTGTGGAGTAATTGGCAACGGTAAAACAAGAGAAGAGGTCATCTTGAAAAAACATGCCCGTATAGATGGCACTGACGAAATAAAATGGTTGCATCATAGAGGGGAAATGTGGAGAAATCTTAAGCCGTTGACAGAGGTTGAATAATGAAAAAAGTAGTATTCCAAACCTGTAAAAGTCATTGGATAATCAAAGAGGAAGCTGAGTATGATTACGATGTAACTGATGAAGAAATCAAACGAGATTTTATGGAGTGGGTATGTGGAAAACATGATTGTTCTTGGTATATAGAGGAGGAAGAATGAAAATTGAACTTAATCCAGGCGCATCAGCCACAATAACATCAATAGCAATTATTCTCTTGATCGGTTTTGCCATATACATTACAGAAAGTTACTGGTGTTTATTAGGTTTGCTTGCTGTTCAATCGGTTGAAACGCATACAAAAAAGATAATCAATGCTGGAGATAATAAATTATGACCCCACGAAGCTTAGGAAAAGATGAAAAAATCACAATTACAGACGATACGCCGTTAGAAGAAATATATAAATTGATGGCTGCTAACGGGTGGGATATCAAAGTAGAAGCCACCCTCAGAGGTTGGGGAGATTCCCCTGGTGTATCAGTCTGGTTCCAGAAATGGAGATGGCACAATCAATTATTAGGTGATCCAGTTTGTATCAGTTCGTCTACTTCTGATTTTTCAGAAATGGGATTTATGATCTGGAACACTGCTAAAAAAGCATTGAAAGCTTATGAAGATTTTAAGGAGATCCCGCCTGTGCAGTTAGCTGATGGTTCGCTTGTTGAAAATGAGATTTGTGTTTTAGAGGAGCAGAGAAGGAAGGGAGATCAGATTAAGGCTGAAATGTTGAGGCTGAAAGGAAGTGATTAATAATGAGATTATCTCGCCGTCTAATATACAAACACTGGAATCCAGAAACGTACTGGAAAAATAAAGGATTTAAGTATAGAGCTGATGAAACGGGGTGTACTTGTGAGAGAATAAAAGATGTGGAGGAAAACTGATGACCGCTTTAACTTACTATGATGATTTCACAAAAGAAGAAAGAAGTGCACTTAGGAAAATGGACGCTGCTATGAAAACGTTATCAAATCGGCATTGGTTCTTTGCAGCTTCAGGAACCATGTGTATCATGAGAAAGGGTGACGATGACAATCGCGTAGTAAATACGAATGGTGGTATGAATAACGACTATGTTGCTGCGATCATGGGCAGCGGGTGCGATATTGATGGAGGAGATTGGTAAAATGATTCCTGATGAAACATACTTAAAAATGATTCTTGCTTTGCCTGGTGACTTCTTTGAAAAGGTAGAACCCGCGTTTGGAAATTTATATTGGGTTGAGACATACCAGGGATGGAAAGAAGGCTATTCGAGGAAAACATACGCAGTGTGTAGTATGGTTCTTGATACTGGTACTTATTACCTAAGTTTACAAGATAGAACAAACTTTGATGAAGTTATAGGTAGTTGGGAATTTGAGTATAGTAAACGAGATAAAGCTATACATTGGAGAAAATGGTTAATTCCAAGTCAAGAACAGCTGCAAAAAATGTTAAAATCTAATATACTAACCGATGCAGGAAACTTATGGCACGTGTTTTGTACATTTGATGAATTTGTACATTCGGAATATGAAAGACGAAGCTTTTTGAAAACTGGAAAATTAATTTCGGATTCATTTGAGATGCTGTGGTTGTCGTGTGTGATGAAAACAAAGTATAATCAGATATGGGATGGGAATGCCTGGGCAGATGAGGAAAAATGAACGGAAAACATCATGAATTTGTAAACTACCTATTCCTTATATTAACACTTGCCTTACTTTTAACATCATCAATAATCACTAACTTGAACACTGTTCATATATTACTATTTACAGGTCTTTGGATAATAGGAACTCGTTATATCACACCAGATCTAGACACTAATTCAAAATCTAGAAAACGTTTAGGCTTGATAGGTTGGATAATTGATAAACTGTTCCATCATCGAGGGATTTTACATAATCCTATATTCTGGGCTATCGTTTGGATTGCCGGTGTATATTTTACAAGTTGGTGGTTTACTGGGTTAATAGTGCCCCAATTTATTCATATTGTTACTGATTGGATAAGTACAGGATTTAAGAGAGTTGTGCCGAAGTGGATTTGGAAAAGGGTGGAGAAGGTGATTTAAAATGGATACCGCCCAATTTGAAAACGATGTGCAAGAAGGAAGTTATCAGCTACAAATTCAAGAGTTAAATAAAAAAATAGAGTATCTTAACAAACAAATTAAAAATAAAGATAAAGAACTCAAAGAGTTAAAAACTACATATTCATACTCAGAAGTCGATTTAGGTTTATCTCCGTTCGTGGGCTGCCGAAAATATAATTTATTATCTGAGACCCCCTTTTCAGTAGATTATGAAGTGTATATAAAACCAGCTACGCGAAAATTTCAAGTTACTGATTATGGAAGGTGTTCAATTGAGGATCTTCACCGCGTGGGAAAAACGGTGGAGTTGTTTTTGAGAGATCAGCTTTTAGAACGTGTTGTGAAGTGGCATATTGAAAGTAGCCATATATCAGATACTTTCGGGCCTGGATTGAAATGTTATGCGTCTGAATCTATTCCGAAAGGGTATATATTTTTGCATCCGGAAACGCTTATAAAACTGTATGATTGGGAGTTGGGTGTTTAAATATGGATAGTTATTATCCCATATGTCCAGATTGTGGAGATGGAATGAGGAAAATAATAGAATTTAAAGATTCTTATGAGGGTGATCATTGGTCAACATATATATTTCAATGCCCTAAATGTAAAAGAATAGATAAATGTGGGAAAGGGAGATGGAGTTCTGATCCATATTATATTTGTACAAAATGATATATCGAGGGTGTTTTTAAAATGTACAATCTTATAAAATATGTACCTATAAAAGAAAACGATGTTGTATATAATATAAATAGGCTAGAAATTAGAAAATGCTCTGACTGCCATCAAGATGTGCAAGCATGGGCTTTCGTTCCTTTAGAAGATGGTTACGAATATCGATTATATTGCAGAGGTTGTTATAAACATTTCAAGCCTACTGAATGGTTCAGTCTTGAGATTCTGGATGGTGTTATAAAGTGGATCTACTACCAAAAGATAATAACCGCGTGTGAAATTAAAGAAGGTTATTTAAAATGAAAACCGAATTAACAATATCAGATCTAACCCCGGAAGAAGCACATCTTATCTCAAAGTTCGCTGATCTTCTTGAGAAAAGTAATATACGCACTCCAGAGAGATCGAGAATTGTGTTATATCCAGATGCAGCCGATCAGGTACGAAGGATTATAGGGATTCTGAATGAAGAAGTATCGAGGGGGAGTGAATGATGCCACGATATAATGTAAATTATAACGGTAAATGGGCTTGTTTCACCTCAGTTTCAGATGGATTCATAACTCCATTCATGGATAAATCAGACTATGAAGAATGGAGGAAACGACAATATGGAATTGCTGACTATAGACTTGCTGAAGAATGTAATATGATGACAATGAAAGAAGCCGTTGTTTCAATCCGGATGAATCGAACACATGATGAAGCTCTCGATTGCTTACTCGAATGTGGGCTTCCAGTAGAAGAGCGTGAGAAGCTTCTGTATGATGTGGAAACAGAATGTTATTGTCCAATTCCAAAAGAAAATGGGAAATATAAATGCCCGAATTGTGGAAGCGACCTTGAGAAAGGACAGGTTACGTGTAAGGAAGAAACGTGTGAGTTGGAATTTGTTTGGAGAGGTTAAAAATGTCTAACGGATTTTGTAAAACCTGTACATACCTAAGCATAACTGAAGAAGAACAAAACAAATTAAGCCCGAAACCAGACCATGTCTGTAAAAAATACAATATAAAATTATATCATATGAAATATGGCGTTAACTGGCATCCCGAAATACCAAAGTGTGATGATTGTAAGCTTGCATATAATTATATATACAGTTCAGATGTTAGAAACTCCTTTGGAGAAGCTGCTGTAATTTTCATTAATCCCGGTAGTTGGATAGATGGGCCTTACAGGGAGAAAGATATGGGGTTGCCTAATGTCAAGCTTTTTGGTTTTGAAACTTCGTATGAACGGTATATGAGAAAAAACGCTGGCAGGGGAGAGTATATTCATGACTGAAAATAAATCAATCTGTTGGAAATTAAATCCCCCTCATGTATCTAAATTTTGCAGCGTTTTAGATGATAGAATAGAGGGTAATCTAGCTCTTAGAAGTCATTTAGAAGAGTTATACATGCAAGAAGCTATTAAAAAAATACAAGAGCAAAATAATAAACAGGTTCCTGTTATTTGGTTACATGGAACATATACGATTGTTGCTAAGTTTTTGGAGGGATATAAATCAACCGATGACGGGGGATTAACTTGGAGAGATTCAACCGAGGGAGAGATAAAAGCATGGGGTTATGAAGATGACTGAAGAAGAAACAACCATAAATAAATCAATTGAGAAAACGGCTAATGAAATCAGTCCTTTTATACTGCCCTTGTGTTCATTAGGGGTCAACTTCATAGAAGAAAGCTACAGACGTGAAAACTATATTAGAACTTATGGAGTAGAAATATATAAAGAAGCTGTAAAGTTATCTCAGACATCTGTACATGACTTTAAAACATGTTTAGAAATATGTTTTGAAAGAAAAACGAGGGAAGAGTTTTATAAATTAGCAGAAGAAATTGATAAACAACCTCTTATTAATATAAATGAACTTCTATTAAGGAAGAAAAGTAAAGAAGATAAGTTACCGAGAAAATTAAGAAATGGGTGGAAATAATATGAGTAAAGAAATCATGAACCCTGATCTATATGCAGCACTTCCCCGGAACAAAAAAATCGAATATAAGAATACGTTCCCCACAACTGGATATATTAAAAGACACAAAATGACTACAGACGGGTTGGCGTGGGTTTGGCTGGAACCAGTAAATGTTCCAGATGAATGGTTGACTGTATCCAGAAAATTGGAAGAAATAAATACTATTAGGGTGCTAGAGGATGGGTGGAAATGAAAATCACATACGATTTTTTGAAGCTTTGCGTTGGAATATTGATAATTATTTTTTTCGTGGTTTGGTTTTTAATATTTGTGAGTAGATATTAATTTACTATTTTTTGTTTTTACATTGTTAACACTGTTAATATTAAGGTAATAATTTAAATTAATATTAATAATATTTATCTGATTTTAGAATATTTCCCCTTGTTTTTTCGTTTGCTGAGTAAAAAAAGAGGTATTTTTTTACCTGTTGAAAAACTAACTATTTTACTTAGAAAACTATTTATACCAATATTACCATTAATATTAATACTAATAATGTAAATTTTGGTGATATTTTGGCAGCAAACAGAGCTACAATTCAGATGACGAACACTGGACAATTGACAATTACTGTACCCAGAGCAATTGCAGATTTAAAAGGTTGGAAAAAGGGAACGGTGTTGGAATATACAGAGGACAGATACGGGGAGGTTGTCTTAAAGGAAGTGAGAGTGTGAGTGAGTTTGAAATCGAAATGCAGGTGGCATTTAAACTAAAAGGTTATAAAGAAAAAATCGTTGAAAAATATAAGTTGACCTCTTTGCAGTGGGACATTATAAGGGATATAATCACATTGGACAGTGATTTGAAGTGACTGTTAGAGTATATCGGAGAGTCTCAACTAATTTACAGGATTTTGAAGAACAGAATAGAGGAATTGAGAATTATCTTAATTCTAAAAAAATAGATTCGTATGTAAACTATGAAGAACCTGGAATAACAGGGACAATATCTGAACGCCCTGTATATCAAAAACTACTTTCTGAAGTAGAGAACGGAGATATTGTATTAGTTTATGAATATTCTAGGATGTGGAGAGACTTAGAAGAACAGGCTAAAATCACAAAGAAATTCATGTCGAAAGGTGTAATCCTTGTTTCTGTTACTGAAGGTTCCGTACAAACTATTGACGATGTATTAAAACTGAATATTCTTGGTTCTGTGAACCAACACGAAGCAGAGCGATTTAGAAGGAGATCTAAAGAAGGAATTTTAGCTTTGCAGGAAAAGGTAGCTAGAGGGGAAGCCGTGTGGAATGGGAGAGGGCCGGATAAGAAGAAACGGAATAACAACGGATATTTAGAAAGATGGCAGAAATACAGGCAGACGCAGGAAGTAATAAAAAATAAAGGAGCTTGAAAACCAATGATTCCATGTGAAATATACGAAGAAAGTTCCAATAGTGATAAAGAACCACGGCGCATCGGAAAACCGTTTTCATTATATTATTTTAACACACTTCCACAAAAAGGAGATTGCTTGTGGTTACATCTGGATAGAGAATGTATGCGGGAAGCTGGCTTCCATCCACAAATTGCATGTGTTGTAAAATATTCTACGCAGTGGGTAGGAACTTTACCGGAGTCAAATAAAGGGTATATTGAAGTTGAGTTAAGTGAAGAAGATAAAGGGAAACTAAAGGAGTAATAAGATGTTAGGTGACACCGTACAAATAAACATTTTTGGAGAAAACGGAGCTTATAACCTATCAATCATCCGAAGATTGCGATTTAAAAAAGGGTCAACTGAACCTTATATAATATACAAACGTCGGAGATTTGATGTTATAAGAGATTACCTTGGAAATAAGGGGTGTTATATCGTTTGGAAGAGAAAGGAGCTTGAATAACATGGAACTTTCAACAAACACCTCCTACAAACATAAAACTGCAAAAACAATTTGTAAAATTATCAATATCGATGGGGATACTTTAGAATGTGTGTATCCGCCTGATAGTTATGTGTTTCATTACAGGAGGGAGTTGTTTGAAAGTTATTTTATGGAGTTGAAATAATATGATCTGGACTACCCTCGCGTGTAATCACGCTAAAACCTCTTCAAAATGTGATAAAAATCGGAAGAGATGTACTGGTGTAACATGTAAGGATTTTGAATTAAGGATGGAAAGTGAACTAAAATGTCATACTACATAGAATGTGCAAACTGTCATCATTGGAAAGGTATGACGAAAGAATATAATGGTACAATTATTCATTTGCATAGTGGTATTTGTCAAAATGAGAAATCTGAGAAGTGTGGCAGTAAAATGTATGATACGGAACAGTGTGATTATTTTGAATTAAAAGGTGAGTAACTAAATGTCTGAACGAAACCAAGAACTTGAACTATACAAGCTAATAACAAAAGAAGAATATGAATGTGGTTGGGTAAACGATTCTCAGTTTTTTGTATGGGTGTCATATTACCAATTTAAGGAATTTATGGGGAGAATTCAAGAGATATTTGGGAACTGGATGTTTGATGATGAAGGTTTTGAGGTTACTGTGCTGCAAGATTGTATATGTATCCCATTATCAGAGATATTAGATGATGGTGAGACTGATTTTGAAAGAGTGTTCGCTAAAGAGGAGTTTAAACATTGAGTTGAATATCGCTGAACTAAAGGTGGAAAGTCCGGAACCAGAGAATGGAGATTAAAGGAGTTGAAGAGTCGAAATACGAAAAAACAAGTGGGTAGTATAAGAAAATCAACCCACATAAACAGTTCTAGTTTTCATAGCATACCCTGCAATATTAGCAGCATCTGCTGTAATATAATCAATTGCCTGATCTCTAGTAATGGTAGTTGTACCATCTACATTTAACGTACCTAATACTATTTCTACACCGTCTTTTAGATAAGTTGCAGATGGAGACCACTTTATTTTTGATTCCTGGAAAACATATTTTGTTGTAGTAATATCATCAAATATTTCTACTACTTCCGAAATACTCCATTTCACATATATTACAAATCGTCCATCTGGTGCAGGAAGGATTCCGTCGAAATGTAGATATGCATCGATAAGTGATTCCGTTTCATCTAGATTTTTTATTTTTACTTGTGTGTATATATGATTTTCAGCAGTTGGTTGAAATGTTGATTCTGCCATGATTTCCTCCGTATTTTTTCAGTTGCTCGATGAGCACCATAGCCCCGGTGAAGGTAACATGCTGTTCGCCCTCAAGCTCGTATTGAATTGCCAAGTAGTTATCTTCTTTAAATTTACTTTTTGTAATTTTATACCCTGTTATTATAATGGATTTGCCAACGATATCCTGCAGGCTTATTTTTTCCCCTGCTAGATGAATATCGTCTTTTGCTATCTCACTAAATTTTTTCATAATTCTCACGCCTGTGGAATATATTTCAGGCGAGCGCCGATAAACCGATAGGAAATCGAGGGCGCGTTACCCGAATTACGGCAACCGACGCCCGCACTCAGGCCGCTACTCCAATAGCCGCCGGATAACAGTATAGAGGGATTGGAACGTGGATAGCTCCAGTAATCGCAGAACCCCTTATTATCACCACTGTTTACATCACCAGCCACCGCTGGTATGTTAAGAAGAGCCCCTAACGGATCAGTCATAATTTTTGAATAATATCCATCAACCATCGGCACCGTACCCGCGCCAGTTTCATAAGACCCAGCTGGTAACGTACCAGCGATTGTCCCGGTGCCGTCCTGTTTGGTAACACGGTAAGAACCCGCTGTATAAGGATTTCCATTTCCATCAGTGCCATTGGAATTATAAAAGTTGATGCCTGCTGTAAATTCCCAGACATTCCCACCAAGCCAGTTTTTGAGATTATTCCAACTGATAGTGACCTGCCCGTTTGTGCCGTCACCCATCCCGGTGCCGAATGCGTCAACATGATCGTTTATGGCATCTGCACCTGTCAATTTACCTGCAAAACCTGATCCTGATGCGAGATTCACGACACCGAGACCTATCGCAGTTTGACTGTTTCTAGTGCCGTGTTGGATATAAAATAGGTCCTGTATGAGAGATTTGCAGTAAATATCTTCAATTGTCCAACCTGCTCCTTTATTTGCGGAAAATGTTAGTGCATCATCGATTGTAAATGCTAATGCTGTTGATGCCCCACTCGCGGTTGCGCAATCTGTGCCAGCTAGAGAACCGTTTAGTTGCCCTGCTCCTGATGTTCCAGTTGTTTGTCTAAGGTATACTACACCTGCTGCATCTCCGCCAGCCCATGAGCCAGATGTCAAATGATAAGAAACTACAATTCCTGTAGCCCCTGTAACGGCATTTGTAAGCGTTTCCCCGACTGTAAATGCTGTTACACCCCCACTGGTGAATGATAAATATTTCATTTCGCCACCGGTAATAGGCTGGACACCTGACGCGGATGTAAGTTTTTTAGTACCATTGTCGTCTTTTAATCCGGCTTCAAAAACCCCTAAGAAAAAGTGGTCGTGTTTTGTACCCCCACCCGCGTAGCAGTGTGGATGGTAATCAAACCCGCGATAATTAGAATCATATGGCGCATACCACTTAAACACCGTGTCGCTATCTGATTCGTATAAATATTTGTATTGAGCATTGTTACACCAGACCATTGCATCCCCCGATGCCCCGGTGAGATCCAACCCCGTTCCTTTTCTATCTGAACCTAATGTGGGAACACCAGCAGGAGATAACAAAACCATTGGCATGATGTATAATTCATGGTTCCAGAAAAAGTCTGCTGATAGTGTAACTTCTAATCCATTCCGATCTATACGTTTTACTGCTGGATTTGTCGAAGCATTTTCAATTTTGTAGCCCACTGGTTCGCGGTTCCATGTATAGGCATATTTCCACCAGTCTATCATTTTATCTAGTGTTGCATCGTCGATTGTTACAATATGTGCTGTCATAATGATCCCC
>Ga0172378_10006409_pt1 | contig 11000 bp, 7 predicted proteins | sample GrowelOW332metaG_FD_119755 | JGI IMG/M metagenome (GOLD analysis project Ga0172378, IMG submission 119755) | Groundwater microbial communities from an aquifer near a municipal landfill in Southern Ontario, Canada - Pumphouse #3_1 metaG | ecosystem: Environmental > Aquatic > Deep subsurface >... | reverse complement strand
GTTCCATTTGGAGAGAGAAAAAGTTACAGCTTTACAATCAGTGCAAGTTCTTCAATGTTGCAGGACTTAAAAATAGACAAGAGGAAAAGCTGGCGTGATGATTAGCTTTTTACTATTACACTATATTTAATGTATGTCCATAATTCATCCGATATTGTTATTTTTTTTTTTTTAAGGAGTCAATTTTTATACTTCATTCTAAATTTATTTTCTTTTTCTTTATCTTAGCAATCTGATTTTAATTTTCTATAAGGTTCTGAAAGGATTAATTAGGGTTCTGAATATTCTTTATAGCGTCTTCTAAAGTCAATAAAATTTAATAAGCAATAATAATTAACACTATTTAGAATGGTTATTTCAAAAAACAAAATGGTTTCTCTGAGTTATGAATTAAAACTTGACGAAGAAAATGGTAGTATTATAGAACAGACAACTTCTGATAATCCTCTGAAGTTTATTTTTGGTACACAAAGAATTTTTCCTGTATTTGAAGCAAAGATAAAAGGACTTGAAGAAGGGAATGATTTTAAAGTATGTATCAAATGCGAAGAGGCCTATGGTCAGGTTGATGAGAAAGCAATTGTAGATATCCCCAAAAATGTTTTCGAATTAGAAGGTAAATTTGATGAAGAAAAAATAAAAGTTGGAAACGTAATACCTATGGCTACTGAAAACGGACAACAATTGCAGGGACTTGTTATTAACGTTTCCGATGAATCTGTTAAAATGAATTTTAATCATCCTCTTGCAGGAAAAGATTTATATTTTAGCGGGAAAGTCATTGAAGTACGTGATGCAACAGAAAAAGAAATTGCAGATTCAACAAATGAGAATTCATGTAATTGTGGTGAAGGTAATTGTGATTGCGGTGAAGGTAATTGTGATTGTGATAAAAAATAAAAATTCTTAGTTTTTAGATTAGTTTTCAGACCAGATATTTATTTAAAAATATGATACAATGAATAGTTTTGGACAGATTTTTAGATTAACTTCTTTTGGGGAATCACATGGAGAAGCTATAGGTGGAGTAATAGACGGTTGCCCTGCAGGTTTACATATCGATTTATCTTTTATTCAGGATCAGCTGAATCGTCGGAAACCAGGGCAGTCTAAAATAACTACACCCAGAAAAGAAGACGACAAAGTTGAATTTTTGTCAGGAATATTTAATGATATAACTGAAGGTACCCCAATTGGTTTTATTATTCGTAATACGAATCAGAATCCTGGTGATTATGACGCTTTAAAAGATGTTTTTCGTCCTTCTCATGCTGATTATACATATGCTACGAAATATGGTAATCGTGATTACAGGGGTGGGGGACGTTCTTCTGCACGTGAAACAATTGCGCGTGTAGTTGCTGGATCTGTTGCAAAATTATTTCTTAAAGAAAATAATATCGAAGTAAAAGCATTTGTCTCAAGAGTTGGTAATGTGGAATTAAAAAAGAATTACAGAGAACTGGATCTTAATCTTACCGATTCAAACATGGTTCGTTGTCCGGATGCTGAAACTGCACAAAAAATGATTGATGCAATAATAGCAGCTCATTATGCTTCCGATACTCTGGGAGGAATTATACAGTGTGTTATAACAGGTGCTCCTGTTGGTTTAGGAGGACCTGTATATAATAAACTGCATGCGGATCTGGGACGTGCCATGCTAAGCATTAATGCTGTAAAAGGATTCGAATATGGTGCAGGATTTGAAGGTACATGGCATACCGGATATGAACAGAACGATGTATTTATAAAAACAGATTCAGGAATTCGCACAAAAACAAATAATTCGGGAGGTATTCAGGGAGGAATAAGTAATGGAGAAGATATTTATTTCAATGTTGCTTTTAAACCAATTTCTACATTACTAAGAGAACAAAATACAGTTAATTCAAAAGGAGAGGAAATAGTTATTCATCCTGAAGGTCGTCATGATACATGCGTTCTTCCACGTGCTGTTCCAATTGTAGACTCTATGGCTGCAATGGTTATAGCCGATCATCTTTTAATGAGAAGGACTGATAAAATATGATTTTTTATAGTAAGTAATAATTACCGGGGTTTTATAAAGAATTACTTTTTTTTAAATATTTCTAATTAAGAATCTATTCTGTAATAAAAATCTAATAGAAAACATAATAGGTTAAATATTATTTTTAATTATATTTACGGTACAATACAGTATAGTACAGGATAGATATAACTAAATAAAGTAATATAATTACGGAATTATAAAAGCTATAAAAAAATGAACAATCGTTTAATTGGAAGATTACCCAAAGTTGGAATACGTCCGGTAATTGATGGTCGCGAACGTGGCGTTCGCGAGTCTCTTGAAGTACAGACAATGAATATGGCAAAGTCAGCTGCCAGACTCATCGAAGAAAATTTGCGTTTCCCTTCAGGTGATAAAATTGAATGTGTTATTTCAGATACTACAATTGGTGGAATAGCTGATTCTGCCAAATGTGCCGATCAATTTCAGAGAGAAGGAGTGGAAGTTTCAATAACAGTTACTCCATGTTGGTGCTACGGTTCAGAAGTAATGGACAGGGATCCAATTATCCCGAAAGCTGTCTGGGGATTTAACGGAACAGAACGTCCCGGAGCTGTTTATCTGGCATGTGCTCTTGCGGGTTATGCACAAAAAGGATATCCTGCATTTGGAATTTATGGACATGATGTTCAGGATTCTGATGATACATCAATTCCTGAAGATGTAAAGAAAAAAATTCTTCGTTTTACGAAAGCTGCTTTAGCTTCTGCATTGATGAGAGGCAAATCTTATCTTTCTATTGGTTATGTTGCAATGGGAATTGCCGGATCAGAAGTAAGTTCTCAGTTCTTCCAGGATTATCTGGGAATGCATACTGAATTTATTGATATGGTTGAGATTAAACGTCGTATTGATTTAGGTATTTATGATCCGGAGGAGTATAAAAAAGCACTTGCATGGACAAAGAAAAATTGTCCTGAGGCTGCCGACAGAAACCCGGCTAATTTTCAGTCTGATCGTAAACAAAAAGATCTGGACTGGGAAACAGTTGTAAAAATGGCCATGATTGCACAGGATTTAATGATAGGTAATCCGGTGTTGGCTAAAATGGGATTCGGCGAAGAGTCTAAAGGACGAAATGCTATAGCAGCAGGGTTCCAGGGACAGCGTCAGTGGACAGATTTTTATCCAAACGGAGATTTCATGGAAACCAAAATGAATACTTCCTTTGACTGGAACGGAAAGAGAGAACCTTTTGTATTTGCAACAGAAAATGATAGTCTTAATGGTGCCGCTATGTTGTTTGGACATTTACTTAGTGACAGAGCCCAAATTTTTTCTGATGTACGTACATATTGGAGTCCCGGTGCTGTTAAGAGAGTTACAGGAAAAGATCTAACCGGAAAAGCTAAAGGTGGAATTATACATTTAATTAATTCAGGTTCTACTACTCTGGATGCTACTGCTCAAATGAAAGATAAAGAGGGTAAACCTACGATGAAACCATACTGGGATATTACAGATAAAGATATTGATGCATGTCTTAAAAACACAACATGGGCTCCTGCCGGTCGTGAATATTTTAGAGGTGGCGGCTTTTCTTCATTGTTCCTGACAGACGGTGAAATGCCTGTTACTATGTCAAGAATAAATATTGTTAAAGAACTCGGACCTGTTCTTCAGATTGCTGAAGGCTGGACTGTTAAGATTCCTGCTGATATTAATAAAACTTTGACAGAGAGAACTGATCCTTCATGGCCTACAACATGGTTCGTACCACGTGTGAATGGAGAAAAGGGTCCGTTTAAAGATGTCTATAGTGTTATGGCTAACTGGGGCGCTAATCACGGAGCTATTTCTTACGGACATATTGGTGCAGATCTTATTACACTGGCTTCTATACTTAGAATTCCTGTGTGTATGCATAATGTGGATGAGAACGAAATTTTCCGTCCAAGTACTTGGAACGCATTTGGTGCCAACAAAGAAGGTTCTGACTACAGAGCATGTAAAGCACTTGGACCTGTCTATAAATAATTTTAATATTATAATAAACAAAATAAAAAGGGGCTGATTTATAAAAATTTCAGCTCCTTTTTAAATTAAACAAAATTTAAAAGTCTTAATACTGTTTCCCGTGAAAAAAAATAATAATAATTTTATAATTGTAAAAAGACGGTAAATTGTTATTCTATAAGAAATTTAACTAAAATATTTATACAATAATATACGTATGAAAAAAGACAAAAATCAGGACAGAGTTATTCCCAGAAAAGTTCTATTCCCTTTTATACTTATTACCAGTTGTTTTGCATTATGGGGATTTGCAAATGATATTACTAATCCAATGGTGGAAGCCTTTTCCCGTATATTCGATATGGGAGTAAGTGGAGGAACATGGATTCAGGTAGTTTTTTACGGGGGGTATGGACTTATGGCTTTCCCTGCAGCTATTTTTATTAAAAAATTTACGTATAAAGCAGGAATTCTGTTAGGACTTGGATTATATGCTACAGGAGCTCTGCTTTTTATTCCGGCAAGTGGTATAGGGTTATTTTATCCTTTTCTTATTGCTTATTTTGTAATGACATGTGGCCTTTCTTTTCTGGAAACAAGTTCAAATCCATACATATTATTTATGGGTCCGGAAAGCACTGCTACAAGACGTTTGAATTTTGCCCAGGCTTTTAATCCTATGGGGTCTCTTACAGGAATGTTTATTGCTAAAAATCTAATCCAGGCACGCCTTGATCCCCGTAGTGCAGCTGAAAGAGCTCTACTTTCTCCTGATCAGATGGAACAGGTAAAATTTCACGATCTTAATATTCTTAGTGCGCCTTATATATTTATCGGAGGAGTTATTATTTTAGCATTTTTTATAATTTTAATTGTAAAAATGCCTAAAAATGATGAATCTACACATGATTTTAATTTTTGGAAAACTATTAAGAAACTCGTAAATATTAAAAGATATCGCGAAGGGGTAATTTCTCAGTTATTTTATGTTGGTGCCCAGATAATGTGCTGGACTTTTATTGTTCAGTACGGGCAAAGAATTTTTATGAACCAGTTTGGGATGTCAGCAGGTGAAGCTGCGCAAAAAGCTCAGTTTTATAATATTATAGCCATGAGTATATTCCTTGTGTCCAGATTTGTTTGTACATTCCTTTTAAAATATATTACTCCGGGAAAATTACTGAGATATCTTTCAATAGGAGCAATATTCCTGTGTGGGGGAGTTATATTATTCCAGAATATAAATGGTATGTATTGTCTGGTTGGCGTTTCGGCGTGTATGTCTTTAATGTTCCCAACTATATATGGAATTGCATTGGAAGGCATGGGGGATGATGCAAAATTTGGAGCAGCAGGACTAATTATGGCAATTATAGGAGGTTCTTTCCTTCCAAAAATTCAGGCCTCTATTATTGATCTTAATACTGTTTTTAATTTACCGGCTGTAAACTTTTCTTTTATTATTCCTGCTCTGTGTTTTGTTCTTATTGGAATTTTTGGATATAGGTCAGAAAAAGTATACACTGATTAATGGCAAAATACTTTAATATATGGATTTTAATTTTGAGTTAGACAAAACATCTTCTCAGACAAAGACGCAACAATTGCTTTATGCTATTACTGAGTCCATAAGTAACGGAGAATTGAAGGAGGGGGATTTCCTTCCTTCAATTAACAAACTGAGCAGACAAAGTGGAATTTCAAGAGATACAGTTTTTAAAACATATTCAATTCTAAAACAAAGAAGCATATTATCATCAACTCCTACAAAAGGCTATTTTGTTAATTCTGTTTCCTTTAAGGTGATGATGCTTCTGGATAATTATAGTGCCTTTAAAGAGCAGCTTTACAATAGTTTCAGAAATAATCTTCCTAAAAATTATACCATTGATCTTCTTTTTCATCACTACAATGCAGGCGTATTTGATCAGTTAATTCTAAATAGTCTTGGACGATACAGTATGTATGTAGTTATGAATCTCAATTATCAGAGAACAGAAAAAGTTATAAATAAAATAGATCCTGAAAAATTATTAATTCTTGATGTTGGAATGCCTGATAATCCCGACGTTTCTTATGTTAATCAAGATTTTACCCTGGGTGTTCTTGATTGTTTAAAAGAAGGGCTTACCAAAATCCGGAAATATTCAAAATTCAATCTTGTCTTTCCCGATTCCGTTTCTATTTCTCATCCAAGAGGACTTATTCCATCTTTTAATTATTTCTGTACCCATAATAAAATAGAAAGTTCAGTTATAAAGGATATGGAATCCTTTCCCGTAGAATCAGGACAATCTTTTCTTGTTATTAAGGATGATGATCTGGTGAATATCATTAAGCAGTGTAAAAACAAAAAATTAAGACTCGGAATAGATGTTGGAATTATATCTTATAATGATTCCCCTATGAAAGAAATAGTAGGTTCCGGTATAACTACAATTTCAGTCGATTTTAAGGAAATGGGGGGTAAGGCAGCCTATTTTGTAAAAAACAAAGTTAAAATTTTCGACACGCTGTCTCCCAGGTTAATATGGAGAGGATCGTTGTAAAAATATTTTAACAATAACCCGATACATATATTTTTATCTATTGTACAGAGTCGAACTGTTTAAGAACTTCTTTCCTTTTCATAAGTTTTTTCATATATATTTCAGTCTGATAACGGTAAACCGATTTATTTGATTTAGTAGCCCAAAGAATAGCTTCTTCAATGTTTCCAAGCATTTCACTCGCAACTGCCATATTGAATTCTGCTTTACTTCTTATTTGTTTTTTTGAAGATTTTGTAAAAGGAAGCCAGTAATTATAGACTTTTCCCCATTCGTTTTTAAGTACTAATTTCCCCGCTGTTTTGTTGTTTTCCTTTGTATCAATTATATAGAAATTTCTTTCTTCCTTTTTCCATACCGGCGAAAGATATCTATTAATATCTATTGCAGTCTGAATGCCACTCTGTATTAAACATTTTTTTATAGTCGGACATTTTTCAAAAAGTTTTTCTGTCGACAAGGCTCCATCTGACCATGAAATAGTATCGGATACTTCAAACTGACGAATTACTTTTTTTTCTGTAGGATCGTATATTTTTACTGCAGCACTGTATTTTGAATCAATGGAAGCAGTTACATGCCTGTAATATTCGGCAGTAGACGGATAAATCTTATAGGAAGTACTTATTCTATTATAATATCGTTCTATTACCAGAAGAGCATCTGTATTAAATGTATTACAAATTTCTTTTACCGTGTTCCAGTCAACATCTTCCTGTATTTTATAATATTTATTATCTAGCCTAATTATATTTCTTTCTTCAGGTATTACTATATCATATCGTCCATTATTATAAAGCATACGCCCTAATGTTTTCAATGTAGTATCAGCAGCAAGACTATCAAGGATAACGGCATTTTTAATATTAAAATTTTGAGCATAAAAAGATTTCTGAAGACTGTCCTCATCAAAATTTATGAACTGGTTATTAATACTACGGTTCATCAGTGTCAGACTATTTATTCTACCAGGAAGTATATTACTTGACAGCTGAGATGTTTCCACAACAATAGATCTGTATGTAGAAGAACATGAACAAAATACAAATAACAGCATTAAAATATTAAAAATTCTTTTTATATTCATTTATCTATATATTAAAAATTTTATTAAAATTAAAACAAAACCTTTAAAAGTAGTATCAAAGTAATGCTTTTTTTTGTCTTATATCTTTGATTTTATAAACAAAAAAAATCTTTTATCCAAATTACAAATGTTTTGTTAAATAATCATATTAATTTTGTTTTTTCATTAAAAATTAAGCTTTTGTATTATGAAGCAGGTTGTTTGCATGATAATTTTATTTTCTTTTTTTACTGTAAATTTAAAAGCACAATTTTTTACAAACGGAGAAGATCCTGGTTCAGTCTGCTGGAAAGAAATTAATACACCTGATTTTCAGATAATTTTCCCTAAAGAGTATAAAGAAAAAGCACTACAACTATCTTATATACTTGAAAAAGTATATGATTATGGTTTCCGTACACTTGATCATAAACCTAAAAAAATATCTGTAATCCTGCATACCAGAACTTCTATATCCAATGGAAATGTGGGATGGGCTCCACGTAGGATGGAATTTTTTATGACACCTGATCCATCAGGTTATTCCCAAAAATGGATGGACCAGCTGGCTATTCATGAATTTCGCCATACTGTTCAGATTGGTAAGATACAGTCTGAACTTCCCAAAATACTTCCTGCTATATTCGGAGAACAAATAACGGCCGCCTTAGTCGGAATTTATCTTCCTTTCTGGTTTTTGGAAGGTGATGCCGTATCAACAGAAACTGCATTATCAAAAGCAGGGCGGGGAAGGAAGCCCTCTTTTTTAATGGAAATGAAAGCCCAGGTTGTTGAAAATGGGATATATTCATATGATAAGGCCGTTCTTGGATCGTATCGTGATCATGTGCCTAACAGATATCATTTCGGATACAATATGGTAGCAGGATTGCGTAGTAAATACGGTACCGGAATATGGAAATCTGTTATCCACAGAGTGGCTCGTCATCCATTTTCCCTGAATCCTATGAATTCCTCACTGAAGAAAACAACCGGAATGAAAAAAGAGCAACTATATGAAAAACTGTTTCTTGAAAACAAAAAAAAATGGAAAACTCAGATAGATACAACGACACATACTCCTGGATATATTTTCCCGGTCAGAAAAGATTCTTATACCGATTACAAACTTATTTCTGCCATTTCTGATACTTCTGTGATTGCGCTTAAAAATAGTCGCAGAGATATAGACAGAATTGTAAAAATTTCTCCAAATAACAAAGAAATAATTTTTACTCCGGGAGTACTGTATAAGGGATCAATCTCTGCGTCAGGAAACCTATTGATGTGGGTGGAACATCGTCATGATATAAGATGGTCTCTTGCTCATAAAACCGTAGTTATTTTGTATGATACCAAAACAAAAAAAAAGAAAGAATTTTATTTTAAAAGCAAAGTAGCTTCGCCGGTTGTATCTCCGGATCACAGGGTCTTCGCAGCTATTGAAACGGAAAAGACAGGACTATTTTATCTGTCTGTTTTCAATATAAAAAAAGGGAAGAGAATCATGCGGATTCATACACCTGAAAATAATTATTTCTTTACTCCGGCCTGGGACGCATCTTCCCATAAACTCTACTTTATTGCGCTTGGTCAAAAGGGAAAATTTCTGGCTTCTGTAAATTATGATGGTACTTCTATCAAAAAACTAACAGAACCTACTTTTGATGACCTAAAAAATCTGAGATGCTTTAATGGCAAAATATATTACATTTCCTCTGCAACAGGAGTTGATAATGTTTTCTGTTATAATCCGGTCACTCATAGAAATTGTCAGATAACTTCAGTTAGATATGGAGCTGACGATCCCTTTGTCTTTGGTAATTCTTTGTTTTATAGCTCATATACTGCGAATGGATATAATATAGAAAAGATGAATCTTTCTTATGCTGTAAAACGCGATTTAAACAATATTTCACCTGCACGTTATGCACTTGCAGATAAATTAGCCAGTCAGGAAGATACTGTGTTCACTTTTTCTAATACTTTAAAGACTAATTATCCTATAAAGAATTATCACAAAGCTGCTCATCTTTTCAATTTTCATAGTTGGGGTGTCCCTTATATCAATGCTTTTGATTATGAGGTTAAACCTGGAGTAACATTATCCTCACAGAATGTATTAGGTACTGCCCTTACGCAATTGGGATATGCATATAATCCTGATAATCAAACGGGAAAATATACTGCTGAATTTAAGTATACAGGACTGTTTCCTGTTATTGATACAAAAATTTCTTATGGAAAAGAAAAATCAGTTTACTATATCAACGAATCTGTTAGTGAAGAATATTCATGGAACAATCTAAAATGGGAACTAAATTTATATTTGCCTCTGCATTTTAGTCATGGAAAATATTCACAACTTCTGCAACCTGCAGTTCAATATGACTACAATAAAATAAGCAATAAGGACTCTTTTGAAGGAGATTTTTATAAGTCACTTTCTAATGAGGACAAACTGAATGTAATTGATAACAAAGTTTTTTTTGAAGGATATTATCATTCACTCTCTGGTTATTTATATTTTCAGAATATAATAAAACAATCTGAGCTAGATATAGTACCAGACTGGGGTCAAATTATCAGTGCTACTTACAAACATGATCTTGGAGGAGATAAAGATATAGAAACACTTAAGGCTATTGAAACAACCTTATATTTCCCTGGAATACTGCGCAATCAGGCAATTAAAATATATAATGGATACCAGACAAAAGGGAAAAATTCCAGTCTAAATTTTTCAGAAGTAGTTGATTTTCCACGTGGAATAGGCAGTTACAATAATAAGAATCTTTATACATTTAAAACAGATTACATTACACCTCTTTGTTATCCTGATATAAGTATAGGGAAATTTTTTTATATAAAACGTTTAAGGGCAAACTTCTTTTATGATTTTTCTCGTTTTAAATATTCATATTCCAAATATAATAGTAATAAAGAAATAGTAACTGGATATGCTACTAAAAATTTAAGTTCTACCGGAATACAGGTTATAGCTGACGGGAATATCTTCCGTTTATTACCTATGCCTTTATCTATTGGCTTTCGTACGATATATTTGCCTGAAACTTCTTCTTTTCGTGTAGACGGGCTGATGTTTTTTAATATAGGATTCTAAAAAAACAGTCCTTTACTGAAGTAAACTCCATTATCCATTATCCATTATCCATTATCCATTATCCATTATCCATTATCCATTATCCATTGTCCATTATCCATTGTCAATTGTCCATTATCCATTGTCCATTGTCAATTATCCATTATCCATTATCCATTATCCATTATCCATTATCCATTATCCATTGTCCATTGTCCATTGTCCATTATCAATTGTCCATTATCCATTGTCCATTATCCATTGTCCATT
>Ga0172378_10006408_pt1 | contig 11001 bp, 9 predicted proteins | sample GrowelOW332metaG_FD_119755 | JGI IMG/M metagenome (GOLD analysis project Ga0172378, IMG submission 119755) | Groundwater microbial communities from an aquifer near a municipal landfill in Southern Ontario, Canada - Pumphouse #3_1 metaG | ecosystem: Environmental > Aquatic > Deep subsurface >... | reverse complement strand
TAAGTAATAGTACTGGTACGGGCATTGGAAGTTCCGCTCAGAAAGCCGTTTATGCCATAATGAGTGTAGCTGAAAAAATCATCACCGTTCCCGAAAGGAACCGGCTCTGAGGGGCAGGAAAAAGAATTCCTGTGGGTTGTAGAACGGATAGGGCCGTCATACTTCAAGCCATATCCCGGAAGGAAACTTGCATAGTTGGAAGGATGATAGCCGGACAAAAGTCCGTACCACTTTGCGCTGTGCCAATATACACGTTCCGTGTCCTCCGCAGACAACATATACCAAACAGTAGCAGGAACGATCCAATCCGCGTAGTCATCCGAATAAGATGCCTGGGCAATGCCAATTTCCTTCAATTTACTGATACAAGTGACCGAATATGCTGCTTGCCGCGCTTTGCTTAAGGCTGGTAATAACATACTGGCAAGAATCGCAATGATCGCGATAACAACCAGCAATTCTATTAATGTAAAAACAAAATACTGATATTCTCGCTGTTTTTGCATGATACGGCTCCTCTTAATTCGGAATTTAAAAATCTCCATTAAATCCAGCAAACATTTAATTAACCGTAACGGATTGTTTTTCCCTGAAATTTCAGTAAAACGGACTGCCTCACCAGCCAAGTAAAATCTTGACCATTTGCTACAAAATATCTAAAAACAGCCGTAATTCTCTTATTGTGAAATTATCCTTTAAAACATGAACTTGAATAAAACTGTATGTCTTAATTATACTTCATTTTAAAGCATATTCAAGTGTTAAAAAGTGTTTCCGAAAAAAAACCAAAAAATTCTTATTATGAGAATGTTTTCTGGTGTGAGGAGATGTAATGGGACAGTAACTAGACCCCATCCCAAAAGGTATCAAGGATTGTTTTGTCCGCAGATTACGCAGATTTCAAGGATCGTTTTGTAGGCTTTCAAGAATCATCGTTGCATTTTTCGCAAAAGCTGTGTTTTTAGCGGATGCGACATGAAATGTCATCCACCTGTTGAAGTTTCGTTCACTGTGCAAAACCAGAGACTGGATGACATTAAAAAACAATTTTTAGCACTCAAGTTTCCATTATTGCGGGAAAATCCACTACAAAAAAAAATGGGGGTATAAACTTGACGCCAGCCCACTTGCCGGCACGTCCTATATGTGGCTTGGAGAGCGAGGTTTTCCAGGGTTTCCCTGCGGTTTTCGACCGGTTGTCTGCCCAGTCTGCCGTTGTTGCGTTGCTGTTCGATGAGCGCATTGATTTCTGCAGTCAGGCTCATCGGATTTTGCAGATAGTATCCGTAAATAAAACCGTCCGCCTGTATTCCGCCGGGGCAGGTATTGCGTTCCAGCACTAGGACTTTAACTCCTTGCCTAGCGGCTGCAATTGCGGCGATGGCACCGGCAGTGCCGAAACCGGCAATGATAACTTGATACTTCATGCGATTTCCTTATTTAATCCGGCCGACAACGCTGCAAGAGGATTGGAGAATTCGTAACTTCCGAAACGGTTGCCGCAAATGCCGAATTGCAAAGAAGCGAGTACTTCCGGACGGTTTTCCCAGGCCGAATATAGTCTCCTGCGGGCTTCCGGCTAGTTGCAGTTTTCCTCGAGGGAAATCCGTGCGTAGGCTTCGCTGGGCAGTGCGCCATAACAGAACGCTATACCGTCAAAACACCCTTCCTGCACCGGATGATCTACAGCTGACAGGATTGCTCCAAAATATTTTCCGTTTTTGTATTGCGGCCTGGCATCGATGACCTGATCCGCTTTCATCGTCTGCTGTCCCTGAATATTAATGATTTGTACGCCGTGGGTATCGTGAACCAGGATTTCGGTATTCAGGAGCAGGTTCAGTTTATGTTGCAGGCACCAGTCACTCAGTCCGGGGCTGAGAGCTGCCAGGTGTAGACGCCCGTTTTGCAGAGCTCCGCGCACGGATAGTTCCTGCCGGAAAACTTCCGCTTCAGGATACAGAGAAGTGTTTTCTGAAACCGTTCCGGGAAAATAGCTCAGAGCGAAGTCGTTTCAGACCAAGATTGCCGGCTCAATCAGCAATGCTCCCGGAGGTGTTGCGGCCAGTCCTCAGCCCTAAAAACGGGCTCCAAGGATAATGACGCGGTATGAGTCAATCATTATGGAATCCTTTTATACCAGGAACTTTGTATCTTCAAAGACTTTTCGGACGAGTAAGGATGCGGCGCCCAGAGCTGCACTTTCCCCCCAGGAGTCCGATTTGTCGATGCTCATTTCCTTGCGAAAAGCGGGGAATACAAATTCGTCTATGCTTTCCTTGACCTTTTTGAAAAAGCGTTCGCCGAGCAGGAGCATTTCTCCGGTCAGGATGACTTTTCCCGGAATCAGAAAATTGATCTGGTTGGCGATGGCCAGTCCCAGCCAGCGTGCACTGTCTTCGATGATTTCATTGAATTCATCCTTGCCGGAGGAATAGCTTTTTACCACTTCCGAAAATTTTATTTTTTTTGATTTTTTCAGTGTGCGCGCTTTTCGTTCGATGACTCCGATCGAGCAGAGTGTCTCAAGGCACCCTTTTTTTCCGCATGCGCATAATTCTCCGTCAATCTTGTAAACTGTATGGCCCAATTCTCCGACATTGGAGTATTTGCCAAAAACGATATGGCCTTCAAAAACGGTGGCGCAGCCAATTCCAGCACCAGCATCGAACAGGAGAAAGCTGCTTTGTGCTGGTGCATGGTTGAACCAGATCTCATGGAGTGCCCTGGCATATGTGGCATCCGTAATCTGAGGAGTCAAAGCAAAATTGTTTTCAAAAAACTTGCGGATGTTGAAATAATCAAGAGCGGGGCAGGCAGCGACATTGCCCAAAATTCCGCTTTCACCAGAGAAAGGGCCGAATGTCGCAATGCCAATTCCCAGCAGTTTTTCCTCTTCGCATACACTCAGGAGCCGTTTGGCAACCAGTTCCAGAGAATGAATAAATTCTTCAATGCCGAGCTGCTCACCCAGGAAAATTTCTTCCCGGACGATAATATGTCCTTTCAAATCAGTTAGTATGCCGGTGATCCGATGGGGGGACAATTCGATCCCGATCGCTTTTTTCCAGTCCGCAACCAGTTCAATCCGCTCACGTGGACGCCCCCCGTTGGATTCGAGAAGTCCGGCCGGTTTCAATATCCCTTTCGCAATCAGCTCACGGGTGATCCGGGTAATCGCAGTGCCCGGACAATTCAGCTCCCGAGCTAGTTCCACACGAGAAAGCATATCACGGGTCCGGAGTACATTCAGGGCGGATAACGTGTTGCGCAACCGGATGTTCTTTAACTGCAATAACCCCCTGGCACACATGAAAGACTAACCCCTTTTCTTTTCTCTTGAAAATAAATCGTCGCAAAAGCAACGCGGATGGGAAAAGTCACCCGGCGCATAAAAAGATAAACGCAACTCACAAAAAACAGGTTGCTCCGGCAATCAGTTACTGCCCAACTCCAGGGGCGTCGTCCTTTTCTCAGAAGGATCAAATGAATCAGTCCGATCGATCCGACCCGTCGGACCGGTCAGAGAAAAACAGACCAGCTCGACCGGGATTCACCGATTACAATAATTTATAATAAATTCTACCTTTTACAAGAAAACCAACTTGACAAGAACAAAAAAACCTATATAATAATTAAGTGAAATTAAGTTTTTTAAGTTTTCCTATGTTTAATCAGGGACGGGAGTAGAAATGGAATCAGCAGTGTATGGTGTCGTCAAGTTGGCGATTGGTGGTGGGGAAGCGGTCAATGTTGAGTCATTTCCCGTATGGCCTTCGTTTTCGGAGAAGACGTATCAGATGTTATCGGAGCCTTTGCGGACGGGTAAACTGAATTACTGGAGTGGTATTTACGGGAAGAAGTTTGAGCAGGATCTTGCCGGGTGGCACCAGGCTCGCTATTGCGTTACCACAGTAAATGAGCATGGTGCATTTCATTTGGCGCTGTCATCGTTGGGAATAAGTTCTGGGGATGAAGTGATCTGTCCTTCGTATATCTATTTTCCTCCGATTTTTTCGATTTTGCAGCTGGGTGCCATGCCGGTATTTTCTGATGTTGACTGTTCTCATACTCTTGATCCGAAAGTCCTTGAGGAGAAGATTACGGATCGGACGAAGGCGATCGTCGTTGCTCATATGTATGGAATCGTGGCGGACATGGGAGCAATCATGGCCATTGCCCGGAAGCACGGTTTATATGTCATCGAGGATTGCACGGAATGTTTCGGGGGGATTTACAAGGGTAAAAAGACGGGCACGATCGGGGATGTGGGTTGTTTCAATCTGTGTCATACGAAGCATTTGGTTACTGGCGGGGAAGGGGGGGCGATCCTCACCGACAATCCGGAAATCTACCGGGCTTGTTTTTCCTTGAGGGATTACGGTTTTGACACCAGTCATGGCCTGGACATGATCCAAGAAGAGCAAAAATATTTATATATTCACAACCGGATCGGTTCCAATTACCGAATGACGGAAATTCAATCCCTGATCGGTTCTTGCGAACTCGAGCGAATGGATTCATGGAATCTGCCGACACGGAGAAGATACGGGCAATTTCTGATTGATGCCTTGAAAGATCATCCGCTTGTTCTGCATTGTCCATTTGACAGTGATGAACGGCAAAATTCGTTTTGGTGGGCGCCGTTTGTTCTTGACCTCGAAAAGTTGAACGTTTCGTTGAAGCAATTCCTATCGGCGATGGTTGCGGAAGGGGTTCCTGTATTCGGCCCCTTATGGCCGGAATTGTACAAAGAAGAAGTTTTGCGGGAAAAACGGGGAAGTGGCCCCTCCAATTATCCCTTCAATACCCCGGCTGCGGCGAAGATGGATTATGTAAACGTGGAATGCGCTACCGCTAAATGGCTGGCGGAAAGAACCCTTTCATTCTTTGCGCACCCGGTTTATGAAATCAGCCATATGGAAAAATATGTGGCTGCATTCAAAAAGGTTGCCGCATTTTATATGAAAGCATAGAATAAATCCGGAATTTGGTTAAATCGTTGCGTCAAAGAAAAGGAGAGAAATTATGCTGTTGGAGAAATTTACCGATAAAGAGATTGAACTTTTGGAAAAGAGCGCTCGCGAGCGCATTATCACCCACTGGGCCAGCAATGAAGATCTTGCCAAGGAAGCCAAAATCTTTATCGGCGGGGAGGGGTGTTATCTTTATGATATTAGGGGAAGAAAGTTTTTGGATACGTTTTCGTCTCTGATTACGACAGCAATCGGGCATGGACGTAAGGAGATCAAAGAGGCCATTGACCGCCAACTTGACGTATTGGAATTTTTTCCGAACTACCACGACGGATTTACCGTGCCACAGATACGACTGGCCGACAAGATTGCGGAAATTGCCCCCGGGGATTTGGATGTGAGTTTTTTTCTGAGCAGCGGTTCGGAAGCGAATGAAACCGCCTTGCGTCTGGCTCGACAGTATCATTGGACTCAAGGCAAGGCTCACAAATATAAAGTGATTGCTCGGCGCGGTTCCTATCATGGAACAACGTTGGGGACCGCTTCCTACACTGGCTTCACATCGTTGCGCGAATGTTTTGAGCCGCTCTTGCCAGGGGCATTGTTCGCGCCGCAGGTAAAGTGTCACGATTGCGAATTGGGCTGCAAACCGGAAACCTGCAACCTGCGCTGCCTGAAAGCGGTCGAGGATATCATCAAATGGGAAAACCCTGATACCATTTCGGCGATGATCATGGATCCATTGCCGGGGTCAAACAGCGGATATCCGCAGCCGCCGAAAGGTTATCTGCAGGGGATCAGGGAACTGTGCAACAAATATGATATCTTTCTGATTTTCGACGAAGTGCAGACCGGATTCGGCAAAACCGGCAAATGGTTTGCCTGCGAAAACTGGGGTGTTACGCCGGATATGATGAGTATCAGCAAAGCAATTACCAGCGGCTATCTGCCACTGGGCATGATGGTTACCACGAAGAAAATCGCATCGGTATTCAAAGACAAGCCCGGCGTCGAGTTCCGAAGCGGCAGTACCTATGGCGGCCATACGGTGTCCTGTGCCGCAGCATTGGCGAATATTGCGATCATGGAGAAGGAACACTTGGTCGAACGCGCTGCGGAGATTGGCCGATACCTGACAAAAAAATTCGCTGAACTCAAGGCACGGCATCGGATCATTGGCGAAGTGCATGGCATGGGGACGCTTTGGGCCATTGAGTTGACGGCGGATCCGGCGACCAACAAAAAACTCGATGTCGATGCCGGTACATTTATCCGGGACTGGTGCTGGAAGCATGGCATGATCTTGCGCAACAACGGGAATATTCTGGTCATTGCTCCCGCCTTGATCATTACCAATGAGGAACTCGATACAGTCATCGATTATCTGGATCAGGCAATCCCGGCGGCAATCAAAAATTTCACTCTGTAAAAAGGGGAAAACAGGGAACCTTTCCAAAATACTTGACTATTTCATATCAAGGTGTGTAATTATTTTGTCATCAAGTAAAACAAAGGGGAGGGCGTTGTGTTTCACATAGTTTGTCTGGTCAGGTTAAAACAAGGAGGAGCTAAATTTGTTACAAACAGCAAAAGTGAGCTTGATGTTCGGCAGGTAAAGAACGAATTTCAACTTCTGGCATGTTTTTCAGCAAAAAAAGGAAAAGCCATGTTTAACGTAAATCCACTCTACAGAAATCGCAAAACCGGTAATTTTACTTTAATAGAGCTCCTGGTCGTGATTGCAATCATCGCCATTCTTGCCTCTATGCTTTTGCCTGCGTTAAGCAAAGCTCGTGCAAAAGCCCGTGAGATAAGCTGTCGTTCGAATCTAAAGCAGATTGGTTTGGCTACCGTGCTATACACAGATTCCTATGACGATTGGTTTGCTCCTGTACAGTACGGCAACAACAGTCGTCCTTGGGTCAAATATTATGCGGAACTGACTGGCACAGCACATGTTGATACCGATGATCTTTATTCAGGTAGACTCCAGCATAGTAGCATCTTCTGCTGTCCCTCAATGATCAAATTTGAAGGTAATTTTGCTCGCGTCGGATACGGCTATAATTCCAAAGCACTTGGCACTTCACTGACGGAGCCAGTCGGCTATTTTTTTACGCGGAATTTAGCGACCTGTAAACGGCCTTCCTATACTGTATCGCACGCAGATACCTGGTATTTACCAGTGGGATATGGCGCTGCTGATGATCCGAACATTGGCTGGTATGATTTACTTGCACTCAGCAAAATTTGCTATCGTCATGGCAAGAAGACTAATGTATGCTATGTGGATGGTCATGTCGATAATGCATCTCCAGCCATTCTCTATACAAAAACAGAATATGGTTATCCTTTAAATTGGTATGGCAGAGAAGATGTCAACGACACCAAAAACGGCAATTATCCTTATTCATTTGTTCCTTATGGTAACTGATTATAATGGAAGGTAAAATTTCACAATGAAGAAAAAAACAATGCTGTTTTTATTCTGTAAGCTGTTAATATGCTGTTATCCTGTTTATGCAACAGAAGATCCTCTGCATCAGAAATCACTTTATCCTGTGCAGGTAAAGTCTGCTCCCTCTCATGCCCCACTGCTTATGGTGGAGAATGGTAAGGCTAATTTCATTTTGGTTAGAGATTATAAGCGTGAAATAGGCAAGCCGCGTTTAGCGCAATCCACTTATTTTGCGGCTCAACGTCTAGTAGAAGCATTCCACAAGTGTACGGGGGCAACTATTCCCGAGGCAGATATTCAGGAAAGCGAAAAGATAGCTCAATATCGCTATAAGATACTTTTGGGTTCCGGAGTAGGAGAAAAAAAACTTGGGCTGGATCCACTGAAATTGCCAAAAGGAGGCTTTGAAGTCAAGACCTTTGCGGATGGTATGGCAATCTGCGGATATGACTCCGTAAACATTCCGGGTTTCCACGAGAATTTCCCAGGAGATGATGTGGTCATCAACGGAACGTTGCATGGTGCAGTGGACTTTATTGAGCGTTTTCTCAACTGCCGCTTCTATTTTCCAGGCGAACTGGGGGAAATCTTTCCGAAAACAAAAGACGTGTTGCTTCAGGCAATGGACTACTGCGACTGGCCACGTTCATATTATCGCTACCCTTGGAATATTCATGTCAGCTTCAACAAAGAGCGCAAGGCATTCTGGGAACCGCTGATCGGCCCCTATGATGACTCTCTCCGTTTCGCACAATTCTGGCGTCAAGCAGTGGAAACCAACTATATTGCCATACACAGCCCACTGATTAAGAATTGGGTAAAGTTACACCCAGACAAAAAGGATGTCATCTGCTTCACATCTCCAGGAGGCCATCTCTACTATACAGGTGAAGCTGCATCGGGTGGCAATTTCGTAAATGTCGTCAGCTTGGAACTGGCAGAACTTCTGGTACAGGATGCTAAGAACTACTTTGAGAGCAATGGTAAAAACCGTGCCCCATGGGGGTGGGATCACCCAAATCGGGAGTATCTCACTTTTGGTCAAATGGACAGCAATGCGCCTGTCTCCGAAATACGCAATACTCCGATCGTTAAAAAAATGGGATTGGTGACCGATGCTCACATCAAACGTGGAAGGGCTGGTATGCTAAGTGACGTATATGCCCGTTTCTATAATCATATCTGTATGCAGTTAAAGAAAGAACTTCCTGGTATGCGGCTAGGCGTGATGGCATATTCTGACTATACTCTGCCACCTCTTCTGCCAGAAAATCAGCATCTAGCAGATAATTTAGATTTGCGCGTATGTTTGATGGATCTTCCTGGGCTCGTTCACAACCCCAAGTCAATTCATCATAATCGAGAGATTCTGCGAGGATGGCGAAAAGCCACGCAAAATCGCAAAATCCCGTCGCTCTGGCTATATGAAGTCAATGGCAGTTCATTTCTCCGAGGTGTCTGCGCCAGATTTATTGGTGAGGTCTATAAAACATACGGAGAAGACATTACGGGCGAAGATTTGATTTACTGTTATTGGAACTCTTTGGATTGGTACTATTATTACTCTATTTATCCTGGTATGCGTGCTCTTTGGAATCCCGAGGTTGACGTAGATGCTATTGTGGAAGAGTCTTGGCCACTACTCTATGGTTAATATGCCACTAAGGTCAAGGAATTTCATGACTTGGTTGTAGAATGCTATCTTAAGTATTATATGACAAAAAAACAGACTGTTTACCCTCCCAAAGTTCTAGACCGTCTGGATATAATTTTAAACTCTTTAAACCCTGCGATGGAAGGCGATGCCCCTATTGCACGCCGTTTGCGCTTCTTTTTCCAACCCTGGCCGAAAGATATTGCTGCCATGCGCAGTCAAGCTTCCTATGTAAAACCAACATACAGAGCCAATCGCATTGCTAATCAACAGCCAACAGAGGCTGACTGGGACAAGGCACAAAGCATCCCTTTCCTAGAGCCATATGGCAATCCCGAGGAACCGAAGTTCCGAACAGATGCGCGTTTGCTTTGGAATACAAATGGCATCTACGGGCGTGTGCGCTGTGATGGAGTGCCGGGAGAAAAGCCAAATGGTGATATCTTCCGCCGTTGCAATATTGAGTTTATTCTCTCACCAGGCTTGAAGCAGGAGAATGTTTTTCAATTTGTGATGGCATCAACTGGAGAGATATTTACGGGCAAGCAAGAATGGCAGCCAATAGCACAAGCATATGATGCATCCTGGAAATGTGATGGCTTCACAAGTAAGGTGACCCAGAAAAATGACAAAGGGTGGACTTTGGAATTCTTTGTGCCATACAGTGGCTTCTACACGGAAGCTCCAACAACCTATGATAGTTGGCTTTTCAACATCGTACGTAACAAATTCTCAGAGCCGAAAGAATATACCTCTTCTTCTATGACAAACGGAAGTAACCGTGCAATGAAACTTTTTGGCTATCTTAAGTTCAGAGGTGTGAAAAAATGAAACAAAAAAATATTGCATTACTTCTGTTTTTAGGTATTTTAAGTTCTTTTCTGATGGCAGATGATATTTCGGCAGTTTGGCTGGAGAAACAGGCTCGCTGGAAGGAAACCACATATCAATTCCAACGGCATGCAAAACTCTCAAATAATAAAGGATATTATCAGTTCAGTATAGTGCAGACAGTTCCAACGGACAAGTCACCTGCACGGGCATCCTATCTGATTTCAGAGCCTTCAATTTGGGCCGGATTTTCAGGGCTTTTGGAAGCATTATCATTCAAGGTTAACGGCATTGATCTTAAGAACATTGACTTTGAACCAGAAAACTTTACGGAATTTAAAGAAGAAGGTTTGGCAGGGTGTTCAGTGAAATTGGATGTGGATGGCACTCTGCTTCAGCTGGACTGGTATATGAAGGATGCTTCCCCGTTGTTGTACGGACGTATCCGCCATTTGGATGGAGAAATACAGAGCCTCTGCATGGAACTTTCTTGTGGACCTTCCAGCTACCATTTTAAGCCAAAAGGCGGAGTAATCTTTTCTGGGAAATATGCCCGCGAAGTTGTAACACCTGCCAACAGTTACAAGACTTCCACAAAACGTCAGCAGTTAAAACCCGAAGACAATTGGCTGGTTTATTTTGACGAAAGTATTCCGCAAGATCGGCGTTATGTTGGGGCATGTCTATTCTGTCTAGAGATGCCTAAAACATCAAAAGTAGAGCTTCTTCTGAGAGATAATTGGGTCGCATATACCTATGTTTTCCTGAAACCTGATTTCAAAGAATTTGAATTTTCCCTGTGGGAAAGTGTTACTCCTCATGAGCAGGAGTCAGTACAAGGCTATGCAAAAACATATTGGGGAAAATAGGGATTAATTTACCTTATGTTTTTCAAACTGAAAGCTGCTCAATTGGATCTGGCGCGGCAAAAAGAAACTATAATTTTTAGCCCTTCGGGAAATTTGGTAATGTTCTTGTTTCATTGACAAACCGTAAAGTTTAGTAACCTAATTTCCGCAACGGTGTAACTATGTTGGCTGTTGCAGACCAAATACTTCAAAAACGTGCCTCTGTTCCTTGTT
>Ga0172378_10006407_pt1 | contig 11003 bp, 17 predicted proteins | sample GrowelOW332metaG_FD_119755 | JGI IMG/M metagenome (GOLD analysis project Ga0172378, IMG submission 119755) | Groundwater microbial communities from an aquifer near a municipal landfill in Southern Ontario, Canada - Pumphouse #3_1 metaG | ecosystem: Environmental > Aquatic > Deep subsurface >... | reverse complement strand
CACTTCAAAATGGAAGTAAAATATCAGAAAAGGCAAAGTCATCATCACCATATGTTAAAGTAGATACATTTTTATATAAATCAAAAACTATAATTAAAGGTTACTATTCAAAGTTATTAAAATCAACAAAGTATAGTCTAGTTTATGATTGTAAAAATGGATGGAGTAAAATAAAAGTTAATAATCAAATTGGATATTGTAAAAATGAAACATTGTCAGATAATAAATTATCTAATTATGGAAAATGTATAATGACAAAAAGTGGAAATATAAAAGAAAAAAATAAGAAATTGTCTAAAACATTAGGTAAAATACAAGGTGGAGATAAACAATATACAGTTATTAGTGTGGGAAAGTATTGGACAAATATAAAGTACGATAATAAAGAAGTATTTGTATCTACGAAGAAAATTAAATTAGTTTAATTAAAATGGGATAATAGATTGATTTCTATTATCCCATTTTTTTATTTTTTCTTTTGTACCCAAACTTTGATACTTTTAATCCCCCATTTAAGACATTTTTGATGTGAATTAATAAACATATCAATCTTTTTACCATCAATGCCACTTCCTGCATCTTCTGCAATAAACTTTTTTAGTTTTCCATTTATCTTCATATAAACGATTGAACCCAATGGAATTACTCTTGTGTCAACAGCTATCGTTCTTCCTTGCTTTGCTTGTTTTCCACTTGCCGTAATTCCAGTTGAATGACCACAACATTTAGAACAAGGACAATAAGCATAAACCATAAATTTTCCTAAATATTTTTTCTTATTTTTCTTCTTTTTCTTTTTTGTATTTGTTTTTTTGCTTGTTTTATTTTTCTGTGTAGAAACATTACAACTTATAGTTTTACCATTGAAACAAGTGTTTAAATTAATTACACGAATACATTTTTTCGTCTTTGGTAACTTTGTTATACTAATTGACATAATTATTATAATAATTAATGTAATTAGTAATTTTGTTTTTTTATACTTATGTAACATAAAGCCTCCCTTATTTGATTTGCATATTTAACTCATTACATAATTCAACTCCGTCTACATTAATCCCACTTAATATTGATTTTTTAATTTTAACTTTATCAACACTAGTTTCCTCTTTGGTTTTAATATATTCTTTGGGAATTTTGTCTTGATTAATAACATTAACTTTTGTACTTTTCCTATAAGATAAATATACGCTTGGAGTTTCAAACTTATATTTATTTACCTTATTTTCATAGTCTTTGTCACTTGGGTTAAAAATTCGTTTTTTAATGTAGTAATCAAGTCTATCTTGTAATCTTTGTGCAAACTTTTCTTTACCTTCTCTTCTTTCTTTTAGTTTTCTTTCTTCGTCTTTTATTGCTAATGCGTCAATTCTAATATTTTTAATGAATTTAATTGTGTTTTCAATCTTTGCGTTTAAGTCCATTTCAATCTCGTCATACATTCGCTCAAAGTCTTCTTGTGTTTCTGCTACTTCTCCAGTTTCCGTATCTATACCAATAGTTTCTAATGCTCGTAGTCGTTCATCAATTTCGTACAAAGTGCCCAATTCATATTACCTCCATTCTATTCATTTTCTAATTTAGTCCTATGCTTTTTTGGTTCTGTATTTTTGATAACAATACTTCTTTTTTCTTTAATTAAATCCATTAAACTTTCAACACTTTCAAGGCATTTGTTTTTAATATCTCTTAATTGTTTAATTTCTTCTTCTAACTTTACTCTTTCATCATAAACAGATGTGAATGATAAAAACTCCTTATTTATTCCATTACCATCTAAACATTTATAAATGATGTCCTTAATTTCTTTTTGCACGTTTAGAATATCCTTGTAATCTTTTGACTTTACAAGTTTTCTTTTCTTTAATTCTAATTCTTTCTTTGAACAATAACAAGACAGTGCTAATGAAAAATTACTCGGATAACAAACATTATCCCAAGTCCAATATGTTTCAATATGATGTGGCTTATTATCTTCACTAACAGTTCTACTAGCCTTTCTTTTCTTTACCAATATTTCACATAAGTCACTACATGAAATTCCATACTCATCATCAATAATAAAATATGGAATAGACCCTTCTTCTTCCTCTTTTTCAACAATTGGCAAGTCGCTTGTTTCTATTAAACTCTTCTTTCCTCTAGCCATTTTTAAATTTCCTCCTTAATATTATTATTGCACCATTTTTAAGTATAAATACATTATATCATAAATGGTGCGATAAGTCAAGTATTTTTTTTATTTTTCTGTACTACCTAATTTCCCTATACCTCTTTCTGAATCAATTTCCTTTAAATCTTCATAATCAATTTCACACACATTTAAGTTGGGAACTTCTTCCATTGCAAATTGTGCTATTGCTTTATTATAAGGAACTAATGTATAGTTTTCTTTGTGTACTATCTCATCGACACTTTTACTAATTGAAATAGGTAATTTTGTAGAGTTGTATAAGGCAACAAAAATCTCTCCTCTGTAACCACTATCTACTTGACCTGCCACAGTAATTAATGCACTCTTTGTATTACTACCTCTTTCTCTAATTGCTAATCTATATTTTGAACTAAATGCACTTGCAATACCAGTTGGAATTAATGCAATTTCGTGAGGAGGAATAACAATATTATCATCGTCAAAGCAAGCATAAATATCATAGCACCCATCTTCATCCCTCTTGTATGGAATTTTTGCAACATTTTTTACTTTAGCAAACAGTAATTCTTTCTCATCTAACTTGTAATTATTCATAATTTTAATCTCCTTAATTTTGTATTATTTTTGTTTGAGTATTTTTATTCTATGTATGGTTAAGTTTTCACATATAGAATAAAACGCCTTAAAAAGTTTTAATATTTAATATATTTACCACAATGACATTGACCTAATTCTTTACTATCAATAAATTTTTTACACATACAAACATTACTATCTGTATTATAAAATTGTGGTAATATGCAAGGACAATATCTTTTGCCGTATTTTTGTTCATTTTCTTTTAATTTCTTATCAATTTGTGAAACTAATTCTGTGTTATCATTAATTTTTACTTTCATTAACTAATCCTTTCTGAAAATTGATTGTCACTAGCTAGATACACCCCTAATATTTTATCAAAATGTTGCTCTTGATTTGGTATAAATCTACCAAATTTTACAATAATATTAGGAAATTGTTTTAATAAAGTAATTTTGTCTTTTATTTCATCATAATTAAACCCAGTAAAAATAACTATATCATCGTTTGTTGATTTTCTTAAATATTTAACTAAATCCAATAAATCTTTCCAAGAGTCAAATGGTTCTAATCCTCCACAAACAATAGAATTTGTAAGTGGATTATTAATATATCTATTAACTATTGTTTTTATGTCGATTTCAATATTTGGAGAATTTACTAACTCATTATTTTGACATATTTGTTGACTACACTCCTTCTCACACTTAAAAGTGCAAGAAGGAAATGCAATAAACATTGAAGGAAATTTATAATCATTGAAATCTTCATAAATAATTTTTTTAACCTTCAATTAACTCATCCTCTTTATTAATTTGAACTCTATCTTCAAATTCTGCTCGTTTTCCTCTATTAAAATTATCAATGCAACGTAAATATCCAGTTATTCTTTGATATTTTTTTAGTTTCTTTTTGCAAATAGGGCATTTGTCTACATTTTCATCAATAAATCCATGTTCTTCGCAAAATCTTGAAATAGGAGATAAGCTCATATATGGAACAGTATAATTAGTAAGCATTGATTTTACAATTGTTTTTGCTTGTTCACCGTTTACACTACCATCCATATATACATGAATTACTGTTCCTCCTGTAAATTGAGATTGTAGTTTTTCTTGATGTTTAAATGTATCATTAATTCCATTAATCATTTTAACTGGTATATGACAACTGTTCGTATAATAACAATCTAATCCCTTACCTTGTGTTATAATATTTGGGTAATCTTTCAAATCCTTTAATGCAAATCTATAGCTTGTAGATTCTGCTGGAGTTGCTTCATAATTATATAAATTTCCAGTTTCTTCTTGAAACTTTACTAATTCGTTTCTAACATATTCCCCAACTTCTTCACAAAATAATTTTCCTTTAATTGATAATATATCTGACCTATCATCAAAGAAATTTTGGCACATTTCGTTCATTCCAACAATGCCAATAGTAGAAAAATGGTTATTCATTGTACCAACATACTCCATATAAGCAGGAATAGCATTTCTATCAATAATATTTTCTTTTAGCCATTTTCTTTTAATTTCAAGACTATCTTTTGCAATATTTAAATATTTATTTAACTCTTTATAAAAACTATCCTTATCTTCATGATTCTCATATGCTAATCTTGGTAAATCAATTGTAACAACACCAATAGAACCAGTGCTATCCCCACTTCCAAATAGTCCACCATTTCTTTTACGAAGTTCTTTAAGGTCTAACTTGAGACGACAGCACATACTTCTTGAATCTTCTGGTAACATATCTGAATTAATATAATTTGCGAAATATGGAGTTCCATATTTTCCAGCTAGTTCCCATAATAATTTATTGTTTGGATTATCCCAATCAAATCTTTTATGAATATTATATGTTGGAATTGGATAAGCAAATAATTTTCCTTCTGCATCTCCATTTAACATAATTTCAAAAAATGCTTTATTTAACATATCCATTTCTCTTTGACAAGAACGATAAGTAAAACTTTGTGGTTCTCCACCAATAATTACATAATCATCAATTAAATCCGTAGGAGGAGTTAAATCAAATGTAATATTGCTAAATACTGGCTCTGCACCCATTCTACTGTTTGAATTGATACTATAAATGTAGTTTTGCATAGACTGTTTTACTTCTACATAAGATAAATTATCATTTTTAATAAAAGGCGATAACAATGTGTCAAAACTATTTAAAGCTACAGCTCCCATAATTTCATTTTGAAATATTGTAAGCAAATTACTAATTTGATTTAATACACTATCAAAATGTTTTGCTGGAGATGAAACAGGTATATTTGGAACTCCTCTAACTCCTTTTAATAAAATATCATTTAATGAATATCCACAGCAATATAGAGTTAATCCACCCAAATCGTGAATATGCATATGTCCATCTACATATGATTTGGAAATATACTCTGGATATACTTCTCTTAACCAATAATCTTTATTTATTTCTGCCAAAGAATATTTAGCTAATCCTCCATAACTAAATGGATTATTTGAATTTTCTTTAACTCTCCAATCTTTCTGTTTTAAATATTCTTCTACAATTGTTTTGCTATTTTTCATTTATTTATCCTCCATACTTGTAATATATTTTTGCAATTCTTTACTATTATAAATCTTTCCATTAATTTCTGCAAATGGCATAGACATAATGTTATTTAATTCGGCTATTGATAAATAAATGTTTTCATCATCAATTACTTCAAATTTAATTCCTTTATTTGTCATTAATTTTTCTAATACAATACACTTTGGACAATGTGATGAATATAACTTAATCACTCAATTCTTTCACCCTTTCTCTATTTAACATAAATTTCAATATAATCTTCGTCACTAATAATTTCCATTACTTCTTTTTCTAGTTCTTTCTTGGGAATGTGATTTAATGTGTATTCTCTTGTTTCTAACTTATTATTTACATATTCCATAATATAAACTTGCACATCTTTTACCATAATTATTTCACCATATCAAAGAATTTCTTCGCCTTTTCTTTATCGTCAGTATGAATAACAACTTCAATAGGAGTTGTTAAGTCTAAGGTAAAAATACCCATAATGGATTTTGCGTCAATAACATATCGCCCCCTTTTTACATCTACATCTTCCTCGATTTTTATTGCTTCATTTGTAAAATTTTTAATCCTTTCTACTGTGTTAAGCAGTATCTCTTTACTATACATTTTTTATTCCTCCTTTTATTTAATATATTTATTTATATTTAATGTATTATGTAAGTCTGAATTATCATTTAACCAACACGTTACAATTCCCCATTCTCTAAATACAATACTTATATCTCTTGTATCATCATATTTAGTTCTTACAACACACTTAATTACTTCGCTATCCTCCACTTCAACTTCAAATGGTTCAATTGGATTCTTTTGTAATTTCTTTACTATTAGATACAATCTAGTGACCTCTATATCGTGCTTTTTATCTTTACTTGATAAATGTTCCCATAAATGATTTGATAGCCTTAAATCTCCTTGTATGATGTCATAGGACTGTTTGTCGAATGTGTCGAACCATTTTATTTCTCTGTGATATAACATATTTTATCCTCCTTTCTAAGATAAGTATATTATATCACTTTTTATTAGAAATGTCAATAAGAATATTTAATTGTGTGATAATTTCATTTAGTTTGATTGTAATATCTTCTTGTGTGGGTGGAGTCATAGTGTTACTTAATATTAATTCTCCTAGTCCGTTAAACGCACAAGATTGAGTTGATTTTAATGGTTTGAGTTTAGTTGGCTTCATTTGAGTCCTCCTTTAATCTGTAATTTCTACTTGATAGTTATACATTGCATCATATAATTTTTGTGGAATTTTATCTTTGTATAAATCGGCAACTTGTCTAATATATTCTTCTTTTATTTTTTTATATTTATAAAACGCTTCTAATTCAGTTCTTTCACATCCATGTATTCTATCTCTACCATTATTAAGATTAAGTTTTTTATTTGTTGCTATTTTATATCTATATGAATAATCTCCATTTGAGTTTCTTTTTATTTTACTCACTCCAATTAAACAATCACCTCTTGATTTACTTTCTCTTAAAAATAATTTATTTATTGATTGTGGAACAAAAATACAAGTATTTGGAGAATATGTTTTATTATTTTTTATCAATATATCTTTATCCAAATTCATTATTTCATTATCTACTTCATAATAATTTTCGTTATACCATTTTTCAAAAACATCAAAACACAACCATTCATCACAAACAGAACAATTTTTATATGCTTTTATTTCACTTCCTCTTGGTTTGTAGCATCTTTTGAACATTCCTCTCCATGTTTCATATGATTTTTTCTTTTTATTGTTTTTATCTTTTACTTTTGAATTTTCTAAATAACCTTTCCCATATACCATTTTATCACTCTCCTTTTAGTAATTCCTTTAGAAATGTTCGTCTTTCTTCGTCTGAACTTATATTTAATGATTGTTCGAATGTTCCAATATCTCCTATGTCAATGTGCGATTTTCTACATCTTGTTGTGCTAACATATAACAATTCTTTATTTAACATTCTTTTATGTTTAGGACTAACAATAGATATGCTATATGGTACGGAAGTGCCTTGACTTCTATGTGTCGAAATTACATAAGAAAGTAATAAATTCTTTAACTTATTTTTTCCATAATATATTAAATCTTCTCCAAATTGAATTATTAAACCTTCTTTTAGTACATCTCTTATAATTCCTATTTGACCATTAAATACCATACAATCAGCAACATCTTCTTCTGTTAGTATCGTATCTTCTTTCATTTTTCTATATGCCTCTTCACTTACCATATTATAATCATTCTTTGTATTTATAACCATATCATTTGTTCTAAATGTTATTTCCACCCCATCTACTTTTCTAGTTAATATTTTTTCGTTTGCAATAGGTGGATTTATTTCAGATTGAATATAATTATTTAAAACATAAGAACCACAATCACCTTTATTATATGGGGATAAACATAGAATGTCAGTTTTTTTAATCCCTTTATTTAATAATTTCATATATTCGTCTATTACAGTATTAAAAATATCTTCTGTATCAATAAACTTATAATTATTATTTATTTTGTAAATATTGTTATCTTTTTTAACCATATCATCATCAAAAAATGATTTACCATTTCTTACATTTGTAGCAACAAATAAAGAACCATCTGATTTATACCTAAATACTTCTGTTAATTCGGCTTTTGGAACAATATCACTTGCAATCATATCGGAAAATATTTTTGAAACACCACAATTAGGTAACTGAAAATTATCACCAATTAGGACAATTCTTGCATTATCATTACATATAGCATTTATCAACATACAAAAAGCAGATAAATCAAGCATTGTTGTTTCGTCTACAATAATAGCAGAACTATTTATGTCTCCTTGAAAACATCTTCTATGAACTGTTGAGGTTGGTCTATTTACACTATCCGATAATACTTGTGATGCTTTACCAGTTGAAGATAGTAAAGTATAGTCAATATGATTATCTTCCATAAGGGCGATAAGATTACGAACACTCACTGTTTTGCCTCCACCAGCTACACCTGCGATAATGCTAATATTATATTTACAAAAGTTTTCTAATCCTTTCATTTGCATATCGCTCATTTCAAATTCTCCTATTTTCTTATATTTATTCCAATCAATATCTAATTCAATATTATTGCTTAATTTCTCTTTAACAAAATCTGCAACCTTGACCTCTCCCAAATATGTACTCATAATTGCGACATCGTTATTTTCACTATTAAAATAAATCAATTCACTATTTTCGCATACTTTTCTAACATAAGGCAACAATCTATTATCATATTCGTGACAGTAATCCCATAAGTCTTTAGCATTAAGTTTAGTTGAGCCATCATTTTCATTTCTATGTAATACATCAAGCACCATAAATTCTGCTCTTTGTTCTGATTCAATTAAATCTTCTCTTAATTCACGTAATAGTTTATCGGCTCTGTCAAATGACCTATCTAACACTTCTATAAGGCTATAATAAGGTTTTTCTTTCAATCCCTTATCAATTCCTAATTCATCTCTAAACTCCCCATATAGAGCCTTACAATCGGTTATATTAACGTTGTAATCCTTATATTTATTAAGCACATGGAGATATTTATATTTACTTGTTAATTCTCTTGCATAAGCTGATAGGTATGCCTCGCCAACATTTTTTATGTTATTTGTATCAATCGCATCTTTACCTTGATTAACTACAAGTGAAATAAAATTAGGATATGCTTTTAAGATATTGTCTGCTTGCCTATCTGTTGTAAATGTGCATAATATTTTTTTTGATTCGTCTAATGACAATTTATCTAAGTCAATTTGAGTTAGTGACGGGACAGATAATACTTTATATGCCGTTCCATATTTTGTTGTTTCTAATTCTTCTAATTCTAGGTCATATTCTGTACCTACATCTAAGTATGGTAATTCACCTTTTAGACTAAATGTGCCATAACCAGATAATTTAACACTTTTATAATCTTCCCCTATTGGGCTTGCCGATAATATTCTAAAGTCACCATTACGGAATATCTCTTTAATTATCTTAGCCTTAATTTTAATGCTCATTCTATCTAAGCCTCACTTTCTATTTTAATTTCTACTAATGGACAATCTTTTCTTTTAATATTATCATCTCGTATATACTCAAGTTGAAAGAATGGACAACATAAAGCATATCCATCTTCATAATAACTTAATTTACATTCTTCGCAACTTTTAGGCATATCCATATTTTTAATTCCTACCATTTATTCACCTACTTTCTCTATCAATCCATCCATTATCATATCGTATAAAATATCTGTATCAAAATATGCATAATGTTCGTCTTCCCATTCACCATAACCACATATTTCAAGTTTTCTTGATTTATTGTCCGTATTATAAATTGTACCACTACTCGTTTCAAGGTGATAATATTTATAGATATTTTGACTATCATAATCACACATTGGTTCATAATTAATATGTTCAAACCCATATTTCTCTAATACACTTAAATCTACATTATCTTTAATTTTTAACATTATATTATAAGCTCTCCTTTTAAATATTCTATAACCAAATATCCAAAATCTGAATTTGTTCCATTTGTATTTTTAATATATTCATATCTTTTTAATATCTCATTTATAACGTCTTTTCTGCCACAATCATATAGTTTATTTAGCTTTTCTTCATATTCTTTATTGTCCCTTTATTTCTTCTCCTTTTAATACAAAATAGATTATCAACTATTCGTATCATATTACAACGATAATCTATTTGTCAAGTATTATTTTAATTTAATTTTCGATAAATTCATTTGCTTTTATATACATACCAACATCTGTAAAGTATCCAAATAAAAAATCTTTTTGTTTCTTTGTTAACGGTTTAATATTACTTACAATATATTTTGTTTTATTATTTGGGTCACTAGGATTATGAATTAGCACCCATCCTAAATTTGATAATGTATCTCTACCATCAATAGAACCATCGTTAATTCCTTTTAATTTGCAAATTTCCCTTGCTTTACTTCCGTGTGTTCCCCATTTGGATTCATAAAATTCTCCACTTGGACTTAGCCAACCATACTCATTAAATTTATTTTTATTTTGTTTTTTAGTAATTTGTTCAATAGGAAAGTCTATTTTATCTAATATTATTTCATCATATTCTGGTTCATCTTTGTATGCTCCATGGTATCCACCTACTTTATTAATGTAAATTGCTCCGTTTTTTATTAAAGAATCTATTTGTTGTTCAGCCACCATTAATTCAAAACTTTTAATTCCTTGCAGGATTGTGTAATTGTTATTTTCAGAATATCTAATAATAGCATCTGTAAGTGATAAATTGTGTTTATCTTGCAAATAATTTTCTAATACTTGACCATATCTAGTTGGATTTTCTAATTTATAGTATTCTGAAAGTTCATCTAAATTACTAATTTTTAACCACCAGCCTTGATTATTTGTTCCCTTATCTTTTAGTACAAATGTCCATTTATTCATAATTATTGTTCTCCTTTTTTTGTTATTTTATTTTTTCTTTCAACATTGTCATATTATATCACATTGATTAAACTATGTCAATAGAAAAAATTAAAAAAGAGCAGATTGTTTATGTCTGCTCTTTAATGGGTTAAATTTCTTCGTATAATCTATCTAATGCCTTTTCAAATGCACCAATACCACTAAATAAACTAATCATCTTTAAGTCTTTAAAATCAT
>Ga0172378_10006404_pt1 | contig 11006 bp, 6 predicted proteins | sample GrowelOW332metaG_FD_119755 | JGI IMG/M metagenome (GOLD analysis project Ga0172378, IMG submission 119755) | Groundwater microbial communities from an aquifer near a municipal landfill in Southern Ontario, Canada - Pumphouse #3_1 metaG | ecosystem: Environmental > Aquatic > Deep subsurface >... | reverse complement strand
CGTCGGCTTTGATTGTCTAATCCAACTAATAATTGATTTTTATATGTTTCAAATATTGTCGAAATGTCGACAAGCAATGTTTCAATTTCAACTGATATTGTAAATCTTTGTTGATCAGCAGGGGTATATAAATCTTTTATAAAAGCCACAAAACGGCGTATGTAATAGAGTGTTACCATGGATGCACCAGAGCCTACTAATGCATTATTAGCATCGTTCCATTCAGGACGAAGTGTATTCATCCAAATACCAGCTTCAGGTATAAAATTGCTCAATTTAGCCAATAATGTTACCAATATCTTTTCAGTAAACGATGCAAGTTGCACATTACCGTTTTCGTTAAGTATAAGCCGAGCATCTTGTCCGTAAGTTGGAATAAGCTCTAATATGTGTTGATGTAAATTGTCATCGAAACGAATTGAATTTTTAGGATTAGCTACAATTTCATCATAACTTTTAAGTCGATAAGGTACATTGGCGTAAGCAAATAGTTTCCTGTCAAGCATGGCACTGAGTGCTTTAGGATCATGGTTGCGCGACAATTCTAACAATTTTAATAAGTAAATAATTTGATGATCGCCCCAATAACCAATGTTTGACCACGGATTTTCTGGTTCTATCACTTCCCAATCAATACCTTCACTAGTTATTTTGTAAGGATTGTAGCCATCAATAGTGGTGGCATTAAGAAATTTCGCAATAATACCGTTGATATATGCTGGATACGATAGTGAAAGAGCTTCCCAATTTTGGAAAATATCGCGCCAATTACCTTGATAAGAAATAAGCCGATTACCGTTTTCGTCGTTTACTTTAATATTAAATAAATTCCAAGGACGACTTGGGTCTCCATGACGACGACCAAATGTTAGTGGTAAATATTCCATAAACAAGCGATGTAGTTGTTCGTCCTTTTGTGCAATTATTTGCGCTTCTAAATCACTATAAGTGATGGTCTCGGGTAATGAATTGATAAATTTAGTATGTTTGATCGCCAAATGCGTATTGAACAGGGCTACATGTTTAGCAAAAGCTGTACGCTGTATATTGTAATTATCGCAATAAAAGCCACCCCGCATGGTGTTGAATAATGTGTTAGCAAAATGACGTGCCATTCCGTGTTTATCAGTAGTGTGTTGTATGCCATCGGCTTGCCCTACAATGGATTTGAGTGCTTCAGTTCCTTTGTTAATATTGTTTTCAAGTTGAAACGTTATATCTTTAGTCGTTTTTATAAAATCAATTAGGTTATGAACTTTCACTATATCTTGCGATACTTCAGCTACAAAATACCACGTTTTTGCCTCTGATGATTCGAGTGTTATGTTAGCATGTGCAAAAAAAGCACCACGAACTCCTTTTGTTTCAGTTTCAGGGTTTATTGGTAATCCCATTCTAAAATTATTCAACTGGCGTGAACTTAGTAGATAATTGGTTTGATTTAAACCATAAGTCCATATCGTATTGGTTTTCAGTGATTCGCTTGGTTCTGCTCGGTCTACTAAAATAGATTCCATACGAAATAGCGCTAGCGAAACCTCGGCTACCAGTTCTGTCTTTTTGTAGGCATCAACGAGTGTTGAAAATGTATTTTGTGTGTGGTGGTTGATTCCTGATGGTAAGACATTTTGCACGCCATCAAGGAGTTCTATTTCAACTGACTCGGTTGAATTGTTTTGCACCGAACATTTTCGAACCCAGCCAAATGCATCAGCACTGTTCCAACTATAACTAAACGCTAATTCGAGGTCATAATTATTTTCGCTAAATACAATTTTGTTTCCAACTGTACTTTTAGCGATGGTGCGTTCTATGAAGTAGGCACCTTGATGTCGGTTAGAAAATGGTTCCCACAGATAGAGCTTTCCATTCTTTTTTACATGTAAAATCGTTTTACTCCCTGTGTTTTCAGATGATTCTGTAATTTTATCGTCTGTATAATAGGGAAATAACGCTATGTCAGGACTAATTCTTCCTGCTGTAAGTCCACCACTGCTAGAGAGATACATCCAAAGATTAGTGTCGCTAGCAATGCTTATGAAAAATGGTTGCATGGCATCATAACCGACGATTTGGTAATATGTTTCACCGTCGATTGTTACGAATGCTCCTTTTGTGTTAGTTGCGATAGGTTTTAGTTCTGTTTTTCCTGAAATGAGGCTCATTTATTCTTCTTTTAATCGTTTGGCATCTAAATCTGTTTTCATTTGAGCAATTGTCTCACTATCGAGAGAATAGAATGCCATTAAAATAGCGCATGAGGCATAAAGTACGCCAGGAATGACACTTACTAGCATACGTATACCCGTAATTGCTGAAGTTGGTTCTACGTTTGCATTTGGTATAAAGGCTGATACAGATAGAATCCAACCTGCCGTGGCGGCACCTATAGCCCAACCTAATTTTTGTGCTAGTACAGAGGCGGAAAAACAAAGTCCAGTTGTTCGTCGTCCCAATTTCCATTCACCAAAATCAGCTGTGTCAGCTAACATCGTCCATAATAAAGGAACGGCTGGTGCGTATGCCATTTTAGCTAAAATATTGAAAATATAAATCCATGTTAAATTATCTCCTGCCACGTATATAAGGGTAAAAAATATACCTGAGATAATAGAGCTAAAGATATAAACGTTTTTGTTTCCAAAACGTTTTGCTAAAGGCTTTGAAAACGGTAAAGCTACAATAAGAGCTACAGTACCAAGTATGTTGAATAGTTGTACATTTTGGGCGTCTTTGATATAATATTTAAAATAATAGGCAATGGCTGCATTTTGCATAGCAAACATAATAAAGGAAATGATACCTACAATAGTAAGAATAATCCATGCTTTATTCATAAATAGATATTTGAAATCTTTTGCAATGGAATTATCCTGTTTTTTAGGAGCAGGTACACGTTCTTTGGTGGTGATAAACGTGATGGTAAATAAGATTAGGCTTACTACGGCAAAAAGTGCGACTGTATATTGGTACCCCTGTGCTTGATTTACTTGTGTTTCACCCCAGGACCCAAAATAATCGACAAGATAGAGTGCTGCTCCTGTAACAATGAATTGTCCGACATACGCTGCTATAAAGCGGTAAGTGTTCAATCCAGCTCGTTCGTAACTATCATTGGTCATCACGGCGCCAAGTGATGAATAAGGCAAATTGACGAAAGCATAAGCCGTACGTAGTAATAAACAAGTTACCATCGCATACACAATTTTACCTGTTGGGCTAAAGTTGGGAGTTGTAAAAGCCAATACGGCCAGTATCGCATAAGGAATAGCTCCAAAAAGTAGATAGGGCCGAAATTTCCCCCAACGCGTATTGGTACGATCTGAAACAATGCCTACTAGAGGATCCATTATAGCATCCCAAATACTTCCAATAAATATTATAAGACCAGCGATAGCTGGTGATAGACCATAAATATCAGTGTAGAATATGAGTAGCCAAAAACCGACTAAATCCCAAACGAAATGTGAAGCAGTATCACCTACACTATAACCAAGTTTTTCTTTTATAGATAGTTTCATCATATTATGGCTTTATGATTTTATCGTTTTTATTTCCTTGTTGATAGATTTTAATATAGTCGATGTACATTTTTACAGGCGTCCCATCTTTAGGTAGAGCTGTATCAGTAATCTTTACAAAATTTTGCCAATCATCGGTGATGGATAATGCATACTTTTCAGGAGCTGGAAGTCCCGTAAAATAACCTCCAATTGATAGATTGAGTACTATATAGAATGGTTTGTTGAAATAACGGCCTGGTTGATTTTTACATTTACCTTTGAGCGAAAGCGAAAAATAGGGTTGTACGTCAGGATATTTATCTTGATCGAGAAACATCGAAATTTCATCAGGTGTCCATATTAATGTAAATAAATGAAAATCACCTTGAATGGCGTATGGAGCTACGGAAGCTTTACCCACATTTGGATATTTCCCATTATTAAATGTTTCGCCCCAATGGCAAGCGCCATTGAAGTAGCGATCTTGTACACCGTTCATTATTCCTTCAGCATGTCCCATTTCTACAATGTCTATTTCGCCACATTTTGGCCATGCGACGTAACCATTTTTTTTATTTTGTTGTATATTATAATCTGAAGAGTCGTCATTTCCCATATCGTGTACAAGGTCGTTGCCAAGCATCCAAAATGCTGGCCAAAGTCCGTTGGCAGTATGTGGAAATTGAATACGAGCCTCAATTTTTCCGTATTGTACCGTCACTTTGTCTTGTGTGTTGAGACGCGCAGAAGTGGCTGGACGGTTCTTGTAATTCTCATTTATGGCACTTATTACAAGACAACTTTCGCCAGATAGTGGATGACGTTCTATGGAGGCGTTCTTCGGTGTATAGTATTGCAGTTCGGCATTACCACCGCCACGAGCATTTTCTTCTAAATTCCAATAGGCATGGTTGATGGTTGCTCCATCAAAATTGTCTTCCCACACGAGTTGGTAATCATTTGCTAATAAAGGTAGCGTGAAAAATAGGGCTGTAATGATTAATAGTTGTAATTTCATTGTGGATAAAGTTACTGTTTAATTACTTTGTGCGTTTCTATATGACCATCGCAGTCTTCTATTTGTAACAAGTACATTCCTGATTGATAATTTGATAAATCTAATTCGGAAATGTTGGTTGCTTGCAAGATTATATGCCCTGATAGGTCTACCAAGTTGACTTTTATTGCTTTTTTGGACAGTAATATTATATCTTGTACTGGATTTGGGTAGAGTTGAAAGGTTTTTTCAGTAGTGATGTCACTAAGAATGGTTGGCCCACCATATTCTTCGTCAGATGTTCCTTTTTGATAAATCTTTACAAAATTGACATACATGTTAGCGTCCCCATCACTTAATGCTGTGATGCTGTTAATATCCCAAATACCAGGGAAGTTACCACCAATTGCCAGATTAAAAAGTACAAAAAATTGTTTATGGAAATAAAGTCCTGGCGATGATTCGGAATCGTAGCCATCAATTCCCATTTGGTAATAAGGTGAGGCATCAGGATATTTGTCTTGATCAAGGTACATTTTGATATTATTGTCGTCCCAATACAATGTAAATAGGTGAAAATCATCTTGCAGACTATAAGTATTTGTAGTTGATTTTCCGTAGTTTGGATAATTTCCGTTGGTGTAAACTCCCCAGTGGCAAGCACCGTTGAAGTAGCGATCTTGTGTGCCCGCACTTATGGCATTGGCATTACCCATTTCCATAATATCTATTTCACCACATGTGGGCCATGAATTGATGTCAATATCTGATCCGAGCATCCAAAAGGCTGGCCACAAACCATTAGCCGTATTAGGTAATTTTATACTAGCTTCTATTTTTCCATGTTTGAATGAAATTTTGTCTTTGGTGGTAACACGTCCAGAAGTGGCTGATTTACCTAAATAACTCTCTTTTTTTGCGGTTATTATTAGGCAACCTTTTTGAGTTATTGGCTCTGTACCTACGCTTACATTTTCGGCGCGATAGTATTGTAATTCATTATTGCCACCGCCATTGCCGTTTACTTCTGTATTCCAATCGTCCGTATTGAACACACCACTATTAAAGTAATCGGCCCAAACAGTCTGATAACCATTGGTTTCACCTGTACCTATTTCATCATTATTGGAACTTGAAATTGGCTCGTCAGTTGTATTCGGTGTGGCATCATTACTCAATAGAATGGCATCGCACAACATCCAAGCATCTTCTGATAAAGTGGTACTGCGGTCTACCATTAACATAATAAATGAGATGCCAGAAGTTTCATAGGCTGAAATATCAAATACAACATCTTGCCATTGATTGGGTACAATTGTATTCATTGGCGTAATATCTTGTGCAGGATTATCGGAAACTTTCAGATTGGGCACATTGCTATTGTTACGATACATTTTTATGTGTGCATATTTGTAACCAGTAATGGCGGATGAGAGGTTATAAATGGCTCCCGACCAATTATCACAGGTTGTAGCTCGTGTTGTATAAAGTACTGTATTACTAGTATTTATGCCTGTTTTATAAGCATTTGCTCTAATCTCAGTCAAACAACTTACATTATTCCAAGTATTGGAAGATTGTTCGAAGTTATCAATGCTAACTTGTGCTGTTAGTGTTATATTGATTAGCATGAATATTGCCAGGAGGGTGTTTTTTTTCATTATGTTTGTTGTTATGTTAAGATTTAATTTTTAGCCAATTGATTGAAATATTGCCATCTTGAGCTGTTAAGCGTAATGTGTGTTTGCCTTCTGTTGCGTTAATTTCGTGGGTCTGTGTAATCCATTGGGTGTTACCATTTGTTGATGGTAAAGTGAGTAAAAATGCGTCCTTACCATCTAAGCTTACTTGAATGGTTGCATCATTATCTGCAGCATAGCGTATAGTAAAAGTATACTTAGTATTTTTTATTAATTCTATTTGGTAACTAAGCCATTTATTAGTGTAAAAATCGCATATTTCGAGATTGCCACCATGGGTGTCTGATGTTGGGCGCAAATGTACGAGTGCTGAAAATCCTGCTTGTCCGATAGCATCGGCTATATTGGATTGTGTGAAGTGTTCAGCTTCGATAATTTGGTCGGCAAGTGCATAAACAGTATGGTCACAGGAACTGATTTCAGCAAAGACTTTACCGAGTGATGTCAAATCATAAGGTTGTGATTTATTGAGTAGTTGCATATAAGGATAGCTATCAATAGCGCTCGATGTACGAGGGATAAACCATGCGTAACGAGTAATCATAGGTTCTTGTTCCATGTATTGTATAGCTTCACTCATAAAATTCATTTGTGCGGTGGCGTTTACAATAAAACTTTCCCAAGCGCAAAATTCTGTCATCCAAATGGGTTTCCCATATTTTTTAAAACGTTCGACATAGGCTTTTAGAGAACTCGTATTACCCATATAACAGTGAATAGCAATAGCATCAATGTCGTCAAGCGGAATTAAACTGAAAAATTCATCCAGCCAAACAATAGGGTCAGAATAGTTTTTCATGGTGCCATAATTCATAGCTGGTGATACGATTTTTAAGTTTAATTCTGTGGCTAATGCTTTAATTTTAGGCCATTCAGTGGCAGCCTGTGTAGGTGTCATATTTGCCTGATCGGTGATGTTAGGCTCGTTGAAAGCTAAAATATATTGACAATCAGGATTTGCGATCTTGTATGCTTGTATTTTTGTCGCATCAAAGGCACCATTCCAAGCCATCGGAAAATAATCAACTTTATATTGATTCGCTATTTCATTTAAGTCGTTCCCAATTGTTGGTCCCCAATTATAAAACCATGAAATATGATTGCCAAGTAGTGGCATATCAATATCAGGTAATGCAAAAGAGTACGATACACCGCGTTTTAAACTGCGTGGCATGTTTGCCACTTGTGAATAGTCGGTTTTTACGACTACGATGCACGTAGCTTTAAGACTATTTAGTTCTGCAACAATAGTTGTTTGTCCATCAGTTAAGGCGGTTACCAACCCTTTTTTGGAAACTATGGCAATGTCGTTCTGTTCACTATACCAATGTATGCTTTTTGATGTAGGAGCGGTGTTTAGTTGAATAGTATCACCTTCTGTAAGTTCAATAATGGTATGATTAAGTGTCAGCATGGTGGAATCACTTTCTGTACAGCGTACAAAAACTAAGTAGATGAATCCATAGGTGATAATATTAACCATTTTCCTCATTGTTTTATTCTTTTTCAGTGCGTTGATACACGCGTATCCAATCAACTTTCATTATAACGCTATTTTGGAAAATCGTGTCATTGATGGCACCGCCCATATTTCCGCCCAAGGCAAGGTTGAGAATTAAAAAATGTTCTTTATTAAAAGGCCAATAGAAGTTGTCGTCTATTGTAGTAACATCTTCCGTGGACGAAGCATATTCAATGTCATCGATTGTAAAGCTAATTTTATCACGACCAGAGTAGGCTTCTTCTTGCCATTCAATACCATAGACGTGAAAAGACTCTTCTATTCCATCCATATACGTGCGGCTGCTCCAGTTATTTCCTTTGCTTCCATTCTTATATTTGGTATGCAAAGCAAATGACACCATTGTAGGATTGTTTCCAATATGTTCCATAATATCTATTTCGCCACAATTAGGCCAACCTACAGTAGGCCAGTCGTCACCCATTGTCCAAAATGCTGGCCAGGTGCCGCCTCCCGAAGGTAGGCTTATACGTGCTTCTATTTTACCATATTTAAATGCTTTTTTGCCGCGCGTATTTATACGACCTGATGTATATTCACGATTTTCGTACGTCTCTTTGAGAGCCTCTAGTTCAAGGCAGCCTTCATTTAAACGTAAGTTTTCTGAACGATTGGTATAATATTGTTGTTCGTTGTTACCACCTCCGTTGCCGTTTACTTCAATAGTCCATGTGTCTGTGTCCAGTGTACTACCATTGAATTCTTCACTCCAAGCTAATTGGTAGTCGTTCCATGTGTGTTCTACTGCAACTATTGATGATACGGTTTCCGAATTATTAGTCACGGTTATGGTTGAATTTCCTCCCTTAATTGCAGTCACAAATCCATTGTTATCTACTATGGCAACGCTTTCGTTGCTTGATGACCAAGTTAACGGTAAATTATATACATTATGGCAAATGAATTGGTATGTGTCACCTTTTTTTATGGAAATGATGGCTGGTGAGATTAAAAGAGTGGCACCGTCTTTGTCGACGGAATAAATTTGACAAGTAGCTTTTGCACCGTTTGCTGAAGCGGTTATTATGGCATTACCTATACCTGTTGAAGTTATTACGCCATGAAATACTGTTGCTATTGAATCGTTACTTGAACTCCAAGTGATTTCACTACTAGGAGTAGTGGTTGCTGTGATTGTCTTGATTTCGCCTATAGTCATTTGTAGCATGGTTGCCGAAAGAGAAATGCTGGTATCTTGATTCTTGCAAGCGCAAATGAGGCAAAAGACACTAAGATAGATGACGATGTGGTGTTTCATGGTATTATTCTTGTTGATTGTAAGGAATTGTACCAATAGGAGCGATCAAACTCCTATTGGTTAAAATCAGCTAATGGTAGCTGATTATTTTTTGTAAATGAATACGGCATCAATATTTAATTGTGTGCCTGCTACTCCACCCGATAATGCAGATAAGATATTTACGTCTGCAGCAGAAGCATTGTAGTTAGTAAATTTCAAATCTGATAATGGGAATTCAATTTCTTGCCAACTACCGTCACGTGTGAAATCTGTTTTTGGTTGAAAGACTGTTCCTGTACCTCCATCAGTAAAAGCGGTAGCGCCTAAAACGAAACTAGAGGATGCATCTCCTAAAAGATAGAACCAATGTGAAGCATTATCTGTTGATTTGATAGCCATGTGGAGATAATAGTCACCCAAATTATCTTTAATTTTATTATACATGGTTGCAACATCTGCATTTGGGACGTTAAAACCACAACCTGACCAACCGACACTTGCTACTGTTAATGAAACATAACCGTCCGTATTGCCGTAGAAGTTGAGACCACCGCCTTGTCCAGCGATATAGGTGTCACCAGTTGCCCAAATAAATAAATTTTTATCACTATCGTTTGGACGAAAATCTGCGGTTACTTTGTCTTGTATTTTTAGAAATGAGGTGCCATCCAAAATGATTGGATAGTATTCTGAACCGTCAAGAGAAGCAGATAGTTCATTGTTGCCGTTATCATCATCACCTACTTTTGTAACGGTTATTAAACAAGTGGCTGATTTACCTTCAGCTGTTACTGCAATCATAGCAGTTCCTTCAGCTACACCAGTAACAACGCCATTAGATACGGTTGCTACAGCTGTATTAGCCGATTCCCAAGTCATGTCTACGGTTAAACCAGTAGGATTGGTTGATGCCGTTAAGGTTACTGTTTTACCCATTTCTACTTGTGCTGTGGTTTTGTCCAATGTCAAACCTATAAGTTCAACAGTTTCAGCTGGGTCACATGCCGCAAAAATAGCCATAGTAGCTAATGCGCCTGCAAATTTTTTTAATGTTTTCATAGTAAAAAATGTTTAAGAATAAATAAATAATAGATATAAGAATATAATTATTGTGTCTGTTTTAATAGCCTGGATTTTGTGTCATAGGGTTTAGTTCTATCTCTTTTGATGGAATCGGGAAAAGTTCATGTTTCCCTTTAATAAAGGTTGCCATGTGACTTTGTGCCTCTGGAGTTTCCGTGGTTTTATACGCATCCATGGTTTCTTTGGCAACGCCCCAACGGCACAAATCAAACCAGCGATGACCTTCCATGGCAAGTTCTACGCGACGTTCGTGGCGGATGGCTTGTTCTAATGTTGGTGTTATCGTTTGCCCATTGATACGAATGTCGTAGCCTGGGTAGGTAGGCATAGATACACGCGTTCTGACGTCGTTCAAATAATCTTTGGCATCTCCGTCTTCTTGGCATCCAAGAGCAGCTTCAGCCGTCATTAAAAGTACGTCGGCGTAGCGTATTTGTTTATTGTTTATCGGTCCACGGGTTGCGTGTGCTAAGGGATATGCAGTCATGTCAGCGTTATACAAGCCATATTTTAAGCTGATATAACGATCACCTAAATAAATTTCTTCTGCTGGATTACTAATTTGTGCATCGCTTGGCGCAAAAATAGTTGCATCGCGACGAGGATCTGTTGTTTCATATTCGTTATAAAGATTGGCTGTTGGTTTGTTAAATCCCCAGCCACTATTTCCGCCCAATAAAATTTGTGAACGGGAACGCGTTAAAATAACGGTAAAGCATCCACGCGTAAATCCATAACCTTGACCATAATCTGATGTTGGATCTTCTACGTATTGAATTTCAAATACCGATTCTTGGCCGTTTTCACCAGCTAATGTAAAGTTGTTGGCGTAATTTGGGCACAGACTATATTCGTGCGATGTAATCACGGAGTCACCCCATGCTTTGGCAGCTTTGTAATAGTCTTGAGCTGTTTTTGAACCACGATTGGCGGCGTTACCTTCGCTTGCTAAGTATAAATT
>Ga0172378_10006402_pt1 | contig 11007 bp, 10 predicted proteins | sample GrowelOW332metaG_FD_119755 | JGI IMG/M metagenome (GOLD analysis project Ga0172378, IMG submission 119755) | Groundwater microbial communities from an aquifer near a municipal landfill in Southern Ontario, Canada - Pumphouse #3_1 metaG | ecosystem: Environmental > Aquatic > Deep subsurface >... | reverse complement strand
GTGGATACCGGCGCAAGCCCATTTCAGTATGTCCTGAGTGTCGCTCTCTGGATGTCGGCTATAGTGGTTTTGGGACCGAGATGGTGGAACAAGAGATCCGACAGTTCTTCCCCCATACTTTGATAGAACGTTTGGATACAGACAGTGCCAAGGATAAAGGCCACATGGCTCAAGTGCTGGAAAAGTTTCGCAAGGGAGAAGTCGATATCCTCTTGGGGACCCAAATGGTCGCCAAGGGATTGAATTTTCCAGGTGTTGAATTGGTAGGCATCGTACTTGCTGACAGTGGCATGAACATTCCCGATTTCAGATCCCAGGAAAGGACCTTTTCTCTCTTGATGCAGGTTTCAGGAAGGGCAGGGCGATACAACGACCAAGGGCAGGTCATTATCCAGACTTTCCATCCAGACAATGCTGCGGTGCTTTATGCACAGCTTGGAAAAGTCGATGCGTTTTTCGATCAAGAACTTGCGATTCGAAAAGAGACAGGATTTCCCCCGTATAGTCGACTGATCAATTTGGTCATCAGAGGACGCGTCAAGGAAAAGGTAGTGGCACAAGCTGATGTATTGGAGTCGATGTTCGACAGTGCAGCCGCTTCTTTTGAAGGACCAGATGGTCCTGGAGTTCTGTGCAACTGTGAGTGCCCTCTGGAGAAGATTGCCTCGAACTGGAGGCATCATATCTTGATCATGGGCAAGAATGCAGGATTGGCCCATAGGTTGGTCTCTCATGTACTTAAGCAGTATTCAGCTCCTTCTGGTATCTATATAGAGATTGATATGGATCCTTTGCAGTTGCTGTAAGATTTTGATCATGCATGTGCAGATGAAAAGTGAGGTTCTCTTTTCTTGGTGTGGCGTTGACCTCTTGCGCTTTGTGTTGGTATCATACACGTATCATGTTAGATATATATACACTTGGAGAAGAGGTACTTACTGAAAAGTGCCAACCAATTACCAAATTTGACAGTGGACTGCGTGTCCTTGTCGATGCCATGTTCGAAACCATGGCCGAAGCCGATGGCGTCGGTCTTGCCGCCCCTCAAGTTGGAGTCCCCAACCGTCTGTTCGTCATCAACATCAAGGGTGTTGAAAGACGGGCGTATGTCAATCCGCAAATCCTGGAGACTTCCATTGAGACCGACACTGCAGAAGAAGGGTGCCTTTCGGTTCCTGGTGTTTGGCACGATGTTGAGCGTCCTGCTCGCGTTACCGTCCAGGCACAAGATCTTGAAGGCAAGGTCTTTACTGTCCAGGGTGAGGGGTTGCTTGCAAGAGCCTTGCAGCACGAATATGACCATTTGAACGGAACGTTATTCATCGATAGGCTCAATGATGAAGAAAAAGAAAAGGTCGTGAAGGCCTATGAGAAGAAGAATAAGGCCAGAAGGAGATCAAAGCCTTGAGGATCCTCTTTGCCGGCACTCCTGAGATTGCGGTCCCTACCCTGAGAGCCTTGTCTGAACATTTTGAGGTTGGCGCCGTGCTCACCACAGTAGACAAGCCAGGGTCACGGGGGAAAACGCCGATTCCTTCTGCGGTGAAGGAAGAGGCGCTTCGTCTCAATCTTCCCGTTGTGCAAGTGGAACATCTCAAAGGGGAGGCAAGGTCCTTAATTGCATCCTATGGCTGTGACACCTTGGTCTGTTTTGCGTACGGCAAATTGTTTGGACCTAAGTTTCTCTCTCTCTTTTCAGGGGAAAAACTCAATATCCATCCATCATTGCTTCCTTTGCTGCGTGGTTCTTCTCCTATTCAAGGGGCGATTCTCAATCAGTTTTCCCAAACGGGAATCAGCGTGCAGAGAATTGAGCAAGAGATGGATAGTGGCGATCTGCTTTCTTCTGTCACGCTTGCCCTCCAAGGCGATGAAACTACCGAATCTTTGACCGCTTTGGTCAAGGAACGAGCTGCCTTGCTGGCTGTTGAGAGTCTTCATTCTCTTGAAAATGGTACTGCTTCCTTCACTCCCCAGCAAGGAACTCCCACCTACACACAGATGATCACCAAAGATATGGCGAAGATTGACTGGACGCTTCCAGCAAAAGCCATACATGCCTTGGTGCGTACCTTGTATCCTTGGCCGAAAGCTTCAACTCTTTATGAAGGCCAGGTCCTGATGATCACTTCTGTCTATGGGAATGTTCAAGAGGCTGGTTTGGAACCGGTGCCTGAACAGGTTGGCTGTGGTACTGTGGTGCGAAAAGAGAAGGGAAAGGGTATTGCGATAGCGACAGGATCAGGGCTTCTTTGGGTGAATCGATTGCAATTGGAGAAACGCAAGGATCTGGACTGGCAGTCTTTCCTTAATGGGAACCGATCTTTTCTTGAAACAAGATTGGAGTAGAGATGAAACGAATTCTTGTGATCTGCGTTACTTTATTGTTCAGCCTTTCTGTTAGTGCAACCCCATTGAAGGTTGCACTTGTTCTCTCTGGAGGCGGTGCAAGAGGTCTTGCCCATATCGCCGTACTTGAAACAATAGAAAAATTTGGAATTCCCGTAGATATGGTATTGGGAACGAGTATGGGGTCTCTTGTCGGGGCCCTCTATTGTGCAGGATACAGTCCTGGTGATATTCGCACCTTGATTGAGGACACTGATCTTGTTGCCCTCTTTACCGAAAGTCCGATTGAAACTCCCCAAACAGTAGCAAAAGCGTTCGTACCATCGAAAAGCAATGTACTTTTTCTTGGTTTCGGTGAAGGTGGGATTGGAACTGCTCCCGGCTTGATCGGAGACCAGAGGATTCTCGAGCTGCTTACCTCTACGTTTTCCCGTATTCCTGATGACATCTCCTTCGATGACTTGGAAATTCCCTTCCGCTGTGTAGGAACCGATGCGGTAAGTGGTGAAAGAATTGTTTATGATGAAGGGTCCATCATTAAGGCTGTACGGAGCAGCATTTCTCTCCCCATCATCTTTACTCCCTATCCTCAAGGCGACGGTAGTTATGCCATGGATGGAGGCCTGGTGGATAACCTTCCTATCCAGCTGGCAAAGGATCTTGGAGCTGATATCGTAATTGCATGCGATGTGAATGCTTTGCAACGGCTCATGGGAAATGAGCTCAATTCATTGTCTGCAGTCGCGATGCAGACCATCCTTCTTGTAGCACAGGCAAGCGTGGTTCCCCAATATGCATCTGCTGATTTGCTGATCTTTCCTGACTTGGGCAATGTGTTGGACCTCGACTTCTTTAGGTATGAGCATATTCTCGCGCAAGGAGAAAAAGCCTGTGAAGCGAGAGAGGCTGAGTTCAGGGATCTTGCTTCGAGAATTCTTTTACAGCGAGATCTAAACGTCAAGGATTCTTCCCGCAAGGGTGCGTATTACTCATTGCCCGATCCTATCATCAGAGACGTTGTCGTCGTCGATCTCTCAAACTACTATGATCCAATGCGTCCAAAAAAAGAGGACTTCAACAAGTACTTGCAGCGGCCCCTCGATGACCAGACCAAGCTTGAGCTCTCTCATACTCTGAGTCTATTGAGAAGCCACTACCGGCTCTCTACTGCCAGCTATCAGATTGGTTTGGTGGAAGAAGGAGAAGGTACCTTGTTCATCATGATCCGTTCGTTTGAAGAGAGCAGTTCGAGCATCAGTCTCGGGGTTTCCGGGACGATGGGTTTCTCCAACAACATACCGAACGGATATAAGTGGTTTAAGCCCGAGGCAACGCTGAATGCCAGCATCTCCCATTTGATGGATTCCAATTTCACCTTGGAAATGCAGGTTTCTTTGGGAGAGGTCAATCTTTTGGATATTGGCGCATTCTATCCGTTTGCCATCACTCCCACCAATTCTTTGGACATCCAGCTGTCGTTTAGGTACCTAGGGGGCGCATTTTCTCCCTTGAATACACTGGTCAATGGAGAGAGGGAAGCTGCACTGGACCAGGGTTTTGATCTTGATCTGGGGTTGCGGTACCATTTTTGGGATTATGGAAGGGCTGATTTCGGTGGAATCGTAAAAATGGTCTACCTGCACTCCGATGCTTGGAATCCTCACTTTTTGTCCATACCTTCCCTGTATGCATCAATTGTTTGGGATACCCAAAAGATAGGGTTTGCTTCTCGCGGGATACATGCAGAGTTTGAAGGGTCGTTGGGATACTTTCATGAGGCGTTGTTCGGACTGCGGTCATCGGTGAATCAGATGTTTGCCGTGGGATCCAAGGATGCAATCGGGTATGATGTGAAATTATCGATGATGCGTCTCGCTTTTCCTCTGTTGACTTCCTATGTTGATTTTGGTGGATTGGATGGAATGAGCGGGTATAGTGTGGGGTCGTTGAAGCGCGACATCGCACTTGCAGGATTGATTTGGCAACACAATGTCGGTGAAGTGATTGGATTTCCTGCCATTGTACAAGCTGCGGCCAAATTTGGATTTTTCGATAGCTATGATCCTTACTCTGCAATTGACTATGTTCAAGGGGGTTACTTGTCTGATTCCCCGATTTTTGATGTAGGAGTCAATCTGCTTCTTGGTCTCAGCACTCCTATTGGGGAGTTTGTGGTTTCGATGGGGACAAGCATGCTTGGAAACATCTCCTTTACCTTGGGTGTTCTTTGATGAATACTCGATGGAGGGGATATAAGGAACACCTTGAGCGCGTGTATGGAAAGAGCGTCTACCGTATTGGTGTTGATGCTGGTTTTTCTTGTCCCAATCGTAATGAATGGAGACAAGGGGGATGTGCTTTTTGTGATGGGACGGGAGCTTCCGCCATCTATCAACGTACACAAGAGAGTTCCTTTACCCGAAGCAGTGCATTCAATGAGACTGTAAGTAAATCTGCACCGATGAGTGTCCCCTCGGTTTCTTCCCGTTGTGTTTCGATCAAGGAACAGATAGCACGGGGCAAAGTGTTTCTCAAAAGACGTTACAAGGCTGAACAATTCAGCGCGTACTTCCAGGCTTGGACAAATACCTACGATGATGTTGAAACGCTTCGCTGTCTCTATGATGCAGCTTTAAAAGAGGGGCCTTTCACCGAATTGATCATTTCCACTCGTCCTGATTGTGTATCTGAAGAAATCCTGAATCTTCTGGAGAGTTATACAGGTAGGGTGCGTAAGGTCTGGGTCGAGTTGGGGCTTCAGAGTGCAAATGACGCTACTTTGGACATGATAAATCGTGGACATGGAGTAAATTCGTATCTTTTAGCCGCAAAAGCGTTACATTCTCGTGGTATTGGTGTTTGTACTCATGTAATCATTGGTCTGATGGGAGAGTCTTCACTGGATTATGTGCATACTGCCCAGATCATAAACGAAGCAGAAAGCGAGGCTGTGAAGATTCACAATCTTGATGTATGCGGTGGTACGCGAGTGCATGACTGGTATCTGTCTGGAGAGATGAGTGTTGCTTGCAGTAGGCGTCATGTGGAAAATTGCATTACGTTTCTCAGGCATTTGCAGCGCGATATTGTGGTTGAACGCTTGATGTGTGAAACTCCTCAACATAGGCTGGTAGCTCCCAGAAGTTTTCCCGACAAGAATTCGTTTCTTCTTGATTTATACAAGACCATGGAGAAAAATGATGTGAGGCAAGGGGATTTGACATGAAAGAACGGCTTCCGTTACAGAAAATACTACGAACGCTTGGATTGGTCCTCACTGTTTTGGTGGTTGGCAGTATCCTGTATTTTTCACTGATTCCTGGAGAAAAGTATCCGAATATCTCTTGGATACCTTTTGCAGATAAAGGTGACCATATGGTGGCGTATGCCGCTTTAGGGTTTTCTTTGTTTTTTGCAACGCTGCAGATTCCCGGTTCAGGAAAGGATAAACGAGTAAAAAAAACTCACTCGACACTGCATTTGACCTCTTGGTCAGGACAGTCCATCATGCTGACTCTGTTGTCGGGATCTGCTCTTGGCATTTGCATTGAATTGATCCAGCCGATGTTCATGAGAAATCGGGATTGGTTGGATTTTGCAGCAGACTTCATGGGATTGGTCGTGGGCATTGCCCTTGCCTTGATTTTGTTGAAGATAGTGGGCAGTTATTTTACTACCAGACCTTGGTTGTATGATCCTAACTGGAAGGACGAGATTGATGAGATTCTCAGAAAAGATCAGTGAGTCATTGAAAAAGGCTGCGATAAGACTTCCTGATGATGTATTGTCGTGTATCTATCAAGCCAAAGAGACAGAAGAGCTCTATCCACAGGATATCCACAGCCAAGCCAGCCTTTCAGTACTCAATGCGATTCTCGAGAATCTTGAGCTTGCATCCTCTCTGTCCCTTCCCATGTGTCAGGATACAGGTATGTTTGATGTCTTCGTCGATTTGGGCCGCGACTGTCCACTTCTTCCCAAGCAGGTGGAACTTTCCATCAATGAAGGATGTCTTAATGCGGTCCAAGAAGCCTTTTATCGACGTTCTGTCGTCGATGAACCTGTGTTTTCACGGAAAAACACCCAGAACAACCTTCCTCCCATCATATGGTGGAATCTTGTAGAAGGTGATTCGCTTAGCATCAAAGTGTTGCTCAAGGGTTTTGGCAGTGAAAATTGTAGTTCTGTACGCATGCTCAATCCCACCGGAGGGGAGCAGGCGGTCATCGATGCGGTAGCTGAGATCGTCAGCCTTGCAGGGGGTAAACCTTGTCCTCCCATTTTTGTGGGGGTCGGGTTGGGAGGTACCATGGAACGTGCTGCGTATCTGAGCAAGCGAGCTCTGTTGAGAGATGCCTCCTTGGATCATGGTGATGTGCGCTACGCCAAGTTGGAGAAGTCCATTCTCGAAAGGCTGCAGAGCCTTGGCATCGGCAGTGGTGGTTTTGGTGGACGTGTTACAGCCTTGCATGTTGCGATTGAGAGTGAACCAACTCATATAGCAGGAATGCCTCTTGCTGTTTCGATCAACTGTTGGGCTGATCGAAAAGTGGAGATCGTCTGGGAGGGTGAAGATGCATGAACTCAGGCTCCCGTTGGATGAATGCGATCTGCTCTCATTGCGAGCTTTCGATCAAGTGCTTCTCAGTGGAGTCCTCTATGTCGGGCGCGATCAAGTGCACAGCAGGCTCTCTGAGTTGATATCAAATCATCAAATGCTTCCCTTCGATGTAAAGGGGCAGGCCATATACTATATGGGCCCTTCCCCTGCTCCCGAAGGTTTTCCCATCGGTTCGTGCGGTCCAACCACCAGTGCCCGAATGGATCCATTTACTCCCCAACTATTGGATTTGGGCTTGAAAGTCATGGTCGGTAAAGGTCCAAGAAGCAAGGCTGTAGTAGAAGCTATCGTGAAAAATCGAGCAGTGTATATTCAAGCGTATGGCGGTTGCGGGGCCCTCTATGCTTCCAAGGTCAAATCTGTAACTCCTGTAGCGTTTGCTGATTTGGGACCCGAAGCCCTGATCAAGCTTGAGGTGGTGGACTTTCCAGGTATCGTTGCCATTGATAGTCTTGGTATGAGCGTCTTTTCCTCTTAAGGCTGATTTTTGCAAGTGTTTTGATGGGAAATTCTAGTTTATTCTCTTTTTGCTGGACGTTTTGGTTTATGTGCGGTACAGTTTTCTGTATGCAAGCCTCCGGCCAGAGCTTATTGTCATCTCGGGGTGAATGGCAGTAGTATCCGGTCCTGTACGTGTGTGTACTTGGAGGCAAAACCCCTGCAACGGAAGGATATGCCGTGAAGAATTTCCCCCTTGTTTGCATCTCGTCTTGTATCGTGATGCTTTCCTTTATCGGATGTAATGGCTCAGAAGCCGAAGTGAAGACACCTGTAGTCCCCCCCCAAATCGTACTTCAATCCAATCCGGATGTGGTGGTGACAGATTCGATCAGAGACATCACAAAACCAATCACTCTCGAAGATCGTTTTAGCTATACGTATGGATATATGTTGTATTCGACAATGAAACAACAGGGTTTTGATACGCTCAACAGTAGTTTATTCGCTAAGGGTGCTTTGGATGCTGAAGTGGGTCCTGGTTTTTTTACCCAAGAAGAGATGGCTGAGATTTTATATGAAGTCCAGACGAAGATGCTTGAAAAAGCCCAAGCCGAAATCGATATCCTGGCAAGCAACAATCTTAAGGAAGCCGAATCGTTTCTATCAATGAACAAAGAACAACATAAGGTTCAGACGACTGATTCCGGCCTGCAATATGAGGTCTTGACTCAAGGCGAAGGTGAAATGCCTACTGAGGAGTCTATTGTTGAGGTCGATTATCGCATTATGTTGTTGAATGGAAAAATCGTAGACAGTTCTTATGAACGTGGCCACTCTTCAACGTTCCAGTTGAATGCCATCATGGTGCCTGGGTTTATTGAAGGGGTCAAACTTATGCACAGTGGATCTTCCTACCGGTTCTGGATTCATCCCGATTTAGGGTATGGTACAGAGGGTGGTCAGATGATAGAACCTAATGCACTGTTGATTGTTGATGTAGAGCTCAAATCTGTATCACAATCTCAATGAATCGGTGGTAATAGATCCAGCAGGTCAGTGAGATTTGCAATCTCATGAGTTGGTTTGCATGAGGATTGTGGTTGTTTGTTGTCTCTATTGAGGTATATCGTATCGATTCCACTTGCATTTCCACCCTGTATATCACTGGAGAGGCTGTCTCCAATCATAAGACACTCCTGTTTTTTTTGTTGGAGGTTGGTTTTGGAGAGCATGGTTGAAAAAAAACGTGGATCTGGTTTTTGAACCCCAAGTTCTTCACTTATGAAGATTTCCTCAAAGTAGTTTGAGATATTGGAGTGTTTCAATCTACCTCGCTGTACCTGAGAAATGCCATTTGAAGCCAAATATAGGTGGTATCCACGGGTTTTCATTTCTTGCAGGAGTGGAATGCTCTCTGAATAGAGGATTCCTTGCATGGAAAGGTATTTCTGATAGACTTCGCTTGCGTATGCTGCATCTTGCTTTAGGTTGATTTCTGAGAAGAAATCTTCAAAGCGTTTGGTTTTCAGCCGATCAAGGCTGATCAATCCTTTTTCAAACTCTTTCCAACATCGTTCATTGCACAGTTTATAGCATTGGTTCGTTGTTTTCTCACAAGAAAAGTCGAGGTGTTCTGATGTAAGTCTAAAGGCCTTTTCTTCGGCTTGGTCGAAGTCAAAAAGGGTTCCATCAGCATCAAAAAAAAGATATCGGTACATTGTTCCTCCTAATCCTTTACTTGCTTTGTTCACAACTGTACCATATAGAAAAAGCACTTTGTTGTATAGAAGTGTCTTATAAGGGAGCAAAGCATGCAGGATACATTCATGAAGAAACATTTGAATACTTCAGCCGTACTAGGCACACTGATAGCAGTCCTTGGGATTTATATGATGTTTCAGGGAGAATCGTTCACCAAGGTGTTTGTTTCCATTCTTGGTGTGGTGCTTGTTTTTTCAGGGGCCCATACATTATTTGGTATGGGAACATTTGACTTGGGACACCGAAACAAAATCGCTTTACTGATCAAGAGTCTACTCAGCATTGTAATCGGACTCATAGCCATCATCGTGCCGTTTGCTACTGCTGTCACTTCTTGGAACGTGTTGTTGTATGTTTTGGGTGCAGAACTGTTGATTTCTGCCTTCATATCGCTTGTTGAAGCAATGTTGTTGAGAAAAGGGGCAGCCAGTGTCTCTTCTCTGGTTTCTGAAGGGATGTTCTCTTTGGTTATCGCAGTCTTGTTGTTTGCCTTTCCCCGCCAAATCGGTGAGATGTTGCTCAAGCTGGTCGGGGTTGTTCTGATTGCTTCAGGTATCGGGATAGTGGTCTGGTCGGTGCGAATCAAGAAACTTACCCGTCAGTTCAACAATGCCCCTGCCATCGAGGTGACAGCAGAGGTTGTGGACGAACCAGGATCTGGTAGCGATAAATCCTGAATCAGGGGACGAGATAGGTAGCGAAGATTCCAAACCTGGAGATGTTGTTCTCATCAGGAACGGATTCGCCTCCGATGGTAAGCATCGAAGACTCCAAGGGTATCATTTTTCTACTGAATAGATAGTCAACACGTTCTTTCCAATTTTCTGTAACTAATGTATTGCCTGCATCGGTATCTTCAGTGAAGTGAGTCACCCGGTAGGTGTCGTAAAACCCTGCTTGTTCAAGTGCTTCGCAGAGAGGCCAAGGATAATCCATCTGCCGATAGCTGACAGGGCTGAAGGTGCTCCAATCCTGATAGGATGGTTCATATAAGGATGCGCCCATAAGGGTGGGATCGGTCAAAGATCCTTCTTCTGTTATGGTCTCCAATTTGTTGAGCCGTTCTTCTGAAGCAATCTTTTGCAGTGTCTGCCAATCAAGGTCTTCTAGGAATGCTTGGAGTACTTCATATTGGGGGAGATTTGCCAAAGAGAGGCGGAGACGCAATGTATCCGTATACTGAACAGTTACACCAAAGTCAGAGGTCTCGATGATGGGGAAGGTGGTGATGATTGCTCCTGTTGAGAAAAGGACGGCATCAGAGCGCATCTCTCGCACCAAGGCTATGACGTTCTCCATATGTCCAGTGACAAAGATCACCGGTGCGTCTAGGTCCTTGATGCTTGTAAATACTTCATTCGCCATGTTTGGGTCTTTCCACACTGCATCATCAAGGGGAAGCATGATGGTCTTGAGCTTGTCTCCTTGGACGGATAAGGTACTCTCTTTTTCAGTGGAATAGATGCGGGGGAAGGTAATGCTTGAAAGTGGAGGAATCTGCATTCTTTCTTTTTCCAAGGCCAGTCGTTCTGCTTCAAGGGCTTCTTCTGCAAGTTTCAACAAATCTGTCTGTTCAGCGGTTGTTTGTTCTGCAAGCAGTTCAGCCTGGAGTATTGCATTTTCTTTTTCTTCAATTGCTGTCTGCAATGCAAGAATTTGTTGGTTGAGTTGAGCGTTTTCTTCTGTGAGGGCGTCTATGTCTTGTAAAGCAGCTTGGTATTTTTCTTCTGCATTAAGGGCAGAGAGGACTCGTTCTGCTTGTGTTTGCGAGAGTTCTTTTGCTTGGGCTTCGTTTTGGCTCTGCAGCTCATCAATCAGTGCTTTCTGTTCAGTTT
>Ga0172378_10006401_pt1 | contig 11011 bp, 12 predicted proteins | sample GrowelOW332metaG_FD_119755 | JGI IMG/M metagenome (GOLD analysis project Ga0172378, IMG submission 119755) | Groundwater microbial communities from an aquifer near a municipal landfill in Southern Ontario, Canada - Pumphouse #3_1 metaG | ecosystem: Environmental > Aquatic > Deep subsurface >... | reverse complement strand
TTTTGAATAACCCGAAACCAAAGAAGCGCTAAATAAAATTACTAAACCGAAAACAGCTAAAATAATAATAATACTAAGCAATGATTTGTCTATCGGTCTTAAAATAGAAGATCGATTATCACTTAAATTATTACTGGATGATTTATTGACTTTAGAATTAAACCAAGTAACTTTTGTATTTTTTTTATTTTTAAACATTAAATTTAATTAAAAGTTTTATCGGCAAAAAATATCATTAAACCAACTACGGCCATGATTCCGGCAATTAACCAAAAACGCATCACCACTTTACTTTCCGGCCAACCCTTAGCTTGATAATGATGATGAATAGGAGCTGATAAAAAAACTTTTTTATGCCTTATTTTACGCGACAAAATTTGAATAATAACCGAAATCGATTCCATTACAAAAATAAATCCGATAAAAGGCAAAATTAAAACATTATTGGTGAGCATCGCCATAATACCTAAAGTTATCCCCAAACTCATTGAACCCGTATCACCCATATAAAATCGAGCCGGTGGAATATTAAACCATAAAAAAGCCAATAATGCCCCAATAATAACGGCACAAAAAACGGTTAAATCATAGCGTCCCATAACAAAGGCAATAATAGCATAGGAGGCAAAGGATATTAAAAGTGTTCCTCCGGCCAAACCGTCTAAACCGTCAGTTTCATTAACCGAAAAAGAAGTGGCTACCAGGACAAAAATAAATACCGGAATATACCACCAAGCAATTTCCATATAACCCAAAAAAGGGATATGAATAGTGGTCCAATCAAGTTTAAAATAAAACCATAAAGCACCAATTATCGCGATAGCCGTATAAATAAGTAACCGATGTTTCATTCTAAGACCACCACCACCCAATACTCCTTTTTTTCTGATATCCAACCAATCATCAAACAAACCGATTAAGGCTGAAGCAATTAAAGCGCCCAAAGGTAATAAAGTTTCTTTTTGCGATAAAAAATTAAGAGTAGAAGAAAAACTTCCCGGAAAAACTAAATGTAAAATATAAAAAAACAAAATAAGAACAAGAACTGTTCCCCAAATCAAAATTCCACCCATAGTCGGAGTTCCTTCTTTATGAGCATGTAAACCGCTAAAAATAGGGGTGTCGCCAGAGTTCCTTATTTGTTTGCCTAATTTATGTTTATATAAAAAATTAGTCAAAAGTGGCGTACAAGACATCGCGACAATAAAAGCTAAAGTGGCAAAAAATAAAATTCTAATTATTTGAAACTCCATAAGGTTTTATTTAAAAATTAATAGAATAAATTGAAAACAAAATTAAAATTAAAAAAATATTAAACAGTGTTAAAAAAGCCGATAAAAAATGAGCCCAAAATTTAAAATTCTCATTTTTTAAAAACTTTATTAATATTATTTGATTCAAAATTATAAAAAATAAACTAAAAACCGGAATTAAAAACAAATAATTTTTATTTCCAATTAAATCAATACCAAAATCAACATTATAATGTAATATGGCAATGTCTTGATTTAAATAATGACGCATAATAATAACAACAATCCAAAAAAATAAGTTTAGAATTATTAAAACAACCAAATAAATTCTAATAAAAAAATAAGAAAATAAATTTTTTATCAAGGGTTTAGTTTTACCTAAGAAAAAAGAAAGACGGTCGTATATTTTTATAAAGAAATTCATAAAATAAGTTTTAGCGATAAATTAAAATAAGTCTTCTCTATTTTAGCATATTTAGTTATAATATAAAATATGTTATTATTATAGCAAATAAATAAATTATGAAAATATTTTGCGTAATTCCGGCTTGGAACGAAAGCCATAATATAATAGAAACTATTCAAAAAGTGTTGAATTATGTCGATTTTTTAGTGATAGTCGATGATTGTTCAAGCGATGATACTTTAATTAAGGCGCAAGAGTTGGAATCCGCTCACAGCGAAAAAATAAAAGTTTTGCATCATCCGATTAATTTGGACCAAGGAGCCGCCTTACAAACCGGTCATGAATATGCCATAAACCACGGAGCCGAAATTATTATTGATTTTGATGCCGACGGTCAATTTTTAGCCGAAGAAATTCCCGATATCATTGAACCTTTAATAAAAGAAGATTATGATTTGGTGTTGGGATCTCGATTTTTGGAAAAAAAATCAGATATTCCCAAATTTAAAAAAAATATTATTATGCCCTTAGCTAAAATATTTAATTTTGTTTTTTTTGGTATAAAAACCAGTGATCCACAAAGTGGTTTTCGGGCAATGACGGTTGAAACCGTTAAAAAGATAGTCATTGAAAATAATCACATGGCCCACTGCACAGAAATACTAGCCAAGGCTTATAATTATAAATTAAAAATAAAAGAAGTCCCGATTACCGTCATATATAAAAGGTACGGCCAAAAATTTTTCGGTGGTTTTAAAATAATAAAAGATTTATTTTTTAAAAAAATAATTGGTTAATAATATGATACAACAAATAATTGCTCTGTTAATCTTAGTATTTTTCGTTTTAAAATTAACCGTTCAATGGCGAAAAAAAACTATTAATATAAACGAATTCATTTTTTGGTTGATATTTTGGTTAGTTGCTTCTCTGTTAATAATATTTATAAAACCGATTGATCAATTGGTTATAAATATGGGCTTTTCGTCATCCGGTATTAATTTAATTTTTTATGTCGCCGTTTTGTTTTTATTCTACTTAATATTTAAAATGAGACTAAAAATGGTTAAGATGGAAAAAGACATTACCGATTTAAGACGAGAATTAACTTTAAAAAAATAAAAAAAATATTCTATAAAAAAAGCGATAGTAATTTTTACTTCGCTTTTTTGTTTTCGAACCACCTAAACCAGGTATTCATGGCTACGAGAGCATTGAAACATAATTCTTGATCAAATAAAGAATCAATGTTATGAGAATAAAACTCTTCTAGTTTATCCATAGATTGGTCCAATTTGCATGATAACCAACGGCCACCAGCACTTACTTGAACAAAGAACGAATCTCGATTAATTGTAATTTCGCTATAAAACAATTTATGACCAAAATAACGCATAGACATTCTTTCTAATTCAAGAGAAACATACTGATTAAGACCTTCTAAGTTTTTGTCATCTAAAGAAATTATTTCTTTCTTAAACCATGGATACAGTTGCCCACTAATAGAATATCCATTTTTTGGATACATGCCATCAGAGATAAAAAAAGATAAAGATTGATCCCCCCAAACTGCTTCGGAAATAAATTCTTTTTCAAAAAACATTTTATCTACTACATAATAAGTAGATAAATAAACCGTTAACAGCATTCTTTTAATAATTACATAATCAAATTTTTTTGGAAAACTAAATCTATAAATAATATAGTCATCGTTTTCTGATTGCTTTTTAAAACAACCACCTAATCCAAAAGTTGGACCATCAATACAAAATAATCCTAAATAAGAATATTTTTTCATTAGAAGTGTGTCAAGTTGAAATAATACGATGGGTACTGATTTATTTTTAAAAAATTTTTTGTTAATTTTTAAAAAATAACTTTGATCTTCAAGAGTTAAATCTATTATCATAATTTTTTGTTTTTAATGTACAATATAAAAAAAATAATATTTCATTTATACTATTATAAAATAATCATTAAGTCAATTGTTTAAAAATCACCAATTATTAATTATAATGTCGTTTTTTAAACTACTTAACAAACCTAAACACATAAATATTCCCTTCGTCCATGCTATAATAATCATCCGCCGTTACTTTCATCTCTTCCACTATTCTGTCAAACGCCCACCAATAATCATTAACGACCACCAAGCATTCATCCGCTCCGGTTTTATCCAATACTTCCATAGCCAATTCTTTATTCGGATCGGCTATTATTTTTAAATAATAATCATACAGTAGCCCACCGGTTTGAACGGAATAATAAAACCAAGAATCATAATAACGTTTAAAACCATATTCTTTTATAGCCGCCGCTCCAACTTGCTGATTAGCTAAAACTATATAATTATCATTGGTTTTATGCTCTTCAATATATTTAACGGCTATAAAATCAGATTCAGATATAGAAAAAGATCGAGAATTAAAATAATTATCTTTACGCGGATAATTAATGTATAAAGAAATCAAACACCAGCCAGCTATAAATAACAATAAAACAATTTTAAATGACAATTTTTCCGTTTTTACTTTTTTTGTAATATCAACCAACATCTCATAAAAAATCGGCAATAAAAACAAAAAGGAAATTATTAAAATCCGCTGAGCGTAAGAATCTTTATCCACTGAACTTAAAAACGGAAAATCAATAAACAAACTTAAAAAATAAGATAACATTAAAGCTGTAGAATTATAAAAAAATATCTTTAATTTTACTTGTCCTTTTTTAAATACAAAAATTGCCGATAAAACAAATAACAACAATAGCCACCAATTACCGTTAGCCGAGAAAAAATAAATAAAATTTAAAAAAATATTTTCCTGGCCTAAAAATTTAAAAGACCAAACCGACCAATCAATTTTAAAGACAAAAAAACAACCTCCAACTATAATTAATAGTATCGGCAAAATAATAATCTGGCCCAAATAACATAAAACTTCTCCGATTCTTAAAAAATTAAACGGTAATTTAATAACTGAATTCATTTTTAATTCCTTTATTAACAATATAAAAACAAAAATGATGGCCGGCACACCGGCTAAGGGGTGAACAAAAAATATACTCACCGCCAAAGAAAATAAAAAAATAAAATTATATTTCTTTTTGATAAAATCGATATTTGAAGAAAATAATATTAAAATAACCAAAAATAAAAAAGCTAAATTTTGCGGAACAGTATAAGTAAAAATAGAAAAAGGCAATAGCAACAACAAAGCTAAAGGCCAAATAATTTTAGTAAAACCTCGTTTCTTAAAATTAAAATAAAAAGTCAGCGGAATTAAAACGGCCGACAAAACCGGCATCAATAATCTGTTTATATTTTCAATTGATAACGGTAAAATTTTAAAAAGTGATCATTCCAAGACATATTGACCCACATAATAAATTGTTTTGGGACTAATAAAGCCGGTTGATAAAATATCAACCATCGCTCGTTCATGAAGAAGTTGATCGTAGCCGAAAGCTATTTTATAAACAAAAACAGAAATGGAAAAAAATAAAAAATACCATAAAATTACAAAAATATAAGACCAAGAATTTTTTTGATAAAAACTTAAAAACAATAATAAAATTAAAACACCAACTAACAACCAAAAATACCAAGGAATAAAAAGCCAAGGCGAAGCGATAGCCGAAAAACTTCCAATTTGAGATAGTATAAAAAACAAAAATACAAAAATAACAAAAATAATAACGGAAGTAATTATTTTTAATATTTTACTTTTCTTTTTATTTTTAAAAATACAATCTTCCCCGCTTTCTAAAATATCCGTTTTTGGCAAATCAATTTCTTGCTGATTGGGACGAGAAATGATAAAATAAATAAACAGACCAGTAAAAAAGAAAGCTAAAATTAACGAAATTAAAGCTATTAAATCGTTAAAACGATAAAAATAATAGATAATTGAAGCGCTATTTATAAAAACAGATAAAAATAACAGTCCGACTATCGGCCAATTCTTTTTAAAATAATTTAACATTTTGTTTATAACCATACTTATATAATATACCATAATATATGAAAATTGCCCAAGTGGTCTGCGTTTATCCGCCTTATGCCGGCGGAATCGGAACATCGGCCCAAAAATTACAAAAAATATTATCCGATCAGCATGAAGCTTTTGTTTTCACTCCAACCGACAATAATAGAAATAACGACAACTCAGAAAACAATATCATTCCATTAAAACCAAGTTTAAGATTGGGTCACGGAGCTATACTCGGTTCCCTGTTTAAAAAATTAAAAGCTTTTGATTTAATATATTTTCATTATCCTTTTTTTGGTACTGGAATAATAATTTGGCTATTTAAAGTTTTTAATCCTCAAAAAAAACTGATTATCCAATATCACATGGATGTCCAACAAAAAAATATTATTTATAAAATTTTAAGCTGGCCCGAAGAAATTATTAAAAAATCGTTATTTAAAAAAGCTGATTTAATAATAACCGCTTCCCTGGACTATATTAGACACAGTAAAATAAAAAATATTTATCAAAAATATCCAATTAAATTTAAAGAAATTCCTTTCTCAGTTGATACTGATAAATTTAAGCCAACTACAAATCAAATAATAAAAGATAATATTATATTGTTTGTCGGTGGACTAGACAAGGCTCATTATTTTAAAGGAGTTGATGTTTTAATTCATGCCGTCAGTTTAATTAAAAATAACGATTATATATTAAAAATAGCTGGCACTGGACAATTAGCCACTAATTACAAGCAATTGGCTCAAGAATTAAAAATTGATAACCGAATAATATTTTTAGGAAAACTTAGCGAGAATGAATTGATAAAAAATTATCAAACCGCTAAAGTTTTAGTTTTACCGTCAATCAACAGTAATGAAGCTTTCGGTATTGTTTTAATAGAAGCCATGGCTTGCGGTACTCCTGTTATTGCCTCTAATTTACCGGGTGTCCGCTCAGTTTTTGAAGACAACCTATCGGGTTTTAAAGTAGAAACAAAAAATATTATTGATTTAAAAAATAAACTAGAAATTATTTTAACCGACGATACCTCTATTAAAATGGGCCAAAAGGCCGAACAATTAGTTAAAGAAAAATACTCCGATACGGTCGTCAGTTCCGAAATATTAACTTTAATAAATTCTTTATGAAAATAGCCGTAATAAACAACTTATATCAACCCTATAATAAAGGTGGAGCTGAAAAAAATTGTCAGAAACTAATAACTGAAGCTCAAGATCAAGGTCATGATTGTTTTATCATCACTACTAAACCCAAGAAAGAAACTAAAATTAATTTAAGTCCAAAAACTTATTATTTATTTTCTAATTATTATTTTTTAAATAAAAAAAATATTGTTTATCGATTATTTTGGCAAATAGCCAATATTTTTAATTTCTTTCAAGGCCAACAATTAAAAAAAATATTATTAACTGAAAAACCGGATTTAGTGATTACCAATAATCTAATGGGAATTGGAATGAGAAGTTTTAAGATTATAAAAAAATTAAAAATAAAACAAGTTCATATTCTGCATGACGTTCAATTATTTTATCCTTCCGGTTTAATGTTTTGGCAACAAGAAAAAAAAGTTAATTCCCTACCGGCTAAAATTTATCAAGCCATTAGTCGAAGCTTGACTGGTTCACCAGATTTAATTGTTTCTCCTTCTAAGTGGTTGCTTGACGAACATACAAACAAAAATTTTTTTAAATTCAGTCCTAAAATAATCTTGAAAAATCCGACAACCATAACTACGGAAGACAATATTAAACGAAACACTACAAAAACTGATTGTACTTTTTTATTTATCGGCCAAATCGAATCGCACAAAGGCATATTATTTTTAATTAATGCTTTTAAAAAAATACCAAATGATAATATTAAACTAAATATTGTCGGTCAGGGTAGTTTGCTTAATCAAGCCAAAAAAATAGCGCAAACCGATAAAAGAATTAGTTTTTTAGGTTTTGATAATCAAATTGAAACCGAACAATTAAAAACCAACGATTGTTTAATAGTCCCGTCTTTATGCTATGAAAACTCACCTACGGTTATTTATAACGCTCTTAATTATAACTTACCGATTATCGCCTCTAACCTGGGTGGAATCCCGGAATTATTTACCGACCACCAAGGATTGTTATTTATTCCCGAAGACGAAACTGATTTAATAAATAAAATAAACAAGTTTTTAGATAACCGGACTTCATTTATTTATGAAAACAAAAAACCGGTTGAAACCGGTTATTTGAAAGAAATATTAAAAAATATAGCTAACAGTTAATAATTTTTTCTTCACCACTGACCATATCTTTAATTTTATAAACACTTTTTTTCTTTTCATCTTCACCCAAAATGATAACTCGAGCAATTTTATTTTTATCAGCATATTCTAAAGCTCGTGAAATTTTAGTAACATTTAAACCAACTTCTACCCGACAATCAACAGCTCGTAATTTTTTAGCCAATAAAAAAACATCATTTTTTAAACTTTCATTAAGTAACGGTAAATAATAACAATCTTTTTTTAAACTTTCAGTCGGTAAAATATTCCATGATTCTAAAAATAATTTAAAAGTCTCATCTCCAGGAGCGAACCCAACCGCCGGAAAATCTTTAACTCCAAAAAGATCGGCTAAACTATTATAACGGCCACCACCGAACATCGCTCGATTATTATCGGGATGTTTATCAAATAGTTCAAAAACTAAACCATCATAATAATCCAAACCGCGAATAACGGCGGAATCAAACTCAACATAATCTTTATAACCTAAAGCGCTTAATTGTGCGATTATATTTTGCAAAAATAAAAATCCGGAGCATGTTTTCAATTCTTTAATTTTATCAGCTAAATCATTTAAATCGGAAGATTTAATAAATTTTATAATATTATCAATTTGTTCATTTTTTAAACCGATATCTTCCATGCTCTTGATTAACTCATCACCCGACATTTTATTATACTTATCCATTAATCTCATAGTGGTAATTTTTTGTTCATCTTTAAGTTTTATGACATCAAATAAGGAATTAATTAAAGCCCGATGATTAATTTTTAAAACAAAAGAATTTTTCGGCGGATTAAAAGCCAAAACGATATCAATTGCCAATTGTAAAATTTCTAAATCGGCCAATTCCCCACTTTCACCAAAAATATCACAATTCAATTGCCAAAATTCACGATTACGACCTCGTTGCGGTTTTTCATTACGAACAAAATTAGCAATAGAAAAAAACTTTAAAGGTTTAGAAGCGGTATTATAGGTTTTAGAAATCATTCGAACGACACTGGGAGTCATTTCCGGTCGAATGGCCAATTCACGACCTCCTTGATCAACAAAAATCATTAACTCTTTTTGACCCAAGTCATTACCTGATTTAGCCCGATAAATATCGGCATTTTCAAGTAACGGAGTTAAATATTCAACAAAGCCGAAAGATTGACAGACCTGACGCCAGGTAGCAAAAATATAACTACGAATGGCCATTTCGTCCGGCATCCAATCTCTGGTACCTTTTACTTCTTGATTAGAAATGTTTTTCATATTATTGTTTATAATTTATTATATATTCTTTTAAAGCTTCTTTCCAAGATCTTAGTGGCGGTAATTTGGTATTAGCTAAGACGGAATATTTTGGTCGCTTAGCCGGTCGAGGAAAACTCTCCGATAGCACCGGTTTTATTTTAATACTAATTTTTTTTAATTTAAACAATTCAGAAGCCGCATCACACCAAATGGCCGGCTCACTGTTTCTGATATGATAAATACCAAATTCTCTACTATCTTCTAAAATTTCTCTAATTTGTCGAGCTAAATCAGGAGTATAAGTGAAACAACTCAATTCTTCATTAACTACGCTTATCTCTTTTTTTCCGGGAACCATTTTTAATATTTGATCAAAAAAACTTTCTTTAGCCGAAGGTGATGTTCCTTGAGGTCCAAACGGTTTGGAAGTTCTAATAATGTAATACTTTAATTTTTTATCGGATAATTTTAACACTTCGTCCTCTCCTAACATCTTAGTCTGACCATATTTATTAATCGGACATCTTTTGGCGTTTTCGGTAAATCCACCAACTTCTTTAATTTTTAAAAATTCTTCTCGACTATCATTATTTTCTTGGCAAATATTTCCACCAAAAACATAATCACTGGACATTTGAACTAAAATAGAATTAGTTACTAAAGCCACCTGAGCTAAATATTTAACGGCTCTGACGTTAATTTTATAAGCAACTTCAAATTCTTCTTCTATTTCTTCACATTTATCAACCGCATTATAACCGATAGCATTAATAATAATATCCGGTTTAATTTTTTTTATTTTAGAAACTATTAAATTTGGTTCCAATAAATTAACTTCTTTATAATTATAAGCTAAAACCTGATAATCGGACAAATTGGAAAATTCTTTAACTAATTGCCCCCCTAAATTACCAGTGGAGCCTAAAATTAATATTTTTTTCATGTTAAAATCTGTAAATTATTACCGGTTTTATTATACCATATTTATTTAGATAAATAAAAACCCCAAAAAGACATTTTTTTCTTAAAACTCTTAAAATTTAAACAGTATAAATAAGGTCACCATAATAACTTGCTTTTTAAAAAATAATATGTTTACATTATATAATAAATTAGTTCTTTTCAAATCAAACCAAAAAATAAAAAACCATGAAAAACAAAAGATGGATATGGATAATACCAATTATCCTAACAATAATTACGATTTTAATATATTTCGTAATTTATTTAAAAAAAGGAGAAATTCCCAGAACAGAAATTATCAGATTGTTTTCGGAAAAAGCTGTCTGGCGGGGCTGGCCAATGTATTTATTATTGCCAATTCCGTATTACTGGATTTTTGATGCTATTCCGATATTTATTTTTTCATTTTTATTGGCAAAAAAAATAATAAATGTTCGAAAGGCTTCAAATAACACCGTTTTAATTTGGAAAGACGTTGTTATTATTTTTGAAAAAGAAATAAATATTAATTATAAAGATTTAATTTTTATAATTTCAACGTTTTTCTTTTTTGGAATATTTGTTGGTGCTATAACCTTTGTTTATCTGGGATTATTGATGAAAATAATTGCCACCATAATCTTAGGGATAATGTCCGGTTTTTTTCTATATGATAAATTCGAACCGAACTTTATCGCACTGGCCGGACTATTTTTTGGCTTAGGCGTCGGTCTATGTCCGTTAAGTAATTTCGGATTCCCGCTTTTATACGGGATATTATTTTATTATGTATTTTTAACCGGCTTTTTAATAAAAACCATGGTCATCAAAAATTCAGAATAACCAGGGAAGATTTAACAATCTTCCCTTTTTTAATACTCTAACAGAAAACCGCTAAACCTT
>Ga0172378_10006399_pt1 | contig 11013 bp, 11 predicted proteins | sample GrowelOW332metaG_FD_119755 | JGI IMG/M metagenome (GOLD analysis project Ga0172378, IMG submission 119755) | Groundwater microbial communities from an aquifer near a municipal landfill in Southern Ontario, Canada - Pumphouse #3_1 metaG | ecosystem: Environmental > Aquatic > Deep subsurface >... | reverse complement strand
CATATTAGATACAATGGAAAAAAATAAAGCCTCCATGTATAATACAGATGGATTGGCTCAAGATGGTGTATCATTAGCTAATATGAAATCTATTACTTCATATGCTGGAGAAGAAATTAAGGTGCCTGGTTGCGTAGTAAAGATATTGGATAGAACAATGGTTAAGCCTTTGTATATTGAAGAAACATGTTTAGGATATTTTTATATAGAATGTGATCGTAAGTTTGATCTTGACCAGACAACATTTTCTAGTACATTAGGTGGAGTTAGAGCTGGCAATGGGTATAAACCTAATACTCATAATTCTGCATTTGAAGATAGTCAAGAAAATTTGCTATTGAAAAAAATATCTATGTCGATAAGCCAAAAGGTTAATTCGCAATTTATTAATATGAACCAAGATCTTACAAAAGAGATTTATATGATTTTGAAGTATAATGCGACTATGAACGCAGTAGGTCGTGTTAGTAAAATGCGTATAACATTTATACCTCCAGAAGATATAGTTCATGCATATTTTGATTTTAATACTGAAACCCATAGAGGTATTTCATCTTTGGCAAGAGCGTTATTCCCTGCAAAATTGTATTCATGCCTATACATTTCCAATGTAATTAATAATCTTACAAGAGGAAATGATAGACGCGTATTCTATGTAAAGCAGCAAGTAGATACAAATATTTCTGGTGTATTGCTTAATACATTAAATCAGATCCAAAGATCTAACTTTGGATTGAGACAGATTGAAAGTATGAATAACGTATTAAATACTTTGGGCAGATTTAACGATTTCTTAATTCCAAGAAGTCCAAGCGGAGAAGCTCCAATTGATTTTGAAGTTATTCCTGGGCAGAATGTTGAATTTAAGACTGACCTTATGAATATGCTAGAAGAGTGCGCTATAAATTCCACAACTGTTCCCTTAGAAGTTATAGCAATGAGGCAGCAAGTAGATTATGCTACGCATCTTACAATGACTAATACCAAATTCTTGCAGAACATTTACAATCGTCAAGGTAAATTTAAAAGGATATGCGATAAAGTATTAACCAAGATCTATGATGCAGAATATGAATGCACTGATTCTATCGATGTAATGCTTCCTCCGCCAATGTATTTAAATTTAATGAATACATCGCAAATATTTCAAAGTGCAAATGATATGGCTACAAATGCAACAGAAATATATGCAGGGGATAAAAGTGCACCAGTACAAGAAAGATTCCAAAGAAAAATTAAACGCTTTTATATGCAAACGTTTCTACCGGAAGATGATATTATGCAGATGCTGGCAGAAAGTGAAATGGAAGCAGCAAAAGCTAAGGATGAAATCGAACAGCAACAATAAAACACAATATATCACCCATGCAAAATGCATGGGTGATATAATATTTTCTAAATTAAGCGGTTGTGATCTTAGGACTGGCAACTTGAACAGTACCAGTTAGGGAAGGATTGGCAACCATAGTCGTAAGAGAATTATAGCCAAATTTCGCTTCCTGAGTTTCCCAATTATCATTAATCCAATCTAAGAAAGATTGTGCTTTCTGTGTAACTAATGGATTTGTAATAGGGAATCCTGAGAACTGCAGGTTAAGATCCTGATATTCAATCTGCCCACGTTCCTGAGAATACATGCTTAGTTCAGCTCCCTGGATCTGAGCACAAGTAATTAAGAATGCTTTTTCTATAGATCTAGCAGTGTTATCTGTTACGAAATACAAAAATTCGAAAATTTCGTTTTCGTATCCAGCATCCAAGACAGACGTTCCATCAGTTTTGAGCAAACCATTGTAGCGTTTAACCTGCGTGCGAGGATCTTTAATACCACGAAGATAAAGTTCATTCATACGGGTAAATACAGATCCTTGACGTTCTTGGAACTTCATGGAGAAAGTACCGCCGTCCTGCGCATTTACTTTGGTAATAATATTAATCTTGTTAATATTATTAGAGATTTCCTGCGTTTCTACGCTCATGTCTTCTAATCCTTCAAGCCCTTTAAAATCGTATTCAAGAAGATGACGGAAATTATTAACTAGAGTTGCATATTCAGTATTTGCGTTTGCAAGCTGAGTAAGAAATTCAGGAATCTTGGTTACGCATAGCATAGGATAACCTTTTTCCATTAAGTTGAACTGCTTTATTTGTGTAAAATCTGTTACGCCTCTGGCAGTTAATACGTATTTCGTAAAATCCATAGAACTTGTCATATTGGCAAACATATTTTCAACTGTTGCTGTAGCCATAATTTATATTCCCCCTTTACAATGAAATATCTGTGGTGTTCTTGAGAACACAGATTTTGAATAATTCGCGCTGGAAATAATCTCTAAATACGCAATAAATATATGCGAAATAAATCTTATTATTTTCATAATTGACATCTTTTGCATATACCATTTTAAGCAGTTTAAATCCTGCCGTATGCTTGTCTAGAACATTATTTACACCCTTCTGATAGTTGGTAAGATCATCACCATCACTAAAGGCATATCTATTTCTAGGGCAATAAGCACGTACATCGCGAATGATTGACTGGATTGCCAATACGTTATGGATAAAGCTGAGCTGCGTATACTTAACGTTCGTAGTATACTGAGTTTCCATAGTCAATGTACCATCATGATAAGATGCATAATTGATTCTATTATCATCAAACCATTGTTTCTGATCAACTACTGGAGTCTTCTTAGGGGTAAAGTTTACACTACCCTCTACTACTTCATCAGTGCTCCATGTGATGGTAAACGGAATACCGCAGAATGGTCTAGCAACACCATTGATGAAATGCTGCACAAATTTCACACACATGCCATATGTTGCAGTTACAGTGATCTGCTTATACGTATATGGATCATAGATATCCCAAGAGTTATGATAAGTGCAGCAATATCTATTACGCAGATTTGCAGCGTCTGCTAATTTAATCAAATCCATAGTTGTAAGATTCAATCCCATATCGCGGAAATATTCACAATCTTCTCTAAAGGTAACAAGATCTTCTATAGCACGTTTGATAACAGCTGGATAATTTGCATCAAAAATAGCATCAATACGGAAATTATCTAGATCATAAATATCATCAGTAAAATCCCCATTGATGGCTTTAACCATTTCAGTAGCATACGTAGATGCACTGATAGGACTATCACCAAATAAACCATTGCTGCCGCCAATAAGACTAATGCCATTGCTGTTGCTAAGATCTACAGTTGTATCAATAACTATAGAGCTGTAAGCATTTCCATAAAGGTTATTACCAAAAATGATATCGGCATTTTTGAATTCTGATTCAGCAATACCAGAAAGATATGCTACATTGGCAATGAATGCTTTAATTTCACTTTCAAACATTTTACAACGATACTGCGTTGCATATTTTGATACTACGTTTTCGAGAGAAAGGTTAATTTCATTTTCGGCACGATCAGGATTCAAGCAGAATGCTTGATGTTCTAGATCAGTTCCATTTTCAGACATAGTGAGTATGTATTTAACATAATCAACAGGTCTGCTTTGCGTTGAATCTGCAGCTATTCTAAATTTCTTATTAGAAACGCCACGACCATTATCAGCAATGATAAACAAAGGATAACTATCATCTTCGCCTAAAACACCAGTATGCTTTGCACTAGAAAGGAATGCATTTCCCAAAACCGCTACGTTATTACCGGCAAGATTTACATTTCTTAATTCATAGCCAATCTGGCATTTTTGGATCATTACAGGAGTTGTCCCAACAGGATTGGTAGTTTCAGCGCTACCATCTGTATAGATAGGATTACCATTGGAATCAGATTTTTGTACGGAAATTTTCTTAACGGTTGCAACCACTCCGATATTAGCAAGTGTTGCATCTTCTGCTACTACACGCTTACATGTAGCTCTACCACCGGCAGCAACGTACGCAGCCGCTTGTAACAGAGGTTGCCCATGTACAGCAAAAGATGGAGAAGATCCATAAAGACTTAAAAATTTAGTAGTAACCTTCTGTTTCCATTCTTCTGGCCCTTTGTCAGCTGTAAACATAAACATTCCAACAGGGTAATCAACAGTACTTTCAGACGTTGAGCTTATTGCATTTATATCGGACTCATCATCCCATAAAATTTCAGTCATAGGAACAGCCATTTTATATTTCCTCCTTTATATTCAAATAATTTACCAATGATTACATTGGTAACTTTATTGATATGTTAGAAAATAAGGCAGGAGGGTTACAAAATGGGCACACGAATGGAGACTACAGACATAGCTGTAGTCTCATGTTTTATATATCATTTTACTGTCCGATAACCATCTTAATCTCCAATCATTACTCTCTCTAATGGAGATTCTACTACTTTATCATTCATCATAGCATGGACTGCTGCATCGGTAAAGTTTTCAGATGTTAAAGCAGTATATGCATTTATAAGTTTAGATACGGCTTTGACACTGATAGAATTGTAATTATTCATATCATTAGATCCTGATAGTCTAAAGGGCCTATTTATATTTTTAGGATCTCTGCAAAGTTCTGATAGCATAATCCCAAACATCTGTAAACTAATACTATAACTATTTCCATTTGCTGCTATATTATCGATAAAAAATTCTTGCAAACGATCGTATGAAATTGTATTTGGTATATTTCCAGTAATAATAAAAAGATTTATAAAATCTTCTACATTTTCTATTTCCTCTGGAACTTTTGTTTCTACGATTACCATATCACCCTTCTTATATCTAAATATTCTATAATCTTGTACTTTAGAAGTTGGTAATAGTTTAACCGATTTAAGCTTATCGATCTTAAATGGCAATGTAAGAAATCTTGTTGGTATATTAAGTAATTTTAAGCCAGATTTTTTACCATCTTTATCAATAATACAATAATTTAATAAGCCAAAAACATTCATATATTTTCCAGCAGAAAATGCCATTCTTAGATCAAAATATTTTTCAGGAACAAAAATATCCATTTCTCCCGTATCGTCATATATTACTGAATCTCCCTTTTTGGATATAAAGGAAGGAAAGCGCGTAGCCATAATTTATCATCTACTTTCTGTATTAAAATTATATGGTATTCCTCTTTTGGCCAAAATTTTTGTTATTACATTAGCTTTATTTCCTGGTGTTCCTCCAAGAAGAATAATTGCTGATATAGCATCTTTTGAATTAAATTTGCTTGCCAATAATAGAGGCATACTATCCCTACAGTTTATATCAATATCATAATTATTTACGCAATATTTAATAGAATCTGCATCTCCAAATTTGCATAACTTATTAAACAATCCAAAAGATTCTACAGTTGGATCTGCTTTATACTTATTGAGTAAAGAACTGCAAATATAAGGACTAGTTTTATCTCTAGCCTCTTCAATATATTGCGATAATATAATAGAAGCTTGTTTGGGTGTATTAAATTTTTTATTTATCATACTCATAGTCCATGGTAAACAGCATCCATTAAGCAATATTGCAATACGCTGCTCGTCAAAATAATCTAAATAATTCTCTGTCAAATAGATAAAATTATCAGCAAATTTATTATTGCTTTGAGAAATCTTGTTCACTACGAAGTCCATCAATCGGTGTATTCTTCTATCTGCACCGATCTCATTATCAATATCTTTAACGAATGTATTTGCCATAAATTGTTGATCTGTTAATATTTTCATTTCTTATTCCTCCTCGTTTAATTAGTTGTTTGGCAAAGAAAAAATAAAGGCTATGGAATTTCCATAGCCTTTAATAATTTATTTATCAACTTCTATTTTTATAATAAGCTTTCCAACAGTATTAGGTTCTACTGATATGACTTTAGCTTTATTTCCTGGTATTTCTGAAATATATTTTGTATATTTCAAAGCTAAGTCATAAGCTTCCTTATCCTCTTTTAATGACTTATCAATGTAAATCATGATTTACAAATTAACGGTTGACAAATTACTGCCAACCCCAGTATTCCGATTATCAAAAATGATTAATCCATCAAAATCCATATTTTGATCATCAGAAACAACGCTAGACGGAGGATCTACCGGTTCTGCTATACCAGGAATAACAACAGATCCTATTGTAATAGTTCCATATGACGTTATGCCATTAACTGTAGTTCCGCCAGTCCATAGCCCACCTGTAATGGTTGCTCCTATAGTTGTATTACCTATAACTGTCCCTCCACTAACAACACCACCAGTAACTGTCCCTCCAGTAGATTTACCTCCAGTGGTTTGACCATCAGTAATGATAAAATTATTACCATCTATTTGTCCAACGGCTGTACCACCAGTTAGTGTTCCTCCCGTAGTAACTCCACCAGTAGCAATACTACCGATTACTGTAGCTCCGGTTGTCACCATATCACTTCCGGATCTAGATCCTCCACTAACAATTGATCCTTCTAGAACTGGATTTATAACTGTTCCTCCAGTCACTGTACAATCTTTTACAGTAGCATTGTTTATAACTGCCCCGTTAATCATCGTTGTTGTTAGCTTTCCTGTCACCGGATCAATTGTATATCCATCTGGGCAAGTTCCCTGAATAATTTTGCCAGCAACTATAGTTCCTCCAGTAATATTTGTAGGATTTATAACAACTATCGTATTGCCATTGGGATTGCCACCGCAACTTGTTCCACCGATAATTGTATATTTGCTAGGTGCCGGCTTTCCGTTATCAACATCGCCACCAGAGATATTGCCACCGCTATCTATGACAGGATTTGATATGGTAACATCGTTAACTACTCCTGTAACGGTTCCTCCACTATTTACAGCTGTATTGATTGTTGTATCTTCATCTGCATATTTTATAAATACCTTTACGTCTCTTATTTGCGATGAACGCATAGTTACTATAAGAGATCCGCATTCAGAAGATCCATCGACTTTAATCAAATATTCTGTTGCATACTTAGGATATCCGTCTGCTTCCTTCCTTAATATTTTCCCGACACCCATAATTTTCCCAACGACTTTATGAAGTTCTCCATCTGTAAGATAAATTATTTCATATTTGGTTCCACGTTCCAATCTAACTTTTTTATTAAGAGTAGAATCAGTATATCGCAGAACTATATCTAATCTTAAATTAGGATAGGTATCTACATCTAAAAGAGTTAATGGCATTTTAGTTACAATTGTATCACTCATAAGTTAACCTCCTTAGGTAATTTACCATTATGTTTTAGATACCTGATGCTTTGGCTCCTTAGGCAATTTTTCTGCTTCATGAATACACCCCGAAGAACCTTTATAAAAAATAGTGTCATCAATAAAGTAAGGCGATGGCAAATACCCTGCATTAAATAAGATTTTTAAAAACTTTGCACTAGGCGGTTTTTTATACTGAGTATTTTCCGCCTTAGATAATTCTTCTTGAAAAAAATTATCACATTCAAATTCAAATATATCTAATGTGCCCGAATCTATATATCTATAAGGTTTTTGTTCTTTATACTTTGCCTCCTCTTTTTTAAAAAAATCGATGGCAACAACACTTCCATGTATTCCTCCTTTTTTTAATATAAATGATATCTTATCAATAGCATTGCTAGTCGGTATTTTATATCCAGCAATAATAAAAGCCCCTCTAAACATAGCATATGTCATTAATGAAAAATGAATTTCGCTAAAAACATCAGAATATTCTTTAAGCATTTTCTCCATAAATAACTTAGTTATATCTATAAGATTTTTAAAAATTTTTTCTTCTTTTGCAAATATATTTAATACACCAAAAGCCGATTCCATACATAGCCAATATGATTTAAATTTATTATCCATTATTCCATCTGGATTTCCTTCCATGGCATCGATATGTTTATTATTTTCCAGCATAAATTCTTTGATATTTTCAATAGTTAAATCTTTCATTGTTTTATCCCCTTATACATTATTTTTAAAAATAATTAGCAGATAGAAATTCTATCTGCTAATATTGATTTATTTTATTGAATGATCTTATTCGTCTTTAACAGAATCTGCACTGAATATTATAGGATTTAGAGTCATGCCTCTAACTAAAGTTGGTTCTGTAGTTACAGCTTTGCATGCATCATTAGGCACTCTTTCCTCCAGCGTTAATGTTAATTTTGGATATGGACCATTCCTGCCAATGGCAGAATTTTGCCCATCAAAAACAGATGGTAATTTAAACCTAGCATTAGATGGTAATTCGGAATCTAGTGCAGCTTGCATTTTATAATTTTTCGATCCTGTTGGATTGACAAGAGACGCTTTAAATGCAAGCAGGGCTTTCTCACTATCTCCTAATTTATCTGTGGCCTATAGAGGAGAGAAGCTGATTTTCTAAAATATGTGTAAAATAATTATTGCGCCTTTCTAATTCTTCAAAGAACGCTTTAATATATCCAACTCGTTCTTTTACAAAAGCAATAGTTTCTTCTTCGTCAAAAGATTTTGTATCTTTAAGATGACCTGTACTTGCTAATGTACGAATATTATATATAGATGCATACATAAACATTGATGCGGCTCTATCATCAAACCTAGCATTCTTTACAAGTTCGCAAAGAAATAAAATATAAATCATTTTTTGAGATTGCGATACTTTAACAATATGATCCATAAGTTCCATAATTTCTTTTACAGATGTAGGTCTTACCTGAGTTTTGCTAAGAAGATAATCAAAATCATCACACATCCTATTAAATTTCTTCTTAAGAAGTTTTGGAAGCTTTTGAACAAACTTATCATCTTTTAAAAGCTCCATTTGGCGTTCAAGAGTGTATGACTGTGTAAACGCTTTGGATATACTAAGTCTTTCTTTACGCTGTTCTTCGGTATATGTTTCATTTGTATTTGCATCAGCAATGAACTCATCTTCATATTTCTTTTTAAGTTCCCAAGGCTGAGCAACAAATAAAATAGATCCATTTATAATCGCAGCCGAATCTTTAAATACATCCTGAAGTTCATCAAGATTTAGTTCTTTTTCAAAATCAAATTCATCGACAAGTTCTGTTACCATGTATTTTGCATATGCTGCAATTTGACTTGTATTCCATCCTGCCATTTTACCCTGCATCGAGATTAAAGAATAGATGCTTTTAGGAATTTCAGGAACGGGATTGAATGATTGATTTGCTTTAATCTTAACTGCAAGATCAACCAGCTTAAGCATATCAGTCGGATCTATCTTTTTCAATTCAACCGCCATAGGATCAAATGATACTTTTTTAGGAGCTGCTCCATCTCCATCTAGAATTGTTGTACTTTCTTCTGCAACGGCTTTTCTTAGATCTTCATCACTCATATCTTTTATTTCTTTGAATAATTTATCATTTTCTTCCGGCGTTCCTTCTATTTTTTCCCCTAGCATTTTTTCGATATCCATAATATTTGTAGGAGCCGCATTTTCAAGCTGCTTAACTTTCCCTGTCTGATCGTCTACTGTAATTCTTTCCATTTTTAAATCTCCCCTTATAATTATTTATATTAGAAATTCAGGAGCATTTGAATTCAGCTTCTGCAATTCTATTTTAATAGCCAGCAATGCCAATGGATAAATCATTGGATTTTCTAACAAAGATACATAAGATGATTTAAAGAAATCAACTAATGGCTTAACATGATCTGAAAACATAGATACTACTTCTGGTCTTCCTGGATAAACAGAAGTTAAAATATCTTCCATCGTAAAATCAAGCTGCTTAATATACCCAATAGCCCTATCTAAGTTTGAATTTATAATAGCCATTTTTGGATCATTATATTGCTTTTTATTATAAAGCGTAGTTACGTCTTTAGATTTTTTATCATCATCCAAATTAAGCGCGTTATATAATCCATCTTTTTCTCTTGTAATAAACTTAGAGAAAAATTGGCATACATATTGATCATAATTAGATACGAAGAAATCAAACATAGCAGAAGCCAGAGTAAATCTATCAACTGTTTCATCAAAGTTTACTTGTAAATCAAATGATTTGGCAATAATACCAATAATTTCTTCATATGTTTTATCTCTAACAAGTCTGGTGTTATTCTCTCCATCCGGATATTCCTCCAGCATTTGCTTAAAATCAGTTTCATATGATAAGACATAATTTGGCCTTGGAGCCAAATCAAAATTTTGAAGCCGAGTATTTAAAATATCACCTATTACCCCATAAATAAATTCAGTACTTGCATTACTCAAAATAACAGCAGTCTCTGTTTCAGACTGAATATTATATGCTTTTCTATTATTTAGAAAACTACCCATCTTAATTCCCCCTTTAACAATTTATCTAAGTGTAGGAAAAGAAATAAAAAATAAAAGGGGATGCCCCCTTTTATCTTATTTTAATATATTTACGATAGCTCTTATTTTTAAGAGCTGCTTTGAATATGTCGTATCTTGCGATATCAGCCATATAACTAAATTTTCATTAGCTAATCTAAACTTTTCTAAATCTTTTTTCTTTTTACTAGTTATCCTTTTAAATATATTACTATTGTAAGTAATCATATACTTAAGCATTTTGGTCAGATTTATATACAATAAATAATACATTGACCCGTTTTTGTCTTCAAATCTCCCCAATAAATTTCTTCTTGTAAGTACATATGTTAGCAAATAGACAGATCTGTCTATATCATAATATCTACGAGAAATCTTTTTAATCAAATATATCTCAGCACGTACAGCCGCCTCATATACTGATGAGTATGATTTATTATCAAACTTATACACTGATGTGCCATTAAAATTTTCAATAGCAATAAGTGAATATTTTCCATCATCCTCTGGAGAGATAACAACTCCAATTCTCATACCAATATTGGTATCTAGCTCAGCTATCCATTTTCCATCAGATTCTGGAATAAAATGCAATATATCATCTAAAGGTCCAATCATTTTAATAACCCCCATAAATTTTTAATTGTTTTCTTTTTCTCACCATGAATATCATTCAATATGCTTATAGTTTTTTCATGAAATGAATCTAAGAATGTTTCAAATTCTTTAGGGTAATTATTATTTTCCATCCAATCGGCAATGTCACGT
>Ga0172378_10006393_pt1 | contig 11016 bp, 16 predicted proteins | sample GrowelOW332metaG_FD_119755 | JGI IMG/M metagenome (GOLD analysis project Ga0172378, IMG submission 119755) | Groundwater microbial communities from an aquifer near a municipal landfill in Southern Ontario, Canada - Pumphouse #3_1 metaG | ecosystem: Environmental > Aquatic > Deep subsurface >... | reverse complement strand
TAAATTCTTCGTCTTTAAAGGTTAATGGAGATATTATACTAAAATTTACAAGTTTATTAAATAAATTCAATTTATATCCTATACTTGTTCCTGAATCTCCTTGGGTATTTAAAACCGATAGCAATTCTATAATTTGTTTGCACATCATTTCTTGCATAGGTTCCCTGTCTTTCCATGCTATATCAAATTCTTTTTTTGCATGCTGTACGTAGGAACTATCTTTAGAAGACCAAACCATATATTTTATGGCTATTCTCATTAAAAAATTCTTAATTGTATTCATATGTTTTATTTTATTTAAATTTTACTTTACTCCAACGTTTTAATTCCCCTCTGTTATAATAATCGAATGGAATATCTATTAATTTTCCACTTTCATATTGTACCTGTATCCAATTATCTTCCTTCTTAGTAACTATCGCTTTTGTTACACGAGGCTCGGACCATGGGGCCTGATATGTGTTCTTTACTTCTCTTTTCAAATGGTCTCCTACATTAATTGATGCATATAAGGAATCGACTTTTTTTGTCTTTTTATTTAGGTCAAAAATTAGATAGGCGATAAATAATATTAATGAAATAATGAATATTATATTTGCAATCATATTTTTAAAAATTTTAATTAATTTATTAAATTTGTTTTAATGGAATAAAACTTTCATTTTGCTTACTGAAAGTGTTGTTACCATCGAGATAATGACTTTGTCCTTTCAGTTCAGGAAAAAGTTTATAGAATTTATTCCATGTTGATTTACTTCTCTTTAATGAAGGAACTCTTATTTTGACAGGAAAAGAACGTCCGTCTTTTTCCTTACCTTCCTTACTACAATAATATTGGCTTTTATTATCTCTTCCTTCACAAAATGAAGAATCATCTCTAAAATAAAAACTTTTTTTAAATCTTGTATTATCCATTTTATTTATTTAATTCATTATCACATCTGCGAAGACAGTCTTCTATATCTTGTTCTATATAACCCTTCAATTCTTTATCAAAGTTGGAAAGATTTATTACAAATTTTATTTTAAAAGCATCTAAAGAACCACATCTTTTAACGCTATCAAAGAATAGACCAAGAAAAAAAGAAGGATTAAATGATGTAGTATCATTTGGAAACGTTATGGATACGTTTTCATTTCCACTATCGACAGAATCTAAATTTAACACATTACGAACTTCCTTTCCTTCAGCTATTCCTGAAAAAGTAGTGCTTTTAGTATTTCCCCTTTGCTCTTTTGTTAGTTGTATAATTTTATTCATTATCCATTTTATTCTATTCTTTTAATTATATGATGCAAAGATATAATTTATTTTTTATAAAACCAAATTTATTTAGCTAAAATATATTAATATGCTTTAATTGAGCTATTTAATATCCCTTCTGTAGTTATCAAACATTGCCAAGATTCTGTTTTATCTATTGAATGCATAGTTTCTCCTACTTCGAAACCAACTTTTACTGTTGTCCATTGTTTAATCAGTCCTACTAAATCAAATAAATCCATGGTAAGATAGTCATTTCTCTTTTCAAAAAGAGAAACAATCGCGTTATTTACCATTTCTTTTTCTTTATCTGTAATACTATCAAAAGTATCATCTTCTATATAGCACAATTCACAAACTCTATCGTTTTTATCATTCCTACGTAAATGTTCTAATTGCGAATTATTCCATAAAGTTAGAATATCACCTTCAAGTACTCCCATTGACTTATCTGCGTAAAATTCATCAAAGTAAATAAGTAAGTTGTTATCTTCTTTTGTAGCATTAATAGCTGATAATAAAAAAAGTAACTTATCCATTCTTGTAAATGTTACTTTTTTATCTATCGGTTCGCGGAGATTAATCTGACAGAAAATATATTCAAAAAGTAATCCCTTTTTTTAAGCTTATCATCCATAATTTTAGGTAATTATATAGAGTTTGGCCCTGAATAACTATTTACCATAAACTTGAAAAGTTTTCAATAAAATGATATATTTATAAAAGAGAAGAGAAGTTACTATTGTTCACCTCTCTTCTCTCGACCGAAATCTTGGCATTGCTTTTACTTAAAGCAATCTCCAATACGATAAGATGCTAAATAACGCATACGTTCAAGCACCTTTCTTTGTCTTGGTGTAAAATGAATCTTTTCCAATTGTAACAAAGATACTCGTTGTTAAAGAAGTGCGAGTATTAATTCTCGTATTTTTCACTCTCGGTACAGGTGCAAAATTACAAAAAATCACAGATATTCCCTATGGTTTATCAGTGATTTTTATCGTTTATTAACTTTCTAACAATCTTTAGCTTTTGTCTATACATCCTTAACTAAAATAATTCCCGTTTCACTGGATAATTCCGTACCTTTGCATTACAATTATAACAAACAGTAAAACGGGAATAATCATGATAGATTTCACACAATTCGACAGCCTTATCGCAATGACAATGTACTTCAATAACGAAGCCACATGCAGACAAGCAATCATCGAAACACGTTGGGGTGTTGGTGACGAGCAAGACGTTATTTGTCCTTATTGTGGTGAACACCATTGTGCCACACGCAAGGACGGCAGATTCCGTTGCAACAAATGCAAGCGTAATTTCTCTTGCAGGGTTGGCACAATCTTTGAGGACAGCAACCTGTCGCTTGTAAAGTGGTTCATTGCCATGTATCTCATTTCCTCTCACAAGAAGGGTGTTTCCTCTTGTCAGTTGGCACGTGACATTAAGGTAACTCAGACTACTGCTTGGTATATGCTACATAAAGTTCGTGCATTGCTTGCACAAGATGATGCAGAAGGCTTAGGTGGTGAGGTGGAGTGTGATGAAGTGTATATAGGCGGACGTGAGAAATGGAAGCATCAGTCCATGCGTACACCGAAAACGCAGGGGCGCTCTACAAAGACGAAGACACCTGTCTTTGGAATGATGGAACGTTCTGAGATTGAGAACGAGAAAGGCGAATTTGAATTTATGTCCTATGTCCGTGCTATGGTCGTGGAGAATACCAATCGTGGCACTATTCTCCCTATCATTTCCCAATTTGTTGAGGAAGGTGCTACCGTATTCACTGACGAGTTGAATTCATACAATCGTCTTGCAGAGATGGGCTATGACCATAAGATTTGCAATCACGGTTCATTGCAATTCGTTATTGATGGTGAGGTTTACACCAACAACATTGAGGGCTTTTGGAGTCATTTCAGACGTATGATTGGCGGTTGCTATCACGATGTAAGTGACGAGCACCTTCAGCAGTATATTGACGAGGCTGTGTATCGTTGGAACACAAGAAAAATGAGCGAATCAGAACGATTCACCCATATGTTTGACAAGTCCATTGGACTTGTTCGTAAGTGGTCTGAGATTAGAGTTGAATTGATTATTGCTTAGTGTCTTCTTTCACCGTGATTACCAACTAATTGATGTATAACAATGTTGCTATTATCAAAGTAGTAACCATTTACCTCAACATAATCGTCAGGATATTCTGATACCAATTCTTCGTCTGCCGTATAATGGTCGATGATTCTGTTTTGTATCAAATATTCTACAACAGCCTCTAATGCGGCATACCCATCAGTCCCACATTCTCCAACGTAAAATAATGAGGAAGCATAATCACTAAAACCAATTTCAACACTAACATCAGCATCATTAGGTGAACTACAATCAATAAAAACAGGTTGCTCATATCGTGGAATGTTACTTTCCTTCAATATCCTTTTTACAGACTCTTTCACAATTCTGTGAAGTTCTGATTCTGTTAATCTTGTTATTCTCTTCATAATTCTGTTTATTTGTATTTATTTCTTTATTTTAATAATAAATATCACCAAAAGTTGAAATGGTAATTATATGACAAAAAAGATAATAAGGTTAACAGAAAGCGAATTAAATCGTATTATAAAGGAAGCAACAGCAAAGATTATGAATGAAATGGATGCAGCAACGTATTCACGCATCCATAACGCTTCTCATAGGGCTATGCAAGACATTCAGAACGGAAACTATGAGAGACCTGTAAATGACAAGAAGAAAATCGATAACGATGAGATTATAAGCAAAGCAGATGCGTTAGAACCAAGAGCACAAGCACATTGGCTCAAGGATTACGTGGGTCAGACTTTCAAATTCTTTGGAAGAAGTCAAATGGGTCTGCCAGCGCACGTTCTATTCACATTTGAACGAGTAACCAAGTTAGAGCCAAACAAGACAGTATTGGTTGGTAGTGTTACATTCAATAGAAATCAGATTAATGGTGATGGCATTATTATTGATTTCACAAAGGGAAGAGTAAAATATCACGAAAAAGGTAATAGATACGCATATACTTTGGAGATAGACAATAGATATAAACCATTGTGGGACAAATTCACAAATGAATTACAAGCAGCGTTAGACGCAAGACAATATTAAAGCAAAATGCAGCCATTTCTGACTGCATTAATCATTTATTGGGGTCAAACCCTATATAGTTGCCTAATTTTAAATGCTATCTTTTTTTGATTTATTATAATGTCTATAATGAGAACTGTAACTATTCACTACACGGTGACTTTGTTTAATTTCACTTATAGCCTCGCTAAGTTTTTGAGATACCGAGATATTCTTTTCTCTCATGAATTCATTTTCTTGACGTAAGTTATAAATTGTATCTTTTAGATTCATAATTATAGGTCCTACGCTTTGTTCCTGAGCGCGATAAGATATGATTTGTCCAATCATTATTATGTATATCACTATTCCAATAGCTATAGTATCAAATACTTTGTGACCCTTAATGTATTTAATAGTTGTTATTAATGCTATTTTACTTACATGCATAAGGGCTGTTATGAAACTTACAGTTGCTTCCTTAAATAGTTCTTTACTTTCTTTAAATTCGTTATTCATTTTTTTTTACTGTTATTTAATTACAAGTGCAAAGGTAATGATTTATTCTTTAATAAACAAATTTTAAATGTTAAAAAGCATTAACATTGAAAAATCCCTCAGACTATTCATTATTAAAATAGAATGAGGGACCATTATTAAAACTAAAATATTATGATATGATTAAACCTTCTTTTTTGTTATATGCTATACTAAGTTTTTTAAACTTATCACTTCCTGAAAGTATCTTTTCGACAATTTTATTTTCAATTGAAGAGGCTATGAAACGTTTAATTGGACGGGCTCCGAATTCACTTTCATCTTTTACTCCTTCTAATATAAATTTATCGATTACATTAGGTTCGTAGGTAAGTTCAATACCAACATTTTCTTTAACTCTTTTCTGAAGATAATTCATCTCAAGCTTGATTATCTTTTTTAACTCTTTTTTATCAAGCGGATTAAAATAAATGATATCATCTATTCTGTTGATGAATTCAGGACTGAACTTTTCTTTCAAAGCTTTTTCAAAAATTTCTCCTGTCTTTGCTTCGCTTGTATCAGTAAAGCCAATATTTCCTTTGTTAAATGTATTTTCTTTAGCTCCTATGTTGGATGTCATTAGAATAATACAGTTTTTAAATGAAATTGTATTACCTCGCCCATCTGTAAGTCTTCCTTCATCAAACACTTGAAGTAATAGGTTGAATACTTCATCATTAGCCTTTTCTATTTCATCAAGAAGAATTAGCGAATAAGGATTTTCATTTACTTTATCAGTAAGCATATTAGTACTGTCAAATCCAATGTAGCCTGCTGATGTTCCTATTAATCTCGAAAGGGATGATTTTTCTGAAAATTCAGACATATCAATACGTATTATATTATTTTCACTTCCGAACATTTCCTTGGCTATCTTTTTTGCCATCAATGTTTTTCCTACTCCTGTAGGTCCACATAGTAATGATACTGCAATTGGTCTTGAACTGTCTGAAATTCCTGTACTATGTCTTTTTATACTATTACATATAGTATCAATCGCAGTATCTTGCCCAACGATACTTTCTTTTAGACTTATTTCTATATTATTTAGCTTTTCTATCTCATCTGTAGAAAGATTATTAGATGGAATGCCTGTTATCTCAGATACTGCTTCTTTAATATCGTTCTCATCTATCTTTTTAACTATTTCATTGTTATCTATTTGTGCTATAGCACCGATAGTATCAAGAACATCTATTGCTGAATTAGGTAGCTTACTGTCTGTAATAAAACGTTCCGCGTACTTAACTATTTTAACTGTTACATCATTACTTACAGATATCTTATGATAATCTTCATAATAATGTTTATTTTCGTTAATTGCATTGATTGTATCTTGCTGAGACATTGGTAAAAGAGATAACTTATAGAATTTTTTAGATAGATTAGGATTATTTTCAATACCATTCTTCATATCTTTGTATCCTATAGTTCCAATAACGCGAACGTTTCCGTCATTAAGTATACTGCCTATAATTCCTGATATGTCAGTATCTTTATCTTTAGTTGATGTCTTAATTATACTCTGCATATCATCGATGAAAAGTATTGCATCTTTACGTTCTGATAATTGACTGAATAGTTCCTTTATACGTGATTCAAGCATTCCTCTGAAACTTGTTCCTGATACCAAAGAAATGATATCCAACTTATATATCGTTCTTCCGTTCATTGATGATGGTGCTGTTCCTCGGTTAATCATATCTGCAAGCTTGTAAACCAATGATGTTTTTCCTATACCTGTATCACCTATGATTAATGCATTGTTCTTATTTCTTCTACCAAGTATTGCTACCAATTGTAAAATCTCCCTGTCGCGTCCTATAACATTATCATACATACCATCACTTACTTGCTTATTGATATTGGTAGTGAATTTTGATATTATATTTTCTTCGATAGGACTATCTTCATCATTATCGATAAAATCGGTATCTTCTAAGCTTTTATTGATAAATATAATACCATTAGATGGCATTAATGAATTTACATAATTTTCAGTGATGCCAAATTTTTCAAGCAGTCCCTTGATTTTTGTATTTGATGTTATAGCTGCGCTTAGAACATCGCCACTATTAATTAAGTTTGAATTCTTTGATTTACTATGGATTGACGCATTTTTGAAAATCAAAGTTAATTCATCACTATATACCGTTTCTTCTGACGCTATTTTATTGCCTAACGTCTTTTCGCATATTGTTTTAACTTTGCTTATTAGCTGAGTTGATATCTTGTTGCAGATAATATCATAAGCTGTAGAATTTTGACTACCTAATATTGACAATAAAAGATGTAATGGTGTTATCTTATTATCACCTATTGCATGTTGCTGTGACATTTCTGTCATATTATCAATGACAGTTTCCAATTCGGATGTATATTTTCTTTCCATTAATTTTGTTTCTTGCTTATATATAATATAATTAAAAAATAGACTAAATAAATGTATAGTTGCAATTAATTTAGTCTATTTTAATAAAGTTGTAATTTTTTTATTCCTCTTCTATGGGAATTTCTTTCTCCTTATTCTCGGAGATAATAGACATTAAACGTTGATACTCGTTTTGAATTACATTCAAATCAGCATCCTCAATCTTACGTGTTTCATAAAGTGGTTTCTTTGTCTTTTTGTCTCGGCAGGCAAAATATTTATAAAGAGCAGTACCTTGAGATACTGATTCTCGGAACATGAGCCAATTATTGACAGGTATTCCTTCGTAAATATACTGAGCACCATTTTTAAAAACAATCTTAACGGTCTTCAGTTCGTTAGGATTATCCTGACATTCACCGTAGATTGCGTTTGTAGAATCAAACCAAGCTCGGTCTAACTTCTTTTCATCGTCATATACGCTATATTTTTTCATATTAAAAAATTATATTCATGTTTATTTTTTTAAATATTATTATTAAAAAATTCCTACTTCATTAATAATGGAATAGGAATTATATTTTTATTTGTAATAAATACCAAGGACTTTTCGTGTATATTTGTTTGTAGCTCTAAGTGAGTATTTTGGACCTCCGTTCCATAGTCTCACAGCTTTTTCAATATTTCCTTCAGGATTATATTTTTCTTGAAAAATTTTAAACATTTTAACTGATGCTTGTCGGTTAAATCTGTCTTTAAGGGAAAAATGGATTTTATTTTGAAATAAATTACACTCATGAACCATTATCGGTGTAATCTGTATGATGCCTGCGCATCTTCCATTTGTTGCTTTTTCGTCACCCTTTGTTTCTATCTGAATAATAGCTTTAATTAACTTGTTCCAATTTCGGGCTTGGGACGTACCGCAGAATAATGCCATAAAAAGGCATATAATAATCATTTTTTGTTTCATCACCTTGATTTTTTAATGCACTTTAACATTCTCCGATGTCAATGATTACGCCCCAAATACAAGAGATAGAACAGAAGCGGTCACAACGTGCTGATTTTATTATTTTTTTTCCTCTTTTTTTGTACCATCTATATTTTTTAAAAAAATATTAATAATATGAAGGTACGTCTTTCTTTAAATCATTTAATTTGTTATTTTTACGTTATTATTTATTTATCACTGCAAAGATACAGTATTTTTTTTGTTTTACCAAGTTATTTTTATTAAAAAATATTAAAAAATTATTTTAAAAGCTTATTCACTTTATTTAGATAATCATTAGATATGGTTTTACGAGAAACTATATTTCCTTCATCATACATTTCTATAATGATTTCATCAAAAGATTGCGTTATTTCCATTATATTGTATTTGCTCACATATATAAAATAAACAATCCTTCCTGATTGTATATGAAAATAGATATTTTCACAAATGAAATTACCCAAAAGATTAGCCATTTCTTTCAAAAACAATGGTATAATACATAAACCATTATATTCAACAGATTTTTTTAATATTTCTTCTTTAGCATTCATATTATATTTCTTTTTTTGACCATTTTATAAGTATATCTTTTAAAAAATCGTCTCGTTCATCTTTATCAATACTTATATTTTTAAAGTCGTTCTGTAATATTATTAATAATTCTTTATAAGAAATGTATTTTACAGGCTGTTTATTAGCATCTGTCAAAACTACAATATCTTTATTAGCAGGCAAGCCGTTCTCACCTATTTTTTTCATTTTAGCACGGAGAAAATTACTATCAAGAAACTTTTTAACAATGTTAGTTTGGTCAACTTTAAACATATTAGCTTCTTCACTTATTATCTTTATAAGCTTATTCTTCTGCGCTTCAGTTATTTTTATTTTCTTCATAAAATCATTTTCTTTCTTATATAAATAGTTAAAAAAAGCACTTTTTCAACCTTATTACAATATATCTATGTCTGATAGCACGAGTTTTATAGCTTTTTTTCTGTTTGCAAAGTAACATATTTTTTTTCATATATACAAATTTATAAAGTTAAAAAAGTAAAATATGATATGTTAAATATAATTTTTCTTTATTTTTACACATAAACTTATATTTATTGTATAAAATATAAAACTATAATGAAAAAAGATTTTATTAGTATACTTAATAAGTTTCAAGGATGGGAAACTGCATTACAGCAATTACATTGGGATGCAAAGAACCTTTCTCAACATAAATTATGTGATGAAATAATGTCTGACATAAAAGATATGAAAGACACAATATCTGAGGTTGAACAAGGTATCGAAAATAAAAAATTCACGTTGAATGACCTTGTTCCTGAAGTATATAAATGTAAGACGCTTGCTAAATTTGTAAAAGATGTTATTTCAGATGTTACAACATTTTATAAATCAGGAGCAATGAAAGGTGATGTTTATATCGGTCTCCGTTCTGAGATTGAGTCTTTTCTTGCAAAGATGCAAAGATTTATATATCTTAATAATTTCACAATAAATGAAGATAGAAAGCGTAGTGTAGCAAATTCTTTGAATGAAGGTAAAAGTAAATGCCATCAAATAGATTGTGATGATATAGAAGAAATGGTTACGGAATGCATAGCAAATATAAAAAAGTCTGTAAATAAGGGTAAACCTCAGAATGTTACAGAGATAACAATGGAAGATGTTGAGAGTATGGTTACTGAATCGGTTAGGAAAATAACCGAGGCTAAAAAAAAATCAGGCATCGATATATCGAAAAAAAATAAAGGGAAATTTACTAAAACTAAAAAAGAAACTGGTAAAAGCACAGAAACATTAACACATAGTAAAAACCCTGTAACTAAAAAGCGCGCAATATTTGCGCAAAATGCAGCTAAGTGGAAACACTAAAAATATAATAATCTATTAAACACAAATAAGAGTTATCGGTTTCTTTTCGGTAACTCTTATCTTTTTTATTATAAGCACGCTTATTTTTCCAAATTCTTTTAACGGCTATCCAATGTCCTCCGTTACGTTCCAATTCGATTTCTCGGTTAGCTTTTCTATAAGCTTTAATTACATCTTTTTCCATATTTTATAAATATTTTAATCATTTGCAAAGATATATATATTTATTATAATAAACAAATTTATTTTTATAAAAAAATATAAAATATGTCAACAAATACAAACGGTATAGCTACATGTGCTAATCTTTATTCCCTTAATAGTAGCGCATTCCCTAATTGGAACGGGGTTTTAAAATGCCCAACTAAGGCTGAGATAACGGCAGCTATCAATTCTAATTACACATTAACAATAGCTAACACTAATAATTATGGCAATAATCAATTGGTAAAGTATTCAGATATATCAATAGGTGGAAATTCTACTGAAGATATTTATATAACCATTTCAGTCACTTATACGCCCACTGGCCCTGATGATAAGGCAGGAAGACAGGCTCAGCTTACTATTAACGAAGTAGGTGGAACTGATAATCAATATGTAACATGTTATAATGCCACTGCTAATACAACGAATGTTTATCATTATACTTTAACATTGAAGAAATATATTCCTTATGAATTTTATCTTAAACCTATGTCAAGTGTATTATTAACAGGAGATTATGATATTGGAGGAGTTAGAGGAAGTCTTAATGTAAGCAGAAGAGGTACTCCTTCTTGGCCTGAGGGTGAATCTCCTACAGGAACTATTAATATATCCTAAATGAAAGCCCTTTGAAAATAAAAATAT